>Ga0210386_10001032_pt1 | contig 25209 bp, 35 predicted proteins | sample IncBWH32OmetaG_FD_160091 | JGI IMG/M metagenome (GOLD analysis project Ga0210386, IMG submission 160091) | Forest soil microbial communities from Barre Woods Harvard Forest LTER site, Petersham, Massachusetts, United States - Inc-BW-H-32-O ...
CCAAGCTGGCCGACGCGGTTGTCAGCGATTGCCAGCCCTCGGGCTTCCGGAGAGTCAATACTGAGGTCGGTTCTTTTTACAGCTATGAGCTTCGTGCCGTCAGACTCAACAACGATGACTTCGTGAATTCCGGCTGCTGACGCTTCCGCTGCTGTCTTGTTGCCAGCAATGAGGTTGCCGTCCCTGTCAATGAGGACGGAGCGACCTGCCCCGAATTGCTTTAGGGACGACGCCACGGCCTCACGGCCCCTTTTAGTACCGCGATTCGCATTCTGGGCATCTTGTTTAAGGTCAGAAATCTTCATAGAGTGGTATCAGCGTCGAGGCAGCGATGGCTAAAGTGACTCAGGTTTCAAGGGGATACGAATTCACGGGCCTCACTGCGGTCGGGATGCGACTGGTAAACGAGTTTCAGCGTTATCATCCGGAACTATGTATGCCAAGTTCGGAGCCGTCCTACAGATTTATCCGTCATGGTTCTCTGGAGCAGAATGTCGAATTGGGTAAGCTTGTCGCGGACGTTAGAGCCGCAGACCCGGAACCAGCATCCGCGCCGCTCAAAACGCGGCGATGACTTTCACGGTGGTCATCGGCTTATACTCGGGGAGTCTGGAGAAATAGCAAATGTCGACGATATATAAAACTTCAAATCCCAACGACGAAACCGAGGTAGTTGCTTTGCTCCACGAAATCCATCAAGAATTGCAACGGATTCACGCTGACTCGCAGAGCTTAGTGTTTATGCAGCGAAGCTTGGCAGACCTTGCCTTGAGCGTGTCCAACTTGCAATCATCTGTGGAATCAATAGAGCGACAAATGCCTCAGTAATAACGCACTTGCCTCAGTAATACCCACTTGCTAATTTCGCGACCGTAAAAATTTGATTACGCTGCGGTCTGGCTAAGTCATTGAAAAAGGGATTCTTACCCCGGCCTAGTCTATCTATAGATATTTCTATCTCTTTTGGTCTTCTGGTCGTGACATCCGTTGCACAGCGGTTGCAGGTTGCTCAGCGCGTCTGTTCCACCGTGTGACTCAGGAACAATGTGGTCAACGCACGTTGCCGCTCTGACTTTGCACATCCGACAGACTGGTTCGTTGTGTCGAATCCTCCGACTCAACACATCCCACTTCCAGCCGCGATGCTGACCCCAACGATTCTTGCTTTCTTTCTCGTGTGTTGCCCAGTGGTCGTCGCAGTACGTTCGAGTTGATAAGTTATGACATCCTGTGAATCGGCACGGCTGCATCGGGAGGTTTGGCATCTAATCTGTTCGCTGCTCTTTATGCGATGTCGTCACCGCTTCGTCAATCGTTGCATGTATCACAGCGACAGCCTGTTCAGGCGTCATCTGTCCGCGTGCAACAGACCATTCAACGAGACCGATGACACTGAGTAACAGAGTGTGATTCACGGTGATACGCTGCTGTGCGGCCATCACTCACCCCGGTCGCGTGCTTTATCATTTTCTTCAATGTTTCTATTCTGCGATATAGCCATCACGGACTCTTACTCAGTCCTACTAACGGTGCGACGAAGTGGGACAGACCCCCCTCTGTGGAACTGGGCGTATATGCTGCAAACCGGAGAAACCCTAGCCGATGGAACGATGCAATCCAGAATCGCCGCACAGATTGCTGCACAGCGTGCCCATGAGGCTTGGCTGCATCGCAATCGACAAAGATTTGGCTATCCTCCGCTCTCTCCGCCCTATCCATATAAATGGCAAGTGGGCGATTAGTCCGAAGTCATTAGCCGACGTGCATGGGGCATTATTGTGTCGAATTCTGACCATTCTGGTTATCGCGATTCTTCGCCCAGTCGGCCAACTTGTTCGTGGCGTATAACGGTCCGGTCGTTGTCACGAGGAATCCGGCTCCAGCGGTGAGGAAGTTGTCGAACTGCTCAGCCGTCAGGATGCGCTCGTGGACGAGTACGCCGAATGAGATGCCGACAGCGATGACGAACACAGTCAGGAGTCCAATGTGTACGCGAGTGGACGACCCTGAGCCGTCAGGTTCCGAGTAAACGGACTTGACCCAAGAGAAGAATGGTTTGAGGTTCGGGAGTTGCATTAGAGCTTTTTGGCCTCAACAGTGGCGTCAGTGGCAAGAGCTTGAGCTTCGGCTGCTGTCTTGGCCTTGATGTATGCGAGATATTTCGTCACAGCAGCGTGCAGGATGACGCCAGCAACGAACGCGGCGATGATGAAAATAATTTCCATAAATTAGTCCTGTTCTTCGAATTCTTCGTCTTCAGGTTCTTCCTGTTGACGTTCTTCCTGATGCAGTCGGCAGAACTTGCCGTCCCGAGTCAAATGCTGACAGTCAGGGGCGTAACAAAGTTCAAGTTCGCGAATCATTTTCAATCTTGGTGTGGGTGCGGAGGCACCCACGCTTTTTGTAATGTAATGGGCAGGTAACTTGGATTGGGGCCGCATTACCCGCCCGGACTCAGGAGTCTCAACTGGGGTCGCTAATACCCTAGACGTATGAGCCAAAATCGTCAGGCATTGAACATGTGACGATTCTCCTTTCTACCTTTCTGAATGTGTCAAAAATGTAGTTCCGGGTTACTTGCCTGACCCACCCGCCGAAGTGGCCTCGACCGGAATAGGCGTCGAGTCTGAGCCATACGCGAGTGACAATCTCGGAAAGCGTGTCATCGGGGTCAGGCAAGTCGTAGTCCCGGACGATTGCCCCGGCGTAGGAGCGAACAGCGGACAACAGGATGGTCAAACTCTGCTCCGTTGTGTGGAGCTTGTAGGCGGTATAAGCGGAATCTAGGGTCATAGTCATCCTTTGGCTATATCAGCGGTTTAATGCCATGTACTTCCAGTAAGTGGGTATCCAGTGCGGCGTTACCCTTTGGGTTGTACGGAAAACTTTCACCACATTTTCCGCAATCCCATGTGAGTTCGGGTTCCTTATCCGGCGCGGGGGGTGACGCGGAATTGGGGGGGTGTACTCTCGGGGTGGGATTCTGCGTGGGCTCTGAACTAACGGGGACAGCCGGGTTTTGCTTTTCGGTCTCCCGAAGGGACGGATTCCCCGAAGGGGCGTCTACGACATACGACGTAGCAGCATGTGTAGGCGTAAGCGTAGTAGTACCCGTAGAAGCAAGAGCAAAAGCACCATTGGGTAACAAAATGTGCTCTGTCATTTCTTTACCCTGTTTGCCATACAGTAAAGAATCTTTAGCTGGAGGTATCAAATCTTTAGCTCCGACTGTCAAATCTTTAGCTGGAGGTATCATTTCTTTAGCCGTGGGGTCGTTTACCCGGTATATAGCTACATTCCAAGCCCCGTTGGTTGGCTTAGAGTATCTACCTGCCGCTGACCCAGCTACCTTGACGAGCCACCCGGTTTCAATTAGATACTTACGCGCCCGGAGGATGGTTGGCTCACTTGTTTGCATAGCCTCCATCAGCGTCTCCATACATGGGTAGGCTTCTTGGTCGTCGGATTCAAATGCCCAATAAGTCATCCAGAGTTTGAACGCATTGGCCGGAAGTGCCAGTACAGCTTTCCGTCGAGGGTCAAACAGCTTGTACCGGCCTGTTCCGTCCAGCATGGAGTCAATCTTGTCCAGAAGCTTGTCGGTCATAGCTTGACTTCCTTCTTCTTTTCTTGGCTCATCACCCAAGACGCAAACTTCACCAAACTCAGCTTGGTGAAGTTTGCGTCGGCTTCTGCTTTGCCTTCCTCGATGGCCTGTTTGACCTTGTTGATTTTCTTGACGGACTCCTCGAACCCGATGACGGCGTTGTCGAATCCGTACTGGAGAATCCATGTCCGAAACTGACCGTCCGATACCATGCAATCCTCCGGGAAGAGGCTGCTGAAGTATTCCTTCAAGGCAGCGACTTCCTCCCGGTGCTGAGCTACCTTCGCTCGTAACGCTTGTGCTCTATCCATTACTTTGCCTCCAGCTTGGAATAGCGGCGACCCGGCTTACGACGCGGCCAGCCCATCTTGCGGTAGATTTTTGCGATAGCCTCTTGTGAGTAACCAAAGTGTTCTCCCACGGCCCGATAACTCTCCGAAGGGTTGTTCATCATGTACTCTGCGATTACTTTATGTGCCTCAACTACAGTAAGAAACGCCATAACTACTGTTCTCCTTTACAACCAATACGTACTTTTCAGGAAACAACCCGTACTAATGCCTGTGAAAGTTGAAACTCTGGTAAGGACTCTTCGAGCCTCAGATAAGAAAACCCATTGCTATTGGGAAAAGTGACTTCCGCATAAGCTAAATATCACTTATTCCCGTAATCCCGCCAATGTCACTCCCTATAGCAGAGGAGGACATTTCACATGTCTACAAAACTAGAGCAATCGCTCGACATCACATCCACGAAGCACGGAGGGAACTCCGAGTCCCGTTCCGCATTCCAGAAATCCAAGCACAACGCAGCAGAGCAACGGGCAAGAGTTCTCGAACTCATCACACAGTCTGGCCCCGCTGGCCTGTCAATGAAGCAGGTCGCGAGTGCAATGTCCGTCCAACTGAACACCATCAGCGGACGCGGGAGCGAACTCCGGCAGTCAGGTGCTGTTGAGGACACTGGAGAGCGTCGTTCCGGGAGTGCCGTCCTACGTGCGACCGGCTTCACGGGGAATCCCGCCAAGAAGGACAAGGCTCAACCCACAACCATTGCAGAGAAGCCGGAGACGGTGAAGCCGCTGTCACCAACAGCAGCACAGCGTGAGCTTGAGGCTTTGGAGTATCTGTATGAGCACAGCGAAATCAATACGGATAGCTACGACGCGGCCCGGAAGCGGGTGTTCGACGCCCTCGCGGCATTCGGAGGCATCAATGGCTAAGTTAACCGTCAAGCGTGTCACACAGCCGTCACCCTACGTGAACGAGCTACTCCGCAGCAAGTATGCAGTCGAAGCGTTCCGCTCGGTCACCGCTCCTAAGTGGGAGCAGATTCTTGAACTCAGCCTGATGTATTGGCATGAATCGCAGTATTGATAACGAAGGAGATGTTTATATGAGTGAAACCCAAGCAGTCGTACCCACTGTCTTAACGAGCACGCTCCGCGACATTCATCTGGAAAAAGTACGCATAGTTAAACGCCTCGCAGAATGTAACCAGCTTCTTGCTCAGCAAGAAGGAATTGTTGCCCCTGCGCCGGATACCGACAATGACACCCGCTAAGCGTCAAGCACTTCTCACAACGCTCCGACAGGTCAATCACGACCTGTCGAGAGCCCTACATTCACAACATCGGACTTGCGATGTCAGCACGGCCAGCGACAAGCAGCCTATGCGGTACTGCCGGGACTGCAAGAAATATTTTGAGGCTTAGATATATGGCAAGACCCACTACAGTAAAGCGTCCGAAGTGGCGCAATATCCCTGACGAAGTAATCCTCGCTCTGGTCCCTCAGCAGCTAGAGAGAGCGGAGTCTCTCTGTCCATCAGCATCAACTGTCGAACGCGCTTGCATGGGCGATTCACTCGCGATTGCGATTACAGAAGCGTGGCGTCCAGTATTCCCGATAACGGAGTTGCCATGAGCATGATTAGATTGATTCGCAACTTGGTACGACTCGGCTGGTCGGATTTCGCAATTCGGTCGTTGCTGAATACAGTTCCACGAGAACGCATAGATAGAGAGATTAAAGATGCAAGAGCACAAGCGATGGACGGACGAGAACGAAGTCAGTGACACATTGCTTCTAAAGCACTGGTCGCGTCTGACTCACTATCTCAGTCACAGGGTCGGTCGGAGCTACAGCTTCACACAGGAGGACGAGGAAGACTTGGTATCAACGATTCAGTGGTACCTGCTTCGGATGTCGCCGGAGATGCGGCCATGCATCGGCTACTGCCGAGCTACGATTACCAGCGCGGTTCGTTCGTGCATCCGTGACACGCTGCGTCGTGGGGGCACCCCTCAAAACGGTTGGAAGGTCTACCAGACGGTTGACTTCAACACAGCATCACCGGGGACTCGCGGCCCCCACGCTGAGGACTCTGACGGCTCCGCACTGATGGATAGCGTAATACCGATACCTGAGTCCCCGGAGCCCGACCTAACAGACAGCATCATGCTGAGCAAGGCCATGTCCAAGCTAACCGCTCGGGAATGCGATGTCGTCCGCCTGTACTACTGGCAGGACATGTCTCTAACCGACGTGGGAGAACATATAGGCGTGAGCCGAGAAACCGTTCGCTGCGACCTGAAGTTCGCTCTCGACAAGCTCCGGAGGGTGATGAAACCCGCATGAATAAAGGCTGAAAACAATTGTCCGTTTTTATGGCTGAATTCGATGTCGTCTCGGTAGTATATAGTGCGGCAATTCCTGACCAATCCGCCGCAATCTTCACAGAGGAGACGGACTATGAAAACCATATCGGTGAGTGCCCAGTTTATCGCTGCATTGCATACGTTCAACATCGCTCGTGTACGAGAGACGCTCACATACAAAACTATGTGTGAGGCCGCAGGTGCGGATATGACAGAAGCAGTAGATGAGGTTATTCAGGCAATGTTCAAACATTGCCAAGAGAAGCGCGAAGTGAATCCCCGAGGGTGGAAGGCCATCACTGAGATGACACAGATGCTGGCAGATGAGGAGCGGACTATTCACGCTGGAGAGCCAGTGACAGTTACCGATGAGACGACAATGGCAATGTCCCTAATACAGCGACCTGAGGGTGACAATCCTCGCATAGATAAATGTTGCGAAACGCTTGACACGTTTAAAAAGCACTCAGCACGTACACGAGGATAAAAATATTTTGAACAAATTTTTATCGTCGTACGATGGATATATAGGTCAAGTAATGAACAGTTTTGAAGCCCAGAATCCGATTACAGCGGCGTCAGACCGCTGGATTAAACAGAAACGATGTTGGGAGGAAAACGGGAAAGTTATGAAATGCATTGCGAACAACATTACAGGCCAAAAGACCTAGCTCGGCTGTGGGGATTCTCAGTGGACACAGTAAGGTCATGGTTCGAGAACGAACCCGGCATCCTGATTGAGTCGCGTCCGGAGACGATGCACAAGCGGAAATACACGTCGATGCGTATCCCGGAGTCGGTCGCGACCCGTGTGTATGCAAAACATCTGTCACGGTAATGTAAGATGGTGCCACTGACACTCTGACAGTTCTAAAATGAAAACCCCCGGCATCTAGCCGGGGGTTTATTGCTTCAAGTCCGCTTAGAACGTTGCGCCCATCGTGCTCAGAGCGTCCTGAAGCTCGTCGTGCAACTGCTGCTCCCGACGCTTAATCCAAGGTGAATAGTATTGCTCAGTCATCTTCACCGACCGATGCGTGAGCAGTCTACTGACTTTCTCCAGCGGAACGCCAGCAAGCAACAACTCAACCGCGAACGTATCCCGCAACATGTGAGAGCGGAAATCCATCGGCTTGCCTTCCTCGTCCGTCAGCTTCAGATAGTCATTCAGCTTCTTGATTCGCTGACCCCAGACGATGGTTAAGTTGTCCACGTCACAGTCGAGTGACCAGAAGTAGCATTCGGGACGGACGTGCTCCTGACGCTTGATTTCCGCAAGAGCATCAAGGACTTGCTTCGGGAGCTTCCGTTCGAGAGCGTCCCCTGTCTTCTTCGTCGTGATGCTCAGTTCACCGGAGCGAATCTTGCTCCGTCGAAGCATCAGCGCGTCAATGAGCCGCATCCCCGTCCAGCGTTGCAACAGGAAGATTGCTCGGAGGTCGCGTCCGTACTCCGGAGTGTCCTCATAGCGGTCCTCGTCCAGCTTGTACGTCGCAGCCATGACCTCTTCGAACTGTTCAGGGGTCAGGGGCATCGTCTGGATGTGCTCGTGCTTCTGCCTTTTTACGAGTCGGCTCGGGTCACGCTGTAGGTACTCCGCTTCGACTGTCCATTTGAAGAAGCGGTGCAGATGCGAGACGTACAGGTTCTGAGTCTGAGGAGCAAGCCGGTCACGCTTCTTCTTTGCGGTCTCCGACCACTGGCCGTGCCATGCGTAGAGCATTGGAGGTTTGATTTCACTCAGAAGCGACAGCTTGTGTTCCCGCGACCAGTCCCGGAGCTTGGACGCAAGCGACTGGAGTTGAACTGTGCGTGAGCGGGACTTGCGCTTGATACCGGCCAGCCACTCGTCCAGTGCGGCGTCAATCGTGATTTCCTTGGCCTGTGCCTGACGCGCCTTCTCAGCTTCCTTGTCCTCGATTGCCTTCAGTGCTTTCTTTACCGGGTCACGAGCGTCCATCTCCTCACGAGCCAGTTTTTCAGCTTGCTCCCAAGAGCGTGTCTTTGCCGAGACGTAGCGTACTTTGCCGTTCTCATAAAGGTATAATGACTTTCGGCAACTACACTGTTTCCATTGAGGGTTATCCCGCTTGTTGCAGTCATCGGAGTGCCGTGTGAAAACCGTAACCGTGAACGTGCTTGGCGTGCTGTCTGACGTGGGGTTGGACATGCATTCATTGTACAGTCGCTTTTCAGCAATTTTTCAGCAAAATGCATTTTCTAGTTTGTAAGTCCCTTTTGAATCAGAAAGTGTTGTTATACTTCGAGAGTCAAAAGCTATGCAGAAGCAGTCCAGGATGAGGCAGTTCGGTTGGGCTGGGTTTGCGGCAATCGCCATTCATTTTGTCCAGGATGCGGCAATCGCTGCATTGATCCGCGGCGTGTCCGCGCCAGTTTTCGAGGGAATCGATTTTGAAGAAGAGAAGTCTTTGGTTTAGCGCCGCCGGAGCCATGGTTGCGGCAGTGGTGTTGGCGGGATGTGGTACCACCACCTATTTTGCTGGAAGAACGTTGCCACCAAGCGGGTTACCCAACCGCGTTCTGATCGCAGTCCAGAACCCGAGCGTCGCTTCGACCGGTGCGCTGACATTCGTTGACGCTTACTACGATATTCGCTTCAGCTACAACCAGAAGGTTGCGGGATTCAGTATCACCGGGTATTCCGGCCAGTTGCCGGTCACGATCCAAAATATGCCCGAAGAGCAAATTGGAGCGGTGTACGGAGCGGGCGACGGTTCGCTGCATGTGGTGAACTATCAAACTGAGAAAGACAACGGTGCTCAAAAAGGCTTGAATGGCCTTTCTTCGAGCGTTTTTATTACCCGAAACCAGAGCTACATTTTTGCAGCGAGCCAGCAGGCGACGGTGCTCACGGTGGTGGACAACACCAACAGCGGTACCTACGCCCTGAGTCTTCCTGGCGTTTACCGCGTGAGCGTCAATCCGGGTGGTTCCGTGGCCATGGCGTTCGTGCAGAACTCCAACTATGCGTACTACGTGCGCAAGCTGACTGCCAATGAAACGCTCTCCTACTCCGGCGGTTCGAGCACCTGGCCGAAGGCTGCCATGGATTGCGAACCGCAGAATGCTCCCGGCTGGTGCCTTTTCCAGATGCAGAGCCCCGACAATGTAGACGCGACGAACAACGCATATGGTGCTCCCCTGGTCTTCGATCGCCCCGTAAAGGCGGTGTTCTCGGCCGATGGCAACTCCGCATATGTGATGAATTGCGGGACTGAGTGTGGAGGGTCGACATCCTCGGTCTCCAGATTATCGGTTGCGCCGATGATCTTTCTGGCGGGACAGCACTCCGGCAGCCTTCCGACGACTGCGGCGTTGCACGCAGATTGTTCTGCGACACCGAACGCAAGTTCATGCACGTTGGCGATGCCCGGCGGGTCGAGCAATGCTCTGATTTCTTCAAACACAATGTATGTGGCGGGGCAGCAGTTGCAGCCGGACGGATTGTTTACCGGCAACCTGACTGTTGTGAGCCTGACGGGAACTGCGTCTAGCACTCTTTCTGCGTCGGGGCCGGTTCCGATCAGCGACGGAGCGCCGGGTGCGCCCAGTCGCTTGCTGTTGGCAGACGACAACACGCTGTGGATCGGCATGACGAAGTGCAATAACGGCGAACGCTTTGCCAAGGGATTGCCCTATGGCTGCCTGACTATGTTCAACACCAGCACCAATTCCGTGACCATGCTTGAGCCGTATCTCGGCGATCTGGATGGAATTGCGGGAGTTCTCGGGCTTCATAAGATCTACGTTGCGCAGGGCGGCCAAGTCTACATTTTCCACACGACGGATGGTTCGTCGATAAACAACCAGTATGTGACCGTGACGGGAACCGCGGCGGACGTCGCGTATATGGACGCGGAAACCGACGGCGACAACACCGTTTACTAGCCGACCATGACCACAACCGAAGAGGCCGATCGTCAGCATGCGGATGTGCTGGCGATTGCTGCACACCGCGATGATGTGGAGCAGACCTGCGGAGGAACACTGCTTCGCATGGCGGCGCGCGGGCTACGGACGGCAATTCTGGATTTGACGCGAGGCGAAGCAGGAACGCGCGGCACAGCCGAGGATCGAGCGCGCGAGGCCGCGGAAGCGGCGCGATTGCTGGGCGTGAGCCGGCGCGAGGCGCTTGATCTTCCCGACGGAGCCATTGAGAACACGCTGGAAAATCGCAAGAAGATCGTGCGCGTTCTGCGCGAAGTGCGGCCGCGGGTGGTAATTCTGCCCTACTGGCAGGCGCGCCATCCGGACCACGCGATTGTGGCCGCGCTTGGATACGAGGCGTGTTTTTTGTCGGGCCTTGCAAAGGTTGAGACCGGATTTGCTCCGCATCGTCCGTACAAGATTGTCTACGCGAGTTTATATGCGGATGTGCGACCCAGCTTTATCGTCGACATTACGCCGTTCATCGAGCAGCGGCATGCGTCCCTGATGGCGTACAAATCGCAGTATGTGAACCAGGCGGCGGGCAATGCGCTGTTCGTGGCGGAAGAAGAGATTCGCGAGCGAACGTTTGCCGAGGCGCGACACTATGGTCTGCTGGCAGGCGTGAAGTACGGAGAGCCGTTCGTGCAGAAGGAAGTCGGACTGGTCGACGACCTGACACTTCTGCCGGTGCAATCTATCTAGTTTAGTTGTACCGGAAACTCCATAACGATTTCTTATCGAATCTCAAAACAGAATAACTTTGCGTTATAGTCCGCCCATGGCCGAAACTGAAGGCGGAGGGTTTCTGATGACGCAGACCTGGGACCCACAGGCCTACGAACGGAATGGTGCATTTGTGCACGGGCTTGCCGGCGGCGTACTGGAGTGGCTGAACGCTCAGATGGGCGAGTTCATTCTCGACCTTGGCTGCGGCGATGGGCAACTGACGCAGCGTCTGGCCTCGACTGGCGTGCATGTCCTCGGCGTGGATGCATCGGCAGACATGGTGGCAGCGGCTCGAGAGCGCGGCATTGAAGCAGAACAGGCGAACGCCGAGTTGTTGCCGTTTCACGACGCGACGTTCGATGCGGTCTTCTCGAATGCTGCGTTGCACTGGGTACGCGATCAGGATGCGATGTTAACGCAGGTGCATCGCGTGCTGAAGCCGGGCGGACGATTCGTTTCCGAGATGGGTGGACACGGAAACATTGCGTCGATTCGGGTGGCGCTGATGGCCGTGTTGGCGCGGCAGGGATTTGGCGATCGCGAAGATGGCGTCAACTACTATCCGACGGCGGAGAGCTATACGGCGCGGCTGAAGCGCCATGGATTCCGCGTGGACCAAATGGCTCTGATTCCGAGGCCCACGAGGCTGCCGGAAAGCGGGATGGAGGGATGGCTTCGCACGTTTCGTCGCGGAGTTCTGGATGGACTGCCGGAGGATGTACGTGAATCCGTAGTAAAAGAGACGACGGAATTGTTGACCCCGGCGCTTCAAGATGAGGAGGGAAACTGGATTGCGGATTATGTGCGGTTGCGCTTTGTCGCGATAACTTGATGTTTCCTCCACGCGGAAGATGTCGCACGACCACGTGCCTGCGCCGCGGCGGCTATCTGATTGACATGACTTCTAATCGTAGCGGTGTCGGATACGGCGCCGTGGGTGCACGTTGACGGATGGAGAGATGCAGCGGTTTATTTCATCGCCGAGTTTGAGACTTTGAACGGTGGTTCTACCTGCCAGATCGAACCGACCGGCGCAGGCTGGCAGCTTTGCCGCCCAAAAAATGAACGGGGAAATCTCTGGAAGAGAATCTCCCCGTTTCTTCTCACAGAAATTAGACGAATCCGCTAAACCGCGATCTCGTTCTCCACTCCGCGGCGGTTCTTGATTTCCGGCATAGGCTCGTCAGCTTCCAGCAATCTCAAGCGGAACAGTAGCCCCGCGACAAGGCCGGCGATGCTGGGGACGAGGAGAAAGAGCCAAACCTGGCTGAGTGCGGTGCCTCCGACGAATAGGGCAGGGCCAAGGCTGCGTGCCGGGTTTACGCTCACGCCGGTGATGTGAATGCCGAAGATGTGAATGACGACAAGGGTCAGGCCGATGCCGAGGCCGGCGAAGCCTGAGGGAGCGGCTTTCTGCGTGGCTCCGAGGATGACGATTACAAAGATCAGCGTTGCCACAAATTCGAACACAATGGCTGAGGTGACGTTGTATCCGCCCTGGTAGCCGGGGCCCCAACCGTCCTGGCCAAGGCCGCTTGTTGCGATGTCGTAGCCGCCGCCGACGCCTCGGATTATGATCGAAAGCACTCCTGCCGCGAGAATAGCGCCGCAGAACTGTCCGATCCAGTAACCGATCATGTCGCCGGTCTTCATCCGGCCGGCGGACCATACTCCGAGGCTGACGGCGGGATTGATATGACAGCCGGAGATGGGTCCGATTCCGTAGGCCGCGCCGATGAGTGCCAACCCGAAGGCAAAGGCAATGCCGACGATGCCAACCTTGTCGCCCGCGACCACGGCAGTGCCGCAGCCGAAGAGCACCAAGATGAATGTGCCAACCAACTCAGCGAGATATTTTTTCATTTTGGGTCCTCCAGTTCAATGTTGACAGCTAAGAACTGCCGTCGCCCGGTTCCAAGGGGTCCATGCCGGATATCCGAAACTGCACTAGGGAGGGGGGATGGGCAGAAGCCCTTCGCTTGTTGTGGAGCGAGTGTGGCAGAGGTGACCGAGCAGAGTCAAGGACGACCGCGAAGGGATGCGCTATGTTTCAAATTCATCAAACGTTTGCAATTTGTTTGCCTCGCTGAATTAATCTGTTAACGATTCCGAGCGGCCCCGCATCCTCCCTCCTCCCGCGGCGATAAACCCGTCGACGGGGGGACGCCGGAGAAAACCACAGGTCGCCGGCGAAAGGCATTCCGGTTGAGCCAAACCGTATTTGTACTGGAAGACGACACGGACATAGCGCGGCTCGTACAGCATCATCTTGAGGCCGCTGGATTTGCACCCCGGATTTTTCATACCCCCAATAATGTGATCCCAGACGCCGAACGGCAGCCGCCAGCACTCTTTCTGCTGGACATCATGGTTCCGGGAGGCGATGGGCTGGATGTTTGTCGCAGGCTTCGGTCGCATCCGGCACTTTCCACGATTCCAATTATTTTTTTGACGGCGCGGGCGGGCGAGAACGATCGCGTGCTGGGACTCGAGTTGGGCGCCGACGACTACATCACGAAGCCATTTGCAACGCGCGAGCTGGTAGCCCGCGTAAAGGCCGTCCTGCGCAGGTTTGAGCGCCCGACCACGCCTTCGGTTATCAGCTTTGAAGAAGTGGTGATCGATGCAAACGCGATGCAGTTGAGGGTGCGCGGTGACTTGACCACCACGACGGCGACGGAATTCCGACTGCTGGATTATCTTGCGCGCCACCCTGGACGCGTCTTCAGCCGGGATCACCTGCTGGACTCGGTTTGGGGAGATGCGCGGTTTGTCACGCCGCGGTCGGTCGACGTGTATGTGCGTCGTATCCGTGAGAAAATCGAGGTCGACCCAGAGAATCCGCGCTATCTGAAGACCGTGCGCGGGGCCGGATACCGGTTTGAGATCCCGAAAGGGGAGTAAAACCGGAGGCCGGAGTCCGAGTGTGAGCAGCCCTAGATTGAAGCGCAAAGTATTCACAAAACTGATGGCGCTGTTTGTGCTCCTGCTGCTGTTTCAGACAGCGGCCATGGAGCTGATTTTGCGGCGCATGATGGAGCACTCGGCCGGGGAGACGCTGCACCGGCTGGGGCGCGAGGCCATCTGGTCGGGACTGATTGCTCTACTGGTCGCGTTGCCGATTGCTGTGTGGGCAGCCAGCCGCATTGCTGCTCGGCTGCAGCGGGTGATGGTATTTGCCCGCTGTATCGCGCAAGGGGACTTAAGCGCACGGCTGGTCCACGGGCGCGGAGACGAAATGGCCGCGATGGAAGCTGCGCTGAACCAGACGGCGGAACGGCTCGGACAGAGCTTCGCCGAAATCGAAAGCAGCCGACACGAACTGGCCACCATGCTGGATTCGATGCAGGAGGCTGTTGTGGCGGTGACTGCGGAAGGCGTTGTCCGTTGGTCGAACGCCGTCATGAAGCGCATCGCAGGGACGGAGATTCGCGTGGGCAGACCGCTGGTGCACTCGGTGCGGGATCCTGAGTTGCTGGACTGCGTAAAGGGCGCTCAGGAATCACGAGAAGTTCGATACAGCAGATCGAGTTCGCTGGCGCCGGGACGGACATTTGAAATCAGTGCTGCGCCGCTGCCGACAGGCGGAGTGATCGCGGTTTTGCACGATGTAACGCGCATTGAGTCGGCGGAACGCTCGCGCCGTGATTTCATTGCCAATGTGAGTCATGAACTGCGCACGCCGTTGACGTCGATTCAGGGATACGTGGAAACACTTGTCGAGGATCCGCACCCGAATCCAGATACGACCAATGAGTTTCTACATGTGATTCTCAAGAATGCGACTCGGATGAACCGCTTGACCGAGGACCTGCTTGCGTTGGCCACTATCGAAAGTCCCGACTACAAGCTGGCGATGCAGCCTACTCGGGCGAGCGAGATGGTGAATGACGCGATTGATTCGCTGGGAGGGCTGGTCGTCGATTCTGGCGTAGAACTCGAGTCGTCCGGTGCGCCGGATGCTTCGGTCAAGGTGGATCCCGATGCGATGAACCAAGTGTTCGGGAATTTGATTGAGAACGCAGTCAAATACGGCAAGTCGGGCGGGCGCATCGAGGTGGGCGCACGGACGCGGGAAGGCGAGATTGAGTTCTACGTGCGCGATTTTGGACCTGGAATTGCGTCAGAACATCTGGAGCGGATCTTCGAGCGGTTCTATCGTGTAGACAAGGCGCGCTCGCGCGAAGCTGGCGGAACCGGCCTCGGCCTGGCGATTGTTAAGCATATTGTGCAGGCGCATGGGGGAAAAATCCGGGCGGAAAGCGAATTGGGCTCGGGAACAACGTTCCTGTTTACACTACCGATGGTGCCTGTGAAGCACCGCCAGGACGAGCATATCGATGCTCCGGTAGCTGCGCGAAACGACGCTTAAGTCGATAAAAATCAAAATAATACCCCCTATTCAAATCCCCGTAACATTGGCTAGCGAGAATGAATTACGGCAGTGATCCTGCACGGGAGCTATGAACGTGAAAAAGACTTTGCTTACAGTAGGTTTGTTGGTCCTGGCCCTGGGCACAGCCCAGGCGCAGAAGTTGACCGCGGCCGGTGCAACATTTCCTTATCCGATCTACTCGAAGTGGTTCGGTGAGTACAGCACGGCTCACCCGGGCGTGGAGGTGAATTATGCGCCGATCGGTTCTGGCGGCGGCATCGCCCAAGTGACCAAGGGACTGGTGGACTTTGGTGCGTCGGATATGCCGATGACCGACGACATGCTCTCGTCATCGCCGGTTAAATTGATTCATCTTCCTACGGTGCTAGGCGCGGTTGTGCCCATCTATAACGTGCCCGGCGTGAAAAACCTTCGTTTCAGCCCGGACGTGCTGGCGGATATTTTCCTCGGCAAAATTACAAACTGGAATGACGGGCGGATCGCGAAGGACAACCCAGACGCAAAGCTGCCGGACCAGAAAATCATCGTGGTGCATCGTTCGGACGGTTCAGGCACAAGCTTCATCTGGACGGATTATCTGAGCAAGGTGAGCAAGGACTGGGCCAGCGGGCCAGGCAAGGGCTCCGCACTGAGCTGGCCTGTGGGCGTGGCCGGGAAAGGCAATCCCGGGGTCGCCGGGTTGGTGCGCCAGTTACCCGGCTCTATCGGGTACGTCGATCTAATCGATGCCATCAAGAACAACATCACCTATGGCGCAGTCAAGAATGCCTCAGGGAACTGGATTACCGCGTCAATCGAGAGCGTCACGGCAGCCGCGGCCAGTGTGAATTTGAAGCAGATGTCGACGGATTATCGCGTTTCAATCACCAACGCTCCGGGAGCGAACGCGTATCCCATCTCGAGCTTCACTTATCTGCTGGTTCCGCTGAAGGGCGCGAACCAGACGAATCGCACAGTACTGAAGGACTTGCTGAGCTGGATCTTGAAGTCCGGTCAAGGGCAGGTTTCGGCGTTGTCGTATGCGCCGCTTCCGCAAAGCCTTGTTGACAAGGAACTGAAGACGGTTTACTCCCTGCAGTAGGAATCAAAACTGGAAAAGCGGGCCGCCTATGCAAGCGCGGTCCGCTTTTTCTTTTTGCTACAAGGACGGAAGCCGCGGAAAGGTGCGCTGTCCGGGAGAGTAGAATTCGAGGCTGAGAAAATTCTCGAATCAATTCTCGACTCAAGGGACCTCGCTGATGCGCGTGCATTCTTCGCTCTGTGGTTTGGCGCTTTTGACAATTCTTTTTGCCTCTTCTGTTCTTGCACAATCTTCGATAACTCCGTATGACTCGGTCGATCCGCTGATTGGCACGGCAGGAGGCGGCAACACGTTTCCGGGCGCAACGCTGCCCTTCGGGATGGTGCAGTGGAGTCCAGATACGGATACGGATGCCTGGTACAAGTACAACGAGAAGCAGTTGTATGGCTTCAGCCTGACGCATATCAGCGGAGCGGGTTGCCCGTTGTTTGGCGATTTTGCGGTGTTGCCCAAAATTGACGAAATCACGATCGGCGCTGGCACCGTTTCAGTGCATGTTCCATTCGATCGCCGCGATGAAGAGGCGCATCCAGGCTACTACGCGGTGACTTTGACGGATGGAGTGAGGGTTGAACTAACGGTCGGGGATCGGGCAGGTATCGCACGATTCACGTTTCCAAACGAAGTAGATGCCGGCCTCACTATCAATGCAGGTAGCAGCGCGAACTCCATTGCAAATCCGAACGATGAACCACGCATCCGCGAGGCTTTTGGCAATCATATCGAAGTGAATCCGGATGGCAGTTTTTCTGGTTGGACGAGCGCGGGGCGGTTCTGCGGGAGTGACTCGCATTACAAGCTTTTTGTTGCGGGTCGTTTCAATAAGCCTCTCAAGTCGGCTTCGCTCTGGCAGGATGACTCCCTCGAGTCGAAGTCAGCGAGCGGCAAACATACAGGCGCATGGTTCGACTTCGGGAAGGAGCGGGAGATTCTGCTCAAGGTTGGAGTTTCATTCGTGAGTGAGGCGGGTGCACGGGCAAACCTGGAAAAGGAGATTCCCGGGTGGGACTTTGAGCACGTTCATCAGCAGGCGCGGGACAAGTGGAGTGCACTGCTGAATCGCGTTGCGGTTAAAGGCGGAACGGATGGCCAGAGAAAAATCTTCTACACGGGTGTGTACCACTCGTTTTTGTCTCCGACGCTTTTCAGCGATGAAGACGGGCAGTACATGGGATTCGATGACAAGGTTCATTCGAATGCCAGCACGAAGCAGAAGGCGCAGTACGCGAATTTTTCTGACTGGGATATTTATCGGAACACGGTGCAATGGCAGGCTCTGTTTGAGCCGGAGCGCGAGAGCGATATGATGCAGTCGCTCGTGAATGATGCGGAGCAGAGTGGTTGGCTCCCGCGCTGGCCGGCGGCAAATGATGTGACATACGTAATGGGCGGTGATTCGCCTGCTGCGGTGTTGTCGTCGTCGTATGCGTTTGGTGCGCTGAATTTCGATACGTCAAAAGCCCTCGAATACATGGTCAAGGCAGGGACGCAGCCCGGCATCGGGCCGCATCACAACTCGGAGCGGCCGTTCCTTACCGATTACATGAAGACCGGGTATGCGCCGGTGGACAAAGATCACATTGCCGCTTCGCGTACGCTGGAGTATGCAAGCGATGATTTCGCGATTGCGCAGTTTGCGAAAGCAATTGGACGCGATGATGAATACCGGCATTTTATGAAGCAGTCTGAAAACTGGAAGACGCTCGTTGATCCAGAGACCCACTGGATCAGGCCGCGAAACTCGGATGGCTCGTGGATGGCGGGATTTGATGCGGAGCGTTCGACTCCCAAGCGCTATGAAGGCGCAGGCGAGGGTGGGGATCAGATGGGATTCGAAGAAGGGAATACCTACCAGTATTCGTTCATGATTCCCTTCGACTATCCTGCGCTATTCGCGGCCATGGGTGGCGAGCAGGTTGTGGAGCCGCGCCTGGATCATTTCTTTATGGCGCTTCGCTGCTGGGGCAAGCCATGCTTCAACATCGAGAATGAGCCAGATTTTGTAACTCCTTACGCGTATGTATTTTTGGGCAAGCCGTGGAAGACGCAGGATGTGGTGACGCGGATCGGTAAGGAGACTTTCAAGGCCGCCCCGGACGGGATTCCGGGCAATGACGACCTGGGCGCGACATCGGGTGTGTATGTCTGGAATGCGCTCGGGTTTTATCCGGCAGTACCGGGCGTAGGCGGATTGGTGCTCGGCACGCCAATGTTCGACCATGCGACTTTGCAGCTGGCGGGCGGGCGCACCGTTGTCATTTCGCGCGAAGGTCATGGGATTTACGTGCAGCAGGTCATGCTGAATGGAGTTCCCTACACGAATACGTGGCTGCCGCTCAGCAAAATCCATTCAGGGATGAATGAGTTGCGATTCAAAATGGGCGCGGACCCGAACACGCAACGGGGCACAGCGCCGGAGGATCGGCCCCCGGCATTTCGATAGACTTGATGACTAGTCCTGCTTGTTTTCGTTGATGAGGCGGTCAACCAACGGGATAAGTTTTTCGCCGGAGCGGGGAAGGACGAATGCACCGGCTGAGGCGTCCCAGTCAAGTTTGAAACTCGTGGCGAGTGCGGATATCCAGATCTGGCGTACCGGGGTATTCGGTGTAATCACAAATTTCACCGCTGGCTCTTCGAAGACGACGTTGAGCACGCCGCCCTGCTCCTCGACCTCGAAGCCTGCCTCGTCCTCTTCTTCACGAGCAATGAGGTGCTTTTTCAACGCTTCCAGAGCGCTCTCCGCAACGCGGCGAAACTCGATTTCATCCTGCATGATTCAAGTGTAGCAATCGATAGCACCCGGTAGCGAAGCGGGACAGGACTGCGAGCCGTACAAGGGGATGGTTGGGCTGAAAAATGTGCTCCCTCAGTCTTCCGTGTTCTGTTCTAATGCGTAAAACTCAAGTGGGAAAGGCCTTTAGAACTGGAGATGATCCCGTCCGATTAGCGAGGATGGTGGAAAGTTTCTCCGAGTCAAGTCGGGGGCGCGTTCACTGGCATAATTGCCAGTGGCAGAACTTCCAACAACGGACTATACGAGATTGTTGTAAGCAGATTCGCTCCTGCGCGGTACTGCCAAGCGGCCGGGCGGCCGAATCAGATGCAGGCGGGGTACTGAGGTCCCGCCATGAATGCGACCGAGAAGCGCGGCGAGGGCAGGAACATTGAATGCGAACTCGATGCTTAGCCACGCGGGTTTTGCGCCGTCTAATAATGGCGGCCGTTCGAAGTCCAATGGTCATTGTCTTCGTGGCATTTCTGCTTAGGACTTCATGCGCGCAAGAAACAACAGGGCAACCGGAGCCACCCTCCGTGAATACCCAGCTTCCGGTTAACTGGTTGTATGGCGCATACATTCCGAAAAATGCTCCCCTGGTTGCGCTGAACGGAAGGGAGCGTCTCAAGCTTTACATTCGCCAGACATATACAACACCCGGCATCTATATCAAGACCGGATTTTTTGCGGTGCATGATCAAGTGAGCGATTCGCCGTCGGACTGGGGGGATGGATTCTCCGGTTTCGCCAAACGCGTCGGCTCCGATCACGCGACCAATATCCTCCAGAATTCATTCACCTCATTGGGCCAGGGGATGGTTGGCTGGGAACCGCGCTACGACCGTTGCCGATGCGAAGGAGGATGGCCGCGCTTTCGACACGCATTCATCAGAAACTTCATCACCTATAGCCACAGTGAGCAATCCAGCCGTCCCAATATCATGCCCTTTGCGGCGGCATTCGGAGCGGGAGCAATCGCGGCAACTTGGAATCCGAATAACCCAACGATCACAGTCAAGGGATATCAGAGCGTATTTACGCAAGCCTGGGTTGGCGTGATTATCAACAATATTGGTGAATTTGCGCCGGACGTAAAGAAGAAGTTGAGCAGGCACAAGGACTAATTCGCGCTTCACCCGATCCGTTTTCTATTATGGCGCGGATGCCTTCGGCAGATTCCAGTGCCACCAGACACTGCACACGCGAAGCGCAAAACAGACGACGCCACCTAGAACCGCAGCTAACGTAGGATGAAGTCCCAGCCTTCGTGCCAGTACCATCACTGCAGAGCCAACCAGTGCGGCTGTGGCATAGATATCCGTATACAAGATAATGGGAATGCGCATCAGCAGAATGTCGCGGATAGCTCCTCCACCGACGCCTGTGACTGTTCCCATCAAAATGGCGATGAATGGAGGAATGCCGTAGTCGAGGGCCTTCTGTGTTCCTGCCACTGCAAACAATGCCAAACCGGCCGCATCAAGAATCATTAGAAGTTGCGAAGGAATCTGCTGAGCAAACTGATGCAAGATGAACACAGCGCCGCCGGTCGTAAATGCCTCGGCCGCATAGCGCCAATCACGAATGGCTCGAGGTGGGGTGGCGCCGATCAGCACGTCGCGCAACACCCCGCCACCCAGAGCCGTCGCGAATGAAACCACCATGACGCCAAAAAAGTCTAGATTGCCTGCGATCGCGGCGAAGGCACCTTCCATCGCAAATAGAACGGTTCCCGCGTGATCGACTACGAAAAGCAGCCTGTCCGCCTGATTTTTCATGCTTGTGTGTTTCAGAGGACCGTGTTCCCTTCAGACAGGATGATTGTCAGCTTCCCAACAATTTAACAAAGACGCAACAATTATGTAGTGGCAGAACACGGTCATCCAGGGCTGGTTGGATAAAGCATGCCCGATTTTGAGCGCATCTGACGGCACGGCCAAAGCCAATTACTGCTAGACGGTTTTCGCATAGGGCCAGATGCTGCGGGCGTGTGCGAGGCTTACCGCCCACCAGTGGAGACGGCGAAGCATTGCGTCCATAGACCTCTCGGCACGCTCGGGACTGCGCAGTGCGCCGTTTGCGTCGAACTGCTCCCAGGCGCCGGCGAAGCTTACGCTATCGCGGATGGTGACAGCGTGAAGTTCCGCAAAGACGAGACGAAGCTGCTCAACTGCGCGCAAACCGCCCGAGACGCCACCGTAGGAAACGAAGGCGACCGGCTTGGCATGCCATTCCGGCCCGAAGGAGTCGATGAGCGCTTTGAGCGGCGCCGGGTAGCCGTGATTGTATTCGGGCGTGACGACAATAAATGCATCGCACGTGGCGATGCGTTGTTTGAGCTCGGGTGCGCCGAGAGATCCGCTTGCGCCGGGGTCAATGGTTTCCAGGCCAAAACCGTCACGGGCAGCGATCTGTCCGGTAGCCCAACGTGCAATGGTGTCGCAGAAGCGTCCGGGGCGAGTTGACCCGTAGACCAGACCTACTTTGATCGGGGATTCCATCATCTTGTATTCCTCCACTGGATCAAGAGTAAAACCTCAAGTAAACTTGAGGTCAAGAGGAATGGTTATGGCGAACAAATTGCCGAATGAGGAAACACAACGACCGCTGATTCGTCGGGCGCTAACCGTGGGGGAGGTTGCGACACGCAGCGGAGTGGCGGTCTCAACGCTGCATTTCTACGAGGCGGAAGGTTTGATCAGCAGTTGGCGCAACAGTGGAAACCAGCGGCGCTATGCCCGAGAAGTTCTACGCAGGGTGGCAGTGATCAAGGTAGCGCAGAGGACGGGGATCCCGCTTGCAGAGATTCGTGAAGCGCTGGCGACCTTGCCGGAGAAGCGAACTCCGACGGCTACAGACTGGAAAAGACTCTCGGCCCGGTGGCGGTCGCAGCTCAACGATCGAATCGAACGTTTGACGCGGTTAAGAGACCAGTTGGACGGCTGCATCGGATGCGGATGTCTATCGCTGGAAGTCTGTCCGCTTCGGAATCCCTGGGATCGACTTGGAGCCGAGGGGCCGGGACCGCGGCTGCTCGATCCAGATTCAGAGAACCTAAAGTTTCGACCACGTTCTGCCGATGGGATCTGAAGACGAGTCCGGGGAGCAAGCGATGGAACTCACTCCGATAGCTGGCATACGCCCAGTGGGTCCGGCAACGATGTCCCGAGACGAGTGCGAAGTGCAACGGGCCTTTGCTCTCGATCCATCAGGACGTATGGGTGATGACGCTTACAACGGCGCGCGTCAAAAGACAGAACGGGGAGTGGAAGAGGAGGACTCGGAACTAGACGAGGAGACCGACAGCCTATCTGATACCGTATCGAACTCCTCAGCTCCAAAGAGCCGGGTCAACTTCTTCGCGTAATCCGGACCGGACAGGTTCGAGCGGACGCAATCCTGGGAGACTCGTTAGCCTACGATGGCCGTGAGATGAAAAACGCGTTCGCCCAGCGTACGGTCACCTTCCAGGGATGAGTGTGCAAGCGCTTCCTTGCGATCGATACCTTTTGTAAAGACGCGCCAGGCAAGTTCCTGCGGAATGACAACGCGAGCGGCAGGTGGAGTCTCGGATGAAGTTGCAAAGCCCCAACCTGAATTGTGCTTCTTTATCAGCCAGGCGCCCCCGCAGTCGCCTGCGATATCGAGCAGTACAGTTGTGCCGAAGGGCGCATGAATATCGTGAAAGGTGTGAGGCAGACCGCGCACAAAGCAGTCGAGGACGGGATAGTATAGCTCCGGTGTCATGATTCCGGGCCGGCTGGTGGCGTAACGAATCTGCTGCTGATGATGCCAGCGCTCGGTGAGTTCGCGGGCAGTATCGAACCAGTTGAGCGAAGCGGATTCACCGGCCCAACTCACGTTGAATACCGCAGGAGCGAAGGGATCGAGGGATTCATGGAAGCCGGCGCTCTCCCGGCAGGCCATCTCCATCATGTCGATGAGAACAGGCGGGCTGAGGCGACGGTACACGGTGACGCCTTCGCGATTCAGGCGATTGACCAAGTCGACCAGGTCTTGCGGGGACCGAATGTCAGCCGGTTCGACAAAACAATGATCGCGAACTAGAGAGAGTTTGCGAAGAACCGTGTCGAGCAGATGCGCGGCCACGTGACGAACTTTCCATGCGGGGGCGAGGGTCTGCAGGTCCCATTCGTTGGGGCGGAGATCGCGCATGAGATCTATCAGTTTTGAGTCAACGCGACGCAGCAGTGGAGCGCAGAGGATCGGTTCGGTACCTGAGATTTGGTCGGACATGAGATGAGGGTTATGGTAAATCGTCTTCGAATTGAATGCCTACCAGGCGCTGGGGCTCGACGCGAGTTTTGATCGATACGGATCCGATTCGCTACATTTCTGCATACAATTCGGGCTAAATTGCGGTGAGCGAATTCCTGACTTTCGAATGGGTCACCGCCCGATGGGAACCGCGAAATCCAGTATCGACAGTCGGCGACTTGTCCAAAGCCGTGAGCGTATCCGCGCTCTCATCCTCGCCGGAACCATCGAGCAGGTCCACGTTCAGTCCAGGAGGACATGAAAGCAATCAAGACCCAGCGCCAAGAATCGAATGAGCGAGCTATTCTGCGCGAAGGGCGTCCACTGGATTGACAGAAGCGGCGCGATGCGCAGGAATGTAGCTGGCAAGCAATGCGCTCACGCCGAGCACCACAGCAACGCAGACGAACGTAGGCGCGTCCCAGGCTTGAGTGCCGAAAAGCATTTTGCGCATCAGTGTGGCTGTTGCAACCGAACAGACCAGTCCGGCAACAATGCCTAGCCCAACGAGCCATGCAGCTTCCTTTAATACAAGCTGATAAACGGAACTGCGTTGCGCGCCGAGCGCCATGCGCACGCCAATTTCACGCGTTCGCTGGCTTACAGAATACGCAATCACCCCATACAGACCCACCACGCTCAACACCAGCGCCAGCCCCGCAAATCCTCCCACCAGCCACGCCGACGACTCATGCAGATACACAGAAGTCGAATCGTTGATCAGATTGGTCATGGTCGTCGCATCGGATGTTGCAATGTTTGGATCAATCTGATGGATGGCCGCAGTCAGTGTTGGAAGTATGCTCTCCTCGTTCTGCCGCGTCCTCACAACCAGGTTGAACAAAAGAAACTGCCACTGATTGAAGGGAACATAGATCACTGCCTGATTCGGCGAGTCCAGTTGGCCCTCCTTGATGTCCTCCACCTCACCAATAATCTCGATCGGCGTCTTTGTCCCCTCATACGCCACGTGCTTCCCGATTGGGTCTTCTCCGGGAAAAAATCTTCTGGCGAATGCCTGGTTGACCACAAACACAAGAGGTTTGCTGCCATCGTCTTCTTCCTCTCGAAAATACCGTCCGCGCAGGAGCCTCGCACCAACGGTCGCCAGGTAGCCTGCACTGACAAGTCGTTCCGGAACGTCATCGCGCTTTCCATTCGTGGGACGGCCCGGAACCACGAGCGGAACAACCCCGCCCCATGTCTGCACCGGCCGATTGCTCGAGACGCCGACTGACTGCACGCCAGGCAGGCTCCCGATCCTGTTGATGATCAGCCGCTCCAAAACCATCGGCTTATCGCCCTCCGCATACGACTTCGGCGGATCGACCATCAGTGTGGCCAGATGGTCGGACTGCATTCCCAGGTTTACATGCAGCAGCAGATAGAAACTTTTGCCCAGCAGGCCCGCACCAACCAGCAATACAACCGCAGTGGCCAGTTCCAGCACAATGAGTTTGGTGCCCAGCCGCCGCCACGTATTTCCTGCGGCGCCGCGGCCACCTTCGGTAAGGTCTCCACGCAGGTTTCCACGCCCCAAACGCATGGCTGGCGTAACCGCAAAGACCATCACCGCGAGCAGCGAGACGATACCCGCAAATGCCAGTACCTGCGAGTTCAGCCCAACCGTCAGCAGGAAGGGCATTCCGTCTATTCTTCTCGCGGGCACAAGCTTGATCAGGAGCTTCATCGCCAGGAATGCAACCCCAAGACCGAGAGCACTCCCGGTGAT
>Ga0210386_10001034_pt1 | contig 25206 bp, 23 predicted proteins | sample IncBWH32OmetaG_FD_160091 | JGI IMG/M metagenome (GOLD analysis project Ga0210386, IMG submission 160091) | Forest soil microbial communities from Barre Woods Harvard Forest LTER site, Petersham, Massachusetts, United States - Inc-BW-H-32-O ...
TTTACTTGACCGCTTACGCGGGCTTCCCAGTCGCGCCGATATTCATGATCTGGAGCTTCGACTGGGGGAGCGCATGGATTCGCTCGCCGTGCGCTTCGACCGCGCTTTCGACCCACATCTTTCTTGACGACGTCGCATCGCTTTGGGTCGATACTCGACCATCGGGACAGGACAGATTGCCGTGTATACCTCGGCACCAACGCCGCAAGCGGACCAACCGTTCGAGCAATCCCAAGGGTCCCGTAGACGCGCTGCATCCTTGCGCCACGAACGACGGGTGCCTAATAGAAAAATAAATTCTTTGGCGTTGTACGAGACTTAGGGCAAGATGACATTTTGATGATCTAAGTTTCTGGAATGTGTTGACCGACGATGCGAGTTGTCTTTATGGGCACACCGGAATTCGCGGTTCCGACCCTGATGAAAATCTCGAAGAGCAGTCATGTACCTATCGCCGTCTATACGCGTGCGCCTGCGCGGGGTGGTCGTCGAGGGCTGGAGATAAGGAGGACGCCGGTTCATTCGGCAGCGGACTCTCTTGGAATTCCGGTCTTGACGCCGACTTCCTTCCGCGACGTTAAAACTCAGAAAGCCTTTGACAATCTCGCGGCGGACGTCGCTATAGTGGCCGCTTACGGCCTGTTGCTGCCAATCCCTATTCTCGAATCTCCCAAACTGGGGTGTATGAACCTGCACGCTTCATTACTGCCGCGTTGGCGAGGCGCGGCTCCAATCCAACGTGCGATCATGGCCGGCGACACGCAGACCGGCATTGACGTCATGCGCATGGATGCCGGTCTGGATACGGGGCCGATAGCGATGCGGGAAATCATTCCGATAGGCCCTGATGAGACAGCCGGAGACCTTACAAGCCGTCTTGCGACGATCGCTGCTACTCTATCGGTAAACGCCTTGCGATCAATGGAGGCTGGTCTATTGCAGTTTCACGAGCAATCGAGCGTAGGCGTTTGTTATGCGTACAAGGTCAAAAAGAGTGAGGCGGAGGTTGATTGGATCCAGAGCGCAGAAGCTGTTCGCAATCAAATTCATGGACTTTCACCCTCGCCAGGCGCCTTTTCCAAAGTCCTGATCGGAAATCGCCATGAAAGCGTTAAGTTCTTCCGCGTTGAGGTCGCGCCGGGGAATGGCTCTCCGGGGATGCTCCTCTCCGAAGATATGCGTATTGCATGCGGCGTAGGCGCGGTTCGAGTTCTTCAAGGGCAGCGCGCGGCTAAGGCAATGATGAGTGGGCACGAATTGATGCGTGGCGCAAAGCTCGCTCCAGGAGTGGTCTTCACCCAGTCCAGTGCGCCTTCATCCGTTCCCCAAGCGTGAGTTTGAGCTCCTCCTTGCTGCCCTCGGCGGCTCGCAAAATTTGACTGGCACGAAAAAAGTCTAGGACTGCGAAATGCTCAACCTTGGGCCGCACGAGGATATCTGGGGCGCGCAATTTGATTTTTTGAGCGGTGATCGCTCCCTGCATAATTTGCGCGGCGCCGAACATCGAGCCAAATGGGGATGGGGTTCGTCGTTTCGGGGACCGACCACCAAACGTTACGTCGACGGCGACGATAATATCAGCAAGGCCGAACAACAAATCATATGGTAACGGATTTACAGCCCCGCCGTCGATGAGCACCCCATCGCCAAATATGACTGGACGAAACAGCCCGGGAATGGCCATCGAACCGGCCACAGCCGGTCTCAGCGGCCCCGCATCGTACGCGACCTCGTTGCGATCGAGGTAATTCGTCGCCACTACAATGGTTTTTATAGCGAGATCTTCAAAACAATCGGGCATTTCGGCAGGCCAGAACAAATCGAGGCAAACCTCAGGATCTAGCAGCACTGGATTGCCACGACCACGAAGCACGAGATCGGCAAAGCGTCCGACCCGCGCCCGCAACAACTTGCTCATGACGTCGGAGCGATTGCGCAAGACTCGCAGTATGTGAGTCCGAATGGCTCGCCCTTCAATTCCCGCTGCATAGGCGCCCCCGATGATGGCGCCCATAGACGTACCGGCGATCGCGACCGGACAGATCCCCATTTCGTCCAGAGCTTCCAGCGCCAAAACGTGCGCAATTCCTCGTGCGCCGCCGCCTCCAAGAGCTATAGCTACCTTTGGCCACCGATTATTTACTATCTGATCCCAACTTCCGTCCACGGCATCTACTTTTTACTATCGCGAGCTATCGCGCGCCAACCAATATCGCGCCGGAAAAATCCTTCCGGCCATTTTATGCGATCGACAGCCGCATACGCTCGTTCGCGCGCGTTTGCCAAGTCGCTGCCAAGCGCGGTAATCGTCAAGACCCGGCCCCCGTCCGCGAAGAAGGCACCGTCGACTTCGCGCGTTCCACCATGAAGAACGACCACTCCTGTCAGCGTGTCAGCATCTTCGATTCCTCTAATCCTGGAGCCCCGTAGCGGCTCACCTGGATAGCCTCGGGCAGCCATCACCACCGCAAGCGCAGCATCGGAGCAAAATTTCGGCGGGTCACCTCGCAGAGTTCCAGTCGCACAAGCAACGAGAAGGGGCAATAAGTCATCCCTCAAGCGGGGTAAGATAACCTCCACTTCAGGATCCCCAAATCGGACGTTGAATTCGATCACCTTTGGCCCGCGTTCGTCGACGATCAAGCCTGCAAATAGTACCCCTCGAAAAGGTGATCCTCTTTCATTCATTCCGTGTAATGTCGGCATAACAATTTCACGCGTTATCCGCTGACCTAATTCTGGAGTCACTATCGGCGATGGGGAATAGGCACCCATCCCGCCAGTATTTGGACCCTTATCGCCTTCGCCCGCGCGCTTGTGATCCTGCGCGCTGGCGAAAGGCATTGCGACCACGCCGTCGCATAAGGCGAAGAACGAAACCTCCTCACCTTCGAGGAACTCTTCGACGACGATTTCCGCTGTTGCCGATCCAATGGCCTTAGACAGGAACGCGTCGACCGCGGCCTCTGCCTCTTCAAACGTCTTCGCGACGACGACCCCCTTGCCCGCGGCAAGCCCGTCAGCTTTAACTACGATCGGCGCGCCACGATCGCGGATATACGCCTTCGCCGCATTCGGATCGCGGAATCGCCGATAATCGCTTGTCGGTATGCCAAACTCGCGGCAGAAATCCTTGGCGTATCCCTTCGATCCTTCGAGCTGGGCCGCGTCTCTCGTTGGCCCAAAGCACAATATGCCTGCGTCTGTCAGATCGTCTGCCAGACCCGACACCAGTGGAGCCTCGGGCCCAACTATCACCAGATCAATAGCTTGTTTTTGACAAAAGGCGATCACCTTCGCATGTTCGGCCGGACTCAGCGGCACAGTCTGCGCGACGGTTGTACAACCCGGATTGCCGGGGGCCACAAAAAGGTTGCCGGTTAAAGTCGACTTGGCACATGCTCGAGCCAATGCATGCTCCCGTGCGCCAGAACCAAGAATTAGTACGTTCGTTCTTCGCTCTCGCATCCAATTCATCCAGTCTAAGATGTGCTATCAGCGGGTGCTATCAACGGCGCTGATTGTTCATACCCAGCGATCGAATTCTTGTTGGCCCTTGCCACATTACAATATATATCAATATATCAGGACGATCATTATCAATTTCATTACCCTCAATGGATACATCGCACATCAGGTTGAAGACGAGTGAGCTTAACAGACGCACGCTGGCGCCGCGGCCTCGAACATGCTTTATGGTGGACGCCCTTTAAGGAGCATCGTCTTGATGATGGACCGCTCGATCCCGCACTTTCACAATGATCTTGGCGTCCGGTCGATTAAGGTTAGCGTGAATGAATTTATGTGCACGGGCGCGAGTCCACCGTTTGACCATCCTCACATTTTCATTGACATGGGCTCAGACGGCGAGGCGATCTGCTCCTACTGTTCAACTCGTTTCGTCTACGAAGGCGAGTTAGATGGGCCCTGCTCGCCCGCCGAGTGCGAATGGCGCGAAGTCGCCTGACGCTTGTCGCGGCGCGCGATCATCGCCGGCGCCGGAATCGCCGGACTTACAACAGCGATCGCGCTGATACAGGCTGGTTTCAGTGTCGCGATATACGAGAGAGCGAACACGCTCGATGAATTTGGGGCCGGGCTGCAACTCACTCCAAACGCGACACGCATCTTAGCTAGACTTAGTGTGCTCGACCGGGCGCTGCCGCTTGCCTCAAGGCCGCGCGCCGTCCTCGTGCTGCGAGGTTCCGATGACCGTGAACTTGTGCGAATGCCGCTGGACGGCGCCGAACGCCGCTGGGGCGCAGCATATTTGGTGATTCATCGCGCCGATTTGCAGCGCGCGCTTCTCGACGCCGTTCGTAGCCAACCGGGCGTTGAACTGACGCTTGGCACGACCGTCCTCGACTTTGCCAATAGGGGGGAACGTCTTTCAGTCGGATTGGTGCGTGGTGTGATCCAAACCCGCGATGAGGCCGATCTCCTGATCGGCGCCGATGGTTTGCGCTCCCGGGTTCGCGACCGATTGGGCTTTGGAGCTCAGGACCAGGCTGAGTTCGCCGGACGAGTTGCTTATCGCGCAATCGTCAGCGCCGATGACTCTGATCCTCAGTCGCCGCAGAACGTTATTTTGCGTCTGGGAAAAGAGGCGCATCTCGTCCAGTACCCCTTGCGTGGCGGATCGATCATCAATTTAGTCGCGACTATCGGGTCAACATCGCCGACAGGCGGCGCCGATCGTGAAAAGGACGAAGGGGCGAACCGTTCAAGCCTTGAACGCGCATTCACGGGGTGGTCGAGAGAAGCACGCTTGCTGACGAAGGCGCCGGCTCAGTGGCGCGCTTGGCCGCTGTATCACCGTCGTCCAATTTCTTCATTTTCGGTCGGGCGCGTCGCGCTTGTCGGCGACGCGGCTCACCCGATGGTCCCGTTCCTGGCACAGGGCGCGGCCCAAGCTATCGAGGACGCCGGCGCGCTCGGCCGCGTCCTCGCTCAAGTGCAAGATATCCCAGCTGCTCTTTTAATGTACTCGCGGGATCGCGTAGCGAGGGCAGGTCGAGTTCAACGGGAAGCCCTCAAACTTGGCCGCGTCTATCATATGAGCGGTCCATTGGCGTTCGCTCGGGATGCGACAATGCGCCTAGTCAGGACGCGTGGCCTAATCGAACGGTACGATTGGCTTTATCGCGCGTGACGCGGGAACAAACGCTGCGATGTCATAGAACGAAAGCCCAAGCGCATTTGGGGCGAACTCAGTGACGAATGTGAAGGATCTGGCTCAGGAACAATTTGGTGCGCTCATGCTGCGGATGCTGGAAAAAAGGTAGGGGCGCGTTCACCTCGACGATCTCGCCTAAGTCCATGAACACGATTCGATCAGCCACCTGGCGCGCGAAACCCATCTCGTGCGTCACGACGATCATCGTCATCCCCTCCTGCGCGAGCTCGGACATGGTATCAAGCACTTCCTTCACCATTTCCGGATCAAGTGACGAGGTCGGCTCGTCGAAGAGCATGATCTTCGGAGTCATGCATAAGGCGCGCGCGATCGCCGCGCGCTGCTGCTGACCGCCCGAAAGCTGGCCCGGATACTTGTGCGCCTGATTCAGGATTCTCACGCGCGCAAGTAACTTGCTCGCTAGCTCTTCCGCCTCGCCCCTCGGCATTTTACGCACCCAGATCGGCGCCAGCGTACAATTCTCCAGAATGGAGAGATGAGGAAACAGGTTGAAGTTCTGGAACACCATCCCCACTTCTCTCCGCACTTCATCGATCCGTTTGATGTCGTCCGTCAGCTCCACTCCGTCGACGACGATCGATCCGCGCTGATGTTCCTCGAGCCGATTGACGCACCGGATGAGCGTCGATTTCCCGGAGCCTGACGGACCGCAAACCACGATCCGCTCTCCGCGCCCAACCGTCAGATTGATGTTCCGCAGTACGTGAAAGCTACCGTACCATTTGTGAACGCCGCTAAACCGGATTGCAGCCTCGTCGCTTCGATCGGCGTCGGCCAGTGAGCTCGACATTACTTGCGGCCCTTGGCGAGAACTCTTTCGATGTGAGCCGAGTAGCGCGCCATTCCGAAGCAAAAAACGAAATAGAAGATGCCGGCGAAGACATAGCCCGTCACCATGATCGTTGGCCCGGCCCAGATTGGATCCTTGATCGCATTGTTCATAGCTTCGAGGAAATCGGTCGCGCCAACGACTGAGATGAGCGTGGTGTCCATAAACAAGCCAATGAAATTATTGACGATGCCCGGGATCACCAAGCTCAGCGCCTGAGGCAGCACGACGAGGGCCGTCATACGCGCATAGCTCAGTCCGAGCGCCATCGCTGCTTCGTATTGTCCCCTTCCCAGAGACTGAAGGCCGCCGCGCACTTCTTCGGCCATATAGGCGGCTGAAAATATGACGATCCCGGCCAATGGACGCAGCAGGCGATCAGGCGTCCACGTCTCGGGCACAAACAATGGCAACAGATTGTTGGCCATGAACAAGATCGTAATGAACGGCACGCCGCGGACGAACTCGATGAATAGGACGCTCGCCAAGCGAATGGCGGGCAACGGCGAGCGGCGTCCTAGCGCAAGAAGCACGCCGAGCGGCAGAGAGAAGACAATCCCGACAACGGCCGTTAGCAGCGAGACGAAAATGCCCCCCCATAACTGGGTGTCTACGATCGGCAGACCAAACCAAGACGAACCGCGCAAAAGAATGAGCGCCAGAATCGGGTAGACGACAAAAAACAGGAAGGCGGCCCAGACCCGCCTGGGAGCGTTAATCCACAGCAACCAGATTATCAGAGCGGCCCCGATCGCCTCCGCTACATTGACGCGCCAGCGCTCGGCGGCAGGATACGACCCGAACCGCAGATAATCCCACTTCGTGATGACAAACGCCCAACAGGCGCCGTCTTGATGTTGGCGGCAGACGGCACCGTCGCTCGCGCTCCAAATCGCACGGGTCGTCGCCCAGGCAGCCAATTGCGGCAGCAAATATGCGATGAGCGCAACACAGCCAATTGTGACGAAACTCGATCCGATCGACGAGAAGAGATTGGCCCGGGCCCAGGCCAGCGCCCCACTCGATAGGATCGGCGGCGCCTCTTCTGGCTCCGGCGCTTCGCGAACATAGGCTAGCGAGGCCAAGCTCATCGTCCGTTCAGCGCATAGCGCGCGTTGAAAGCGTTAAGGGCCGTGGCGACCGTAAGGGAAATGACCAGATAGACCGCCATCGTGATCGCCATCACCTGCACCGCCGCCTGTGTTTGATTGAGCACGGTGCCGGCGAAAATTTGCACAAGGTCCGGATAACCGATGAACACGGCAAGCGAGGAATTTTTGACGATGTTCAAATATTGCGACGTGAGTGGCGGCGTTATGAGGCGCATTGCCTGTGGAATGACAACGAGCCTCATCGAAAGGCCCCGATGCAAGCCGAGCGCGCCTGCCGCCTCGTTTTGACCAAACGGCACCGCCAAAACGCCGGCGCGAACGATTTCCGCGATGAACGCGGCGGTGAAGGTGACCAGCCCAAAGACGAGCGCGGCCATTTCGGGGATGATTTGGAGCCCACCTTTGAGATTGAAGCCGGACAATCGGGCGAGATCGAACCCAAAAGGCGCCCCGGCCACTGCAGTCACAATCGCCGATAGTCCCGGAATCAGCGCGGCAGCGACGAGCACAGTCGGCATTTGTGCGCCGGTTCGGTCTTGTCGCCACCGCGCCCACACGTGAAATCCGACTGCGGAAACGATGGCCGCCACGACTGTTCCGAGAAACCAGACGGCGGAGTCGCGTGCGACGGGCATTGGCAAGTACAGGCCACGGTTATTGAGAAAGACGACATCGCCAATACTGATTGACTGTCGCGGTCCCGGCAACGACTTGAGAACGGCGTTATACCAAAACAGCAATAGTAAAAGCAGCGGCGTGTTACGCATGACGCTCGTGTAAACGAGCGCAAATCGCGACAGCAGCCAGTTGGGGGATAGGCGCGCCACGCCAATCACGAAGCCCAGCAGCGTCGCCAGCGGAATGCAAATGATCCCGATAAGAAGGGTGTTGAGGAACCCAACCCAGAACGCTCGTCCGTAGGTCGACAGGTTGGAGTAATTGATCAGGTGGAGGTTGATGTCGAAGCCGGCGACATCGTTCCAGAATCCGAAGCCCATCGGAACGCCGCGGGCCCGCATATTGACCACGGCGTTATAGATAGCGCCCGAAGCTAATGTTGCGATGACCGCAAGCAGCAATATCTGATAGGCTAGTCCACGTACTCGTTGATCATTGAGCCAAGACGATCGCTTGGCGCGCGCCGGGTCCATTTTTCAGATACTTGGGCCGCTATGGCGCCCGTCGAGGTGGTCAGGTGCTCGATTATGTGTGGGCCGCCGACGCAAGTCCGGCCGCTCACCACATGTCGAGGGCGACGCGCGCCTCGTCGGACATACGGCTCTGATCCCAAGGTGGATCAAACACCATGTTTACCTTCGCGCCGGCGACGCCAGGGACCGCGCTGACCGCATTCTCGACCCATGTCGGCATCTCGCCGGCGACCGGACACGCGGGCGCAGTCAAGGTCATCTCGATACTGACAAAACGGCTGTCGTCTATATCAACATTGTAAATCAGCCCGAGTTCATAGATATCTGCGGGAATTTCCGGGTCATAGACGGTTTTCAGCGCCGCAACGATGGAATCTGTCAACTGACGCAGCTCTTCAGGCTCCATCTCCGAAGCAGGCCTGAACAGCGCATTGCGTTCGACGGGAGCGGCGGGAGTTTCGACGTCATTCGCGTGGCTTTGAGCCTCGTCCATGCCCACCTCCCTACTGGAAAAGCTTTCGCGCCCGGATCAGCGACTCCGCCAGCGCCTCGACTTCGTTGAAGGTATTGTAAAGCCCAAACGAGGCTCGGCACGTGGAGGTCACTCCAAACCTCTGCAATAAGGGCATGGCGCAATGCGTTCCGGCCCTGACGGCGACGCCCGATCGATCGATCAAAGTCGCGATGTCATGGGCATGCGCTCCTTCCATCGTGAACGAGACGATGGGGCCTTTCCCCTCGGCTACGCCGATAATGCGCAGTGAATTTATCGAGGACAGAAGCTTATGCGCGTAAGCGCGCAGCGCTTCCTCATGGGTGCGGATGGGCGCTCGCCCAATTCCCTCTATGTAGTCGAGCGCCGCTCCAAGCCCGATCGCCTGCACGATGGGTGGGGTGCCAGCCTCGAATCGATGCGGTGGATGGTTGTAGGAGACTGTTTCCTTCGTGACTTCCTCGATCATCTCGCCGCCACCCTGGTACGGCGGCAGCTTCTCAAGAAGTTCGCGCTTACCGTAAAGCACACCGATTCCGGTCGGCGCATAGACTTTGTGCCCGGTGAAAACGTAGAAGTCGGCATCGAGGTCGCGCACGTCCACGTCAAGGTGCACGGCGCCCTGCGAACCATCGACGAGCACGCGAATCCCTCGCCCATGCGCGATTTTGACGATCTCCTTGATCGGGGGGGCGGTCCCTAGGACGTTGGACATTTGCGTTATCGCGACAATTTTCGTCCGGTCGCTTAGCGCGCGTTCAAACGCCTCAAGCGAAAAGGAGCCGTCGTCGCCAACGTCAACCCAGCGCAAAATGGCGCCCTTGCGTTCACGTTGGAAGTGCCAAGGCACGACGTTGGAGTGGTGCTCCATCACGCTCAGAACAATCTCATCGCCGGCACCGATGTGCGCCTGACCAAAGCTCGACGCAACGAGATTGATCGCCTCAGTCGCCGATCGCGTGAAGACGATCTCCTCATGCGAGGCGGCATTGACGAACCGTCGCACTGTCTCTCGCGCCGCCTCATACGCCTCGGTCGCCGCATTCGCGAGATAGTGCAATCCGCGATGGACATTTGCGTATTCGTGCTCGTAAGCCTGCGCCACGCGGTCTATGACCTGCTTTGGCTTCTGAGCTGAGGCCGCGTTATCCAAATAGACAAGCGGCTTTCCATACGGGCGCTCGGCGAGGATCGGAAAATCCGCCCGTATCGCTTCAACGTCGTAGGCGCCAAGCGCTGGCTGCACGAACTTGTTCACGTCTTCGCCTTCCGTGTTTCAAGCCAGGCGGCGAGTCGGGCGCGCAAGGGACCGACCAACAGGCCGTCCTCGATTCGGTCGATGGACTCCCCTCCAAAAGCCTCGAGCAACATCCCCTTGGCGTCGCTGTTCGAAATGCCGCGCGACTCCAAATAAAACACCTGTTCGGGATCGAGCGAAGCGACCGTCGCTCCGTGTCCGCACACGACGTCATCGGCGAAGATCTCAAGCTCGGGCTTCTCATTCATCTGCGCCCGCGGCGACAAGAGAATGGCTTGGGACTTCATAGACCCATCGGTCTTTTGCGCCGCTCTCTCGACGATCACCTTTCCCTGAAACACGCCGACCGCGTCGTCGTCGACGATCGCCCGATAGAATTCGCGGCTGGTCCCGCTAGGCGCGGCATGAACGACTTGCAGCGTCGTGTCGGCACGCCGGGCGCGGTCGATAAGCGCCAGACCGCCGAGCGACACCTTGGCCGCATCTCCGGTCATCCTGACAAAAACCTGCCGACGTGTCAGCTCGCCGCCAGACACCAGTCCAAACGCGGTAAGCTCTGCGGTCTCCGCGAGTTCGAAGATCTGGGTTTCGACGTGCAGCCCGGGCTCGTCCCCGACCACCGCAACGTGCCTCGCCCTGGCGCCCTCGGCGAGCGTCATGATCGTCGCTGCGTGTCGCTGGACGCCCGCGTGAGCGCCATCAAATATCTCGACGAACGACGCTTGCGCCCCGGCGTCGAGCGCGATCGCCGTCCGCGAATAGACCGAATAGGATGAAACCTCATCGGCGAAGTGCAGGAACGTGATCGGCTCGACGAGCTTTGCCTCGCGCGCGACCAAAATTGTGCACCCGGAGGGGCTTAGCGCCTCGTTGAGAGCTGCCAAGGGATCGTCGACCGCATTAACCGTGACCGGCCCCTCGGCGATGGAGACCCCGGTCGGAAGGCGGTCCGAAAGTTCCTCGATAAAGCTTCCGCCGAGCAGCACGACTCGCGGCCCTGCCGCGAAACGCCCGATCCCGGCGAGCCGGCTGCGCGCTGCTTCGATGTGGGCGCGCGTGGGCGCTGGTAAAATCGGCGCAGCATCGGCCATCGAGGCGCGCAAATCGGTGTAGTGCCAGGCCTCAACGCGCCGGGTCGGCAGTCCAGCCGCGGCGAATCGCGCAAAGGCGGCGGCGCGGACAGGCGACGGCTCGCGCCGCTCGTGCTCGGCGAATTGCCTGGCGAGAGTCCTTTCGGCGGCCGATCGATTGACGACATGAGCGGTCATCGGCGAATCAAGCAGCCTCCTCCGCATAATCGCGATAACCATTCCGCTCGAGCTCGAGCGCGAGTTCCGGGCCACCGGTGGCGACAATCCGGCCCCTGGTCATCACATGCACGACATCCGGCTTGATGTAGTCCAAGAGCCGCTGATAGTGCGTAATGACAACAAAAGCGCGCTTCGGCTCGCGAAGCGCGTTGACCCCTTCGGCGACGACTCTCAGCGCGTCGATGTCGAGTCCCGAATCGGTCTCGTCGAGGACGCCAAGCCGCGGCGCCAGCAGAGCCATCTGCAGCACCTCGAACCTTTTCTTCTCGCCCCCGGAAAAGCCTACGTTAAGCGGCCTCCGCAGCATCTCCTGATCAATCTTGAGCGCGTTCGCGGCCTCGCGCACGCGGCGCACGAAATCCGGCGTGGTGAGATCGCCTTCTCCGCGCGCCCGGCGCTGAGCGTTCAACGCGGCCTTCAGAAAAGTCATCGCGGCGACGCCCGGAATTTCAGTCGGATACTGGAACGCCAGAAACACGCCCTTCAGCGCGCGCTCGTTCGGCTCGAGCTCAAGGAGATTCTCTCCGTCGAGCAGAATCTCGCCGGATAGGACGGCGTAAGCCGGCTTGCCAGCTAGGACATAAGCCAGCGTCGACTTGCCGGAGCCGTTCGGACCCATGATCGCCGCAACCTCGCCCGCGTTGACGGTAAGGCTGAGGTTGTCGAGGATCAGCTTATCCTCGATTGAAACCCTGAGGTTCTTGATTTCAAGCATTCCGCGATCCTGGGCTCGCGCGCGGCCCGTTGAATTGACGGTCATCCCACGCTTCCCTCGAGGCTGATTGAGATGAGCTTCTGCGCTTCGACGGCAAACTCCATCGGCAATTGCTGCAGCACGTCCCGGACAAAGCCGTTGACGATGAGGGCTGTCGCCTCCTCCGCCGAGAGGCCCCGCTGGAGGCAATAGAACATCTGATCTTCCGAAACCTTCGACGTCGTCGCCTCGTGTTCGATCACCGCAGAGGCGTTCTTCGCCTCGATATAGGGTACCGTATGCGCGCCGCACTCATGCCCGATCAGCAGCGAATCGCAATTGGTGAAATTGCGCGCCCCAGTCGCCAGGCGGTGCGCCGACACCTGCCCGCGATATGTGTTTTGCGATTTGCCTGCGGCGACGCCCTTGGAGATGATGCGGCTCGTCGTGTTGCGGCCGAGATGAATCATCTTCGTTCCGCTGTCGACCTGCTGATGGCCGTTCGAAATGGCGATCGAATAGAATTCGCCGCGCGAGGCCTCGCCGCGCAAAATGCAGGACGGATATTTCCAGGTGATCGCAGACCCAGTTTCGACCTGCGTCCAGGAGATTTTCGACCGGGCGCCGCGGCAGTCGCCGCGCTTGGTGACGAAATTATAGATCCCGCCGCGACCTTGAGAATCTCCGGGATACCAGTTCTGCACGGTTGAATATTTGATCTCCGCGTCATCGAGCGTTATAAGTTCGACAACGGCGGCGTGAAGCTGGTTCTCGTCACGCTTCGGCGCCGTGCAGCCTTCGAGGTAGCTGACATAGGCTCCCCGGTCGGCGATGATGAGTGTGCGCTCAAACTGACCGGTATTCCTCTCATTGATGCGGAAATAGGTTGAGAGCTCCATCGGGCAGCGCACGCCCGGCGGCACGTAAACGAAGGAGCCGTCGGAAAAGACAGCCGAATTGAGCGTAGCGTAGAAGTTGTCCGTGCTCGGCACCACGGTGCCGAGATAGCGGCGCACAAGGTCGGGATGATTTCGGACCGCCTCGGAGAAGGAGCAGAAAATGACACCCGCCCTGGCGAGCTCCGCCTTAAAGGTCGTGGCGATTGAAACGGAGTCGAAGACGGCGTCAACCGCCACCCTTGGCTTCTCGACCCCCGCGAGGATCTCCTGCTCGACGAGCGGGATGCCGAGCTTGGCGTAGGTACGCAACAACTCCGGGTCAACCTCGTCGAGCGACTTCGGCGCCGGCCCGGATTTTGGCGCGGCGAAATAATAGATGTCCTGGTAGTTGATCGGCGGATAGCTGACGCGCGCCCATTTGGGCTCTTCCATCGTTTGCCAACGACGGAAAGCGTCAAGCCGCCAATCCAGCAGCCATTCCGGCTCGTCCTTCTTTTGCGAAATAAACCGAACCGTATCTTCGCTTAGGCCCTTGGGGGCCAGATCGGACTCGATCGGGCTGATGAAGCCATATTTGTACGCGTCGACCTCAATCGAGCGTACACGATCGACGGTCTCCTGGACGGCCGCCATGAGTGACTTCTCCTCGCCTTGACGGTTTCAAGGACCGCCGGTGGGGGTCTAATGATGGCCCCGGCCCAAAACGGTCGCCTCGGCCGGGGATGCTGCGGCATATATGGCGTTCATGCGCGCCGATTGCAAATATCCATTCGGCTGTGACGCCGCCACGCAAGCTGCGAAGCGCGTCTATATTCAACGCATTAATTATGTTATATACGGGCAGCGGCCGCTCTATTTGGCCGCCGAAACGCCTCGCCCCTACGCCTCGCCTCGCAATTGGGCGGCGAGCTTCCTCAAATCAATCGGATCCACATCGCGGTCGCCGGAAGTGTGGGCGCGTTTGTCCTCAGGGTGGGCCGAAATATCCGCGAACTTCATTCGCATCGGCGTGGCGATCGCCTCGCCGAAAGCGATCGCCTCCCGATCGGCGATCGAGGACAGAAAGGCAATCGTGCTGCTGGCCGACACGCCCGCCGCAGCCCGAATGATCCCCTTGTCAAGCTCGTTGGCGAGCCGCATCGCGAAGAGGGTCGAACACTGGGACAACACGGTCGGGTCCAGTTCCGACGGCCGTTGGGTGACGACGCCGAGCGAGGCGCCGTATTTCCGTCCTTCCTTTGCTATCCGTCCGATCGCCAGCCTGGCCGGACCAAAGGTCTGTCTGTTGTCGGCGGAAATATAGCGATGCGCTTCTTCGCACAACACATTGATTTCGTAGGCGCCCGAGCACCAGAACGCAATTTCGAACGCGAGCCGCGCTAGCACCGACACGACTGAGTTGGTGACTTCGCTGGGGAGACCGGCAAGCCGAACGACGGTAACCGGCAACCCCCGGGTCGGGATACGAAAGAGTCGCGAAATCACCTTGCCGATATCGTCTTCGACCACCAGCCTGCCGAACATGAACCGATAGCGCGGATCGCGGTTGAGCCCCTCGAGTCGATGGCGCAAGGCCCGCAAATCGGACCGAGGAAACCGCTGATCGAGCATGCCGAGCCATTCCTCGATGATAGCGACGACGTCGACGATGCGATACGGGGTCGGCGTATCGGGCGTCGCTGAATTCCCCTCGACGATCGACTGCCGGCGCACCGCGCTCGTCCCGGTCGAGGAACCCAATTCGGCCTGATATTTCGCCCTTGCGACGCGGATGACCTCGTAAAGCGCATCCCGTTCGTCAGCGTGCGGCTGTCGGCCGCTAAACACGACGTCGGCCAGTTCATCGAATCGAAACATCCAGAATGGCAGCTCCAGGCTTTCCGAATCGATGATCTGCGCTAGCCCAGGAAAATGGGCTGCGTATTCATTGTGCGGGTCGAAGATGATGATGCGCAGCTTTGGCCTCATGGCGAGCGACTTCTTCAGCAGCAGACTGACCGAAGTCGTCTTGCCGACGCCGGTCGACCCCAAAACGGCAAAATGACGCCGGATCAATTCGCCGACGTCGATCTCCGCGGGGATATCTTCGTTTTGGCTTAGCCTGCCGATTTCGACCCCCTGCCGGCCGCGAAACGTATAGATGGCTCGGAGATCGTCTGCGCGGATGCGATGCGCGGGCGCGCCAAGCGAGGGAAACGAGCGCACGCCGCGATGGAAAAAAGGGGCGCCGTCTGAATCGGCGGCAATTTCGCCGTTCCACTCGATCGTGACGCGGCCGGCGTTGGGCTCGTTCTCGGACCACCGGCCATCATCGGTCGCAACGTCGCAGACAGTGCCCACCAAACGCGCGCTACGGTGGGCGATGGTGATGAGATGGCCAACTGACCACTCCTCTTCGTCTAGTTTCAGCGGGCAGCTGATGACGCCTTGTGTTCCGTTCAAAGCCGCTAGGTGACCGATGACGCGTGTTGGCTCGAGCCCCTGCCACTCGGACAGCAACGCCTTCGCGCCAGTCTGTTCGGTCTCGCGTCGCTCCGCGTTGACCTGGGTCGTCAAACGCGCAGTTCGCACATCATCGGCTTTGCCGGCCCTTTCGAGAGCGTCACGAAAAAATTGGCTATCGGTGCGGAATGAATGCATGTCTCACCGATCGCTGGCATAAGGCGGGGAAAGAGATCAGGGGCGAGCTTGCCTTCGGGCGCCTAAAGAATCCGTTTGGCGGATCAGTGCGTTTTGACGCAACTGTCGTCTTGGACGCACGGAAGCTCTGCGATGCTGTCGGCGCGCGCGGACCTCGGCGAGGCTCAAACAGACGCCCAGATCTCCGGCTCGCCGCCGATTAGACGAGCAAACTGCCGCATGCGCGACAGAAGCCGCTCACCGCGGAGCGGCGCGAGGTTGGCAGGCAAAGTCAGGATCACGCGACCCTTTGCGGAAACGATCGGGGCGCGCGGCAGCACCCCAGGCATCGCCGCCGAAATGTTGTAAGCGACCCGCATCGCCGCGCCGAGAATTCGCGCCCGATCCAGTTGTCGCGCCGTCACCAGCGTGCGAGACTGCGGCGAAACAAGATCTTCATTGGACATGTGCCGGTAGGAAGCGGCCAGCGCGAGAAACGCGCGCGAGGGATGATCGACGCCGATGAACGCCGCGTTGGCCACCAGATCGTAGGCCTGGGCACCCCGATAGTCGGGATGGGCGCGCCAGGAAATATCCGATAACAGACATGCGGCATGACGGAGGCGCCGATCCTGATCGTCCTCCTCGAGATGGGTTGATTCAATCAGGCGGCTTGTCCAGGCATAAAGCTCTTCGCCATGCTCCGGCGCCCTCGAGCGCAGTTGGTTGAATTCGCGCGCGGACAGGATCAGTGGATCTTCCGCCTGCTCCTCAGAAGTTAGCCGCGAGTAGATGAGCCCCTCACGAACGCCAAGAGCCGAAACGACGATCTCCTTCGGGTTGGACTGGCGGATGATCTCTTCCAGCACTGCGGCGCCGTAAGCCAATAGCGGCCGGCGCGCCGACGACACCGACTCGATCGACAGCAGCGCGTCCGCTTCGATCCGTTCGACCAGCGCGGCGAATTCGAGCGCGTCCCGCGAAGGAATGACGTAATTGTGCATCACGTTCATCGGATACTGCCGCTGCCGCATATGCAGGCGCGCTAGAGCGCGCCAGGTACCACCAACGGCGTAGAACGTGCGCCCGGACAGCCCCTGAAGCGTCTTCGCGGTCACAAGCTTCTCACGGACGATCTTGGCGGCTTTTTTCGGCGAGCGTTCCGAGAGGTCCATCAGCGACAGGCCGCCCAATGGCAGGGTCACCCCCGGCCCGCATTGGTCGTCCCGAACGTCGGTGAGCTCGAGCGAACCGCCCCCCAAATCGCCGACAACGCCATCCGCCTTGTAAATCGAGCTTATGACGCCCAGCGCTGACAGCCTTGCTTCCCGCTGACCGTTCAGAAGCTCGATTTTGTGCCCAAGCGCGCCCTCCGCGCGATCGAGAAACTGCGCCCCGTTCGCTGCGTCGCGCACTGCGGCGGTCGCAACGCTGCGTACGTCATGGATTCGCATCGTATCGCAGAGAACGCGAAAGCGCTGAAGCGCGGCCAGCGCCTTGACGATGCCGTCTTCTGGCAACAGTCCGGTCATCGCAACGCCTTTGCCAAGACCGCACAAAGCTTTTTCATTAAAGGTTGGCGTCGGCGCGCGCGACTGCGACTCGTACGACACCAAGCGGACCGAATTAGAACCGATGTCGACAATCGCCAGCGGCTCGCCCGGCAATCGTCCTCGCGCGCTGTCGAGCATGACCATCCCTGTCGGGCGCATCCCGTCGTCGGGCACGGCGTCTATCAGACGCGCCTACGCAGCGCCATCGGAAAGGAATCCATCAACGCTTTGCCGCGACCCGAAAGGCTTGGATTGGTCATGAAATAGTTGTGCGCGTTGAACGGCTCCTCTCCCTCGGCGGCAACGATTCTCTCGCTCGACCCGTCCGGCAGGATGCGAAAGCTCTGCTGATTGTCCATCAGGTTGGCCTGCATGATTTGATCGAGGACGTGTTCGTGAACCGTCGGATTGAGCAGCGGGACCAGCGCCTCGACGCGCCGATCGAGATTGCGCGGCATGAGGTCGGCCGAGGAAATGAACGCCCGGGCCTTCGGGCTGGGCAGACCATAGCCCGCGCCAAACGCATAGATGCGGGCGTGCTCCAGGAATCGGCCCACGAGCGACTTGACGCGAATGTTGTCGGAAAGTCCCGGGACGCCCGGCCGCAGACAGCAAATTCCACGTATCACGATGTCAATCTGCACGCCTTCTCGACTGCCGGCATAGAGAGCGTCGATGATCTGCGAATCGACCAGCGCATTGCATTTGATCCAGATCTGCGCTGACCTACCCGATCGCGCGTAGTCGATCTCATCAGCGATATTGCGCAGCAGTGTTTTCTTAAGCGTGATCGGCGAGATCGACATCTGCTCGAGGCCGTCCGGCTCGGCGTAGCCAGTGATGAAATTGAAGATACGCGCGACATCCCGCCCGATCGCCGCATCGGCGGTGAAAAGCGAAATGTCGGCGTAAATCCTGGCGGTAACGGGGTGATAATTGCCGGTGCCAAGATGACAGTAATTGACCAGCGCTCCACCCTCGCGCCGCACCACCATCGACAGCTTGGCGTGGGTCTTGAGCTCGATGAATCCATAGACGACCTGCGCCCCGGCTCGCTCGAGATCGCGCGCCCAGCGGATGTTCGCCTCTTCGTCAAAGCGCGCCTTCAATTCCACCAGCGCGGTGACCGACTTGCCGGCCTCCGCCGCTTCGATAAGGGCCCTTACGATCGGGCTGTCAGCCGAAGTGCGGTAAAGCGTCTGCTTAATCGCAACCACGTTGGGATCGTGCGCCGCCTGATTGAGGAATTGGACGACGACGTCAAACGATTCATAAGGATGATGGACAACAAGATCCTTCTGCCGGATCGCCGCGAAACAATCCCCGCCGAGTTCCTTGACGCGTTCTGGAAACCGAGGGTTGTAAGGCGGAAACTTGAGCTCGGGGCGGTCGATCGCCACCAGTTGCGACAGGTCGTTGAGCGCCAGCATTCCCTGGATGAGCACGATCCCGGACGGGACCACGTCGACGTCGCCGGCGACGAACCCGCGCAACGATTCCGGCATGCTCGCTTCGACCTCAAGCCGGATGACGGTGCCGCGCCGGCGTCGCTTGAGCGCGCTCTCGTACAGGCGAACCAGGTCCTCCGCCTCTTCCTCGACTTCAATGTCGCTGTCGCGAATGACGCGAAAGGCGCCTTCGCCCAGCACTTCGTGGCCCGGAAACAACAGCCCGATAAACGCGACAATCAACCGGTCAAGCATCACAAAGCGCCCGGCGCCTCCAGCCGGACCATCGGGCAACCGGACAAAACGTTCGACGGTTCCGGGAACGCGCACAAGCGCGCTCATCGTCTTACCGTCACGCGGATTTAAGAGTTGGAGCGCCAACGTGAATCCCAGATTGGGAATGAACGGAAACGGATGCGCCGGATCGACCGCAAGCGGAGTCAGAATCGGAAACACGTGCAGGAGGAAATATTCCTGCAGCCACTCTCGTTCGCGACGAGTCAGATCGCCGACCTCGAGGATTACGACACCGTTGGCGGCGAGTTCAGACTGTAAGGCCTTCCACCGCGACTGTTGCGAAGCGATCAGTGCGGCGACGCGCTCGCTGATGCGCTCGAGTTGCTCCGCCGGGGTGCGTCCGTCATCGGAAATTTCTGCGACTCCGGACAGCACCTGGCCAACCAGGCCCGCCACGCGGACCATGAAAAACTCGTCGAGATTGTTGGCCGAGATTGAAAGGAACCGCAGCCTCTCAAGCAACGGATGGCTCGAGTTCGCGGCCTCTTCCAGCACCCTTCGATTGAACTCGAGCCAGGACAATTCGCGGTTGATGAACCGCTCGGGCGACGATAACAACGGCGGCGTCTCGTCATTCGTCGCGACTGTCGCGGTCGACGACAAATACTGCTCCTTCGTCGCAACCGCGCGGACCACACAAACCTCCTATTCCGTCGGCGAAATATTGATCCAATCGTTGCGCGCCGCAAGCGCGCTCAACGGTAGCGGGCCGACGGCCAAACGTTTGGGGCGCTCACAAGCCTCCAGGAGCGGCGGCGCGCAACGAGCGGGCGACCGCGTCAAGGGCTTGCGGATAGATCCGGTGCTCCTCTTTCAGGACGCGCGCCGCAAGGGCGCGGGCGTCGTCCCCGGGGAGAACCGGGACGCGCGCCCGGGCCAGGATCGGCCCGGCGTCGAGCTCGGCCGTAACGAGGTGAACCGTGCAGCCGTGTTCGACGAGCCCTTGGGCGAGCGCGCGCTCGTGGGTGTTGAGGCCGCGCAGGTTCGGCAACAACGAGGGATGAATGTTGAGCAGGCGTCCCCGCCATCGCTCGACGAAGGGGGCGCTCAGCACGCGCATGAACCCGGCGAGGCAGACGATTTCGACTGAGGCGGCGGTGAGCCGCGCCGCGAGCGCCGCCTCGAACGCCGGCTTACCTGCATAGGCTCGGAAGTCGATCGCCTCGGCGGCGACGCCGAGCTTGCGCGCAAGCAACAGACCGGCCGCGGCCGGGCCGTCCGACAGAACCAGCACGATCTCAGCGGAAAAGTCCGGCGATCGCGCGGCTTCGATCAAGGCGCTCATATTGGAGCCGCGGCCCGAGATGAGAACTGCCGTTCGCACTCGGGGGATCACAATTTCAATCTGCCATGGCTGATGAGGCGCTGGCCTTCGGCGGGAACAAGCTCCCCGATGAGGACCGGCGACAGGCCCGCGCCGGCGAGCGCCTCGCGCGCTTCTCCTTCGCGGTCGGCGGAGACGAACGCCGCCATCCCGAAGCCGCAATTGAAGGTACGCAGCATCTCCGCTTCGTCGAGATTGCCGGCCGACGCGAGCCAGGAAAAGACGGGTTGCGGCATGAAGGCGTTGAGATCAAGCGAGACGGCGAGACCGTCATCGAGCACGCGAGGCAGATTGTCTGGATAGCCGCCGCCAGTGATATGGGCGAGCGCATGTATGCCTCCCGCTCGCTTCAGCGCCTGAAGCAACGGGCGCACATAAAGCCGCGTCGGCGTCAGCAGCGCGGCGGCTAGCGAGCGTTGTGGATCGAACGGGGCGGGAGCGTCCCATCCGAGCCCAGACCGCGCGACGATGCGCCGCACCAATGAAAACCCATTGGAATGGACGCCGGACGACGGCAGACCGAATATAAGGTCTCCTTGCTTCAATCCTGGGCGCGGCAGCAGCGTCCCACGCTCGGCGGCGCCCACGGCGAAGCCGGCGATGTCGAAATCGCCCGGGGCGTAAAGGCCGGGCATCTCCGCAGTCTCGCCGCCTATCAATGCGCATCCGGATTGCGCGCACCCTTCGGCGATGGCTTGCACGACCGCGGACGCGATGTCCTCGTCGAGCTTGCCGGATGCAAAATAATCCAAGAAAAACAGTGGCTCGGCGCCCTGAACGACAATGTCGTTGACGCACATGGCCACCAGGTCGGCTCCGATCGTGTCGTACACGCCGCTCTCAATGGCGATCTTCAACTTTGTGCCGACGCCGTCGTTGGCGGCGACCAGGATCGGGTCGACAAACCCGGCCGCTCGGAGATCGAACAGTCCGCCGAATCCGCCAAGCTCCGCGTCCGCCCCGGATCGACGCGTGCGGCGAGCGAATGGGCGTATTCGATCCACGATCCGGTTGCCAACATCGATGTCGACTCCCGCTTCGGCGTAAGTGAGCGGTTTTCTGCTTTCGGGCATCCCGGCTCCGCAAGGCTTCGGTGACGACCGGGGTAATTGTGCGCACCGCAACGCGCAAGGGGCGAGCCTGCTCGGTTTTCCAACCTCGGCGACTTCGTGCTATCCCTGGGCCGGTCATCCCCGCGCGTGGCGAAGTCCAATGAAGAGATGACTGGGCGGTAACGCCAGGGCGTCAATACTTGATGAATATTGGTACGGTCCTCAACAATCTACCCAATTTCGTCACGCTGGCGCGAATGCTGATGACCCCGCTGGCGGTCATAATGATCATCTCGCAACGATTCCTCCCGGCGTTCCTTATTTTTATTCTCGCCGGCGTCTCGGATGCGATCGACGGCTTTATCGCCAAAAAATTCGATCTCCGCACAGAACTCGGCGCCTATCTCGACCCGCTCGCCGACAAAGCGCTGCTGATTTCGATTTATGTTTCCCTGGCCATATATGCCGGTTTGCCGGCCTGGATCGCTATCACGGTCGTATCAAGGGACGTGATGATCCTCGTGGCTGTGTTGGTCTCCTGGCTGCTCGACAAGCCGGTTGAAATTCGGCCCGTCTGGGTGTCGAAACTGAATACGGTCGCCCAGATTACACTTGCTGGCTTCGCGCTTGGTGTCCGCGCCTACGGCCTCGACCAGCAACTTTTGCAGACATCTCTTGAATGGACGGTCGCCGCGACAACCCTGGCCTCGGGCGGCATCTATATCGCCCAGTGGCTGGACCATATGAGTCGATAGGGCAATCATGCTACAGAGTCTCGCGGCCGTAACGGTTCTAGTTCCCAGCTACGAGGATGGGCTCGCCTTTTTCCGCGGTATCCTCGGCTTCGGGGTTCTTGAAGATTCCCCCCTCTCGCCCAACAAGCGCTGGGTTGTCGTCGCCCCGTCGTTGGGCGCCGGCGCGGCGCTAGGGGTCGCCGTCCCGAGCGACGAGCGTCAGTGGGCCCGTGTTGGCGACCAGACGGGGGGACGGGTCGGCTTTTCCTTCCCTCCGAGGACTTCTGGGCGGATCACGAGGAGCTGCTTGGGCGCGGCGTCAGCTTCCTGGAAACGCCGCGCCGCGAGGCTTATGGGCTTGTCGCTGTCTTTGTCGATCCCTGGGGCGGGAAATGGGATTTGCCGCAGCCAGCCAGCACCACCCAGCGAAGCTGCTGAAATATTATGAGGTTCGATCAGTGAGCCTGGAGCGCCAGGTCCTCTTCTGGGGGCTCGGAGTGGCTGCCCTCTTGCTTGTTGTCTATTTGCTCGGCTCGACAATAACGCCGTTTGCCGCCGGTATTGTTCTCGGCTATCTTCTTGATCCCGTCGTGCTCAAACTTCAGAGGTTCGGGTTCAATCGCCTCGGGGCCTCGCTTCTCATTCTCACTGTTTTCGTCCTGAACGTCGTCCTCTTTTTTATTCTTATCGTCCCGGTGTTGGGAAATCAGTTCATCGCCTTCGCTCAGCACCTGCCGGGCTATGCGGTGCGGGTGCAGACGTTCGCCGTCGAGGAGGGAAACGCGTTCGTTGCCAAATATGGCGGCCGATGGCTGGACGCCTTCGGGCTCAACCAACAATTGTCGAGCGCGCAAATTCAGAAGTCGGTGGGCGACTTCGTGTCGCAGGGCGCACAATGGCTTCTCGACGCCTTCACACGGCTTGTGTCAGGCGGCGCAGCGCTGTTCAATTTCCTGTCGCTGTTGATCGTCACGCCTGTCGTCGCTTTTTATATTCTCGTCGACTGGCGCCGGATGATCGCGAAGCTCGACAGTTGGCTCCCGCTCGACCATCGCGAGAGCCTGCGAAAGATCGCCGGAGAGATAAATCATGCGTTGGCGGGTTTCATTCGCGGTCAGTCGATCGTCTGCCTGTTCTTGGGGGTCTGGTACAGCCTCGGCTTGACATTGATCGGACTCGACTACGGCTTTTTGATCGGCGTTGTCGCTGGTGTCTTGAGCTTCGTGCCGTATGTCGGGTCGCTGACTGCGCTCGTGCTTTCTCTCAGCGTCGCCCTCTTTCAAGGATGGCCAAGTCTCAAGCTGTTCTTGTTGGCTCTGGGCGTTGTTGGAACGGGTCAATTCCTCGAGGGCAACGTGCTATCGCCACAGCTCGTCGGCGAATCGATCGGGCTTCACCCAGTCTGGCTGATGTTCGCGCTGCTCGCTTTCGGACAATTGTTCGGCTTCCTGGGGCTGATCATCGCCGTTCCAACCGCAGCTGCGATCGGCGTTGTCGCTCGTCATCTCATTGCCCTCTACTTGACGAGTGCGTTCTACCGGGGCCGTTCGGAACCGGAGAGCCAATGACGTCTCCGCCTCGGCAGCTGACCTTTCAATGGCCGCATTCGCCGAGCTTTGCGCGCGAGGATTTTCTGCCCGCGCCGTCCAACCTTGACGCGCTGGCGGCGATCGAGCTTTGGCCAAACTGGGCCGGTCGCATGTTGATGCTCGTCGGGCCCGAAGGCGCAGGAAAAAGCCACCTCGGGGCGATCTGGGCTCGCGCCGCCGGCGCCATCATTCTCGCCGGAGAGGGGTTTGACGAACAGAGCCTCAAGGCCTGCGCCCGGGCCCGTGCAGTGTTGATCGAAGACGCCGACTGCGCAACACGCGCAGAGGCGCTTTTTTTCCATCTGATAAACACCGCCATGCAAAACAACGCCTGGCTCATGCTGACCTGTCGAACGCCGCCGGACGCGTGGGGACTCACTACTCCCGACCTTCTGTCGCGACTTCGACTGGCGCCCGTTGTGCGCCTTGCCGCGCCCGACATCGAATTGACCGAGGCGGTTCTCTTCAAGTTGTTCAGCGACCGCCAGCTGCAGGTGGAGCCCCATGTGATCGCCCACATTGCGCTCAGGATCGAGCGCTCGCTTGGCGCCGCGCGGGAGTTTGTCGCCATGCTCGACAACGAAGCTTTGACGCAAGGCCGACGTATAACTCGCGCAATGGCGAGCGATGCGCTGCGCGAAATCGCCTCGAAGAGCGAATCGCCCTAGCCGGGCCACAAATTCATGTTTACAATAATTTAATTATCGCCGCCGGTGTGGGAGATGCGAGGGCCAGCGGCGATGAAAATGAAATCAAGATCCCGGAGGAGACGATGCGGAAGTCCCTCATTCTTGCTCTTACCGCCATCGGAGGCGGCGTAGGCTACGCGGCGGGAGTGACCGAAGTCGCCACAGGCCCCAGCACAGATGACCTGTCCACTTGGCGCTGGCACGTGTCATCAATTCTGGCCGCGCAAGGTGATACGGCATCTCGAGGCATGGAAACTATCGGCGTGCTCGGCGCCGAGGCGTTCAATCAACGTTACGAGCGCTACACCCCATTGGGGCTGCCCCAGCCGCGCAACGATTCGCGTTAGGCCAAGACGCATCCCGTCGAGCCCGCCATCTCTCAGCGGGAAGCGTTCAGCGCCGCGATATTCTGTGCGCGCGCCCATATCCGCTCGAAATTGCCCTCGAATGCGTCTACGACCGCAGAATGGGTAATGAAGATGGCGTCATTGTCCTGGCTGGCGAGCCCCGACCGGGAGAAGTTGCCCGAACCGGTGCGCAACACCGCCCCATCGACGGCGTAGGCTTTCAAATGCATGAGAACGCCCTCGCCCTTTACCCGCGCGACGACGTTGGGATGGGCGAGCAACGCTTCGATGGGCGCCCCGCGTGTGGGTTCGTGCTCAGCGAATTGAGACCTGTCCAAATAAAGTCGGATGAGGACGCCGCGTTCAGCCGCGTCGATCAACGCCTCGATGATTCGCGGGTCCGACAGAACGTACGCCGCCATGTCGATAGACAATTCGGCGCGGCCGATCTGCCGAGCGTCGAGGCTCTCAAGGTTTTCGCGCGGCGCATAATGGACCTCCGGTTGGGATCCCTCGGCCTTCCCCTCGACCTTGGACCCCATCTCCGCCCAAGCCGCTCCGAGTGCGGTCAAGGCCACGCAGGCGCTGAGAAATAAGCGCACCGCCAAGGC
>Ga0210386_10001035_pt1 | contig 25200 bp, 17 predicted proteins | sample IncBWH32OmetaG_FD_160091 | JGI IMG/M metagenome (GOLD analysis project Ga0210386, IMG submission 160091) | Forest soil microbial communities from Barre Woods Harvard Forest LTER site, Petersham, Massachusetts, United States - Inc-BW-H-32-O ...
CAACCTTATCACTATAGCTAAGGCTTCCACCTTCTTTAAAGTTGATCTTGGTACCTGTACCTTGAGCAGCTTCTCCAACCAGTGTTACTGATTTCAGAGCTACTTCTTTACCACCTGCCATTTTAAGGGTAGGGGTAACGGTTACAACTGCTTTTTTGTTGAAATATTCAGCAGGATATTTAGCTGAAATATTTACGGCTACGCTGTCGCCATTGTCCTGCAAAGGGTTAGGGGTAACAGAATAGCTGATCTTACTGGCATCCTTGATCATTTTAGAGAGGCCATTACAACCAGCAACGCCAATACCTGCAATGCACAGAGCAGATATGACCTGGAATTGTTGTTTTCTCATGGATTAATATTTGGAGATTAATTTGTTATAAACTGCGTGCAATATTAACTAAATTTTATTTACATAAAGTAGAAATAAGTAGAGGTACTTTAAAAAGACACTAATTTATTCATTGACAATAACTTAGCATTTGCTAATGTAAATTGGTATTACAGGCAATAAATATCATTTCTGTATAGCTCATTATGTGTATTTTTATAGTCTAATTCTATAGGAATATGAAGATACTTAATGCTGAACAGATGCGAGCTGCTGATGCTTATACTATAAGTAGCGAGCCTGTTTCTTCTGTTGATCTTATGGAAAGGGCTGCCATTGCATGTGTGAATTGGGTTGCTGAACATTTCACTAAGGAAATGCATTTTTCAATAGTATGTGGCATGGGTAATAATGGTGGTGATGGATTGGCAATTTGCAGGCTGCTGTATAACAAGGGATATAGTACCGAGGCTTTTATAGTTCCCTACTTTTCAAAAGCTTCCGAGGACTTTACATTAAATAAACAAAGACTTGAAGCTATACCGGGGATAAAATGTAAGGAGCTAAAAGAAACTGAGGATATTAAATCAGATACAAAAAGACCGATAGTTATTATAGATGCGATATTAGGTACAGGTATTTCAAAACAAGTTGAAGGTAAACTTTCAGATGTAATACAGGGTATAAATAAACTCCATTGTCCTGTGATATCTATCGACATTCCGTCGGGCTTAATGATGGAGGATAACTCAAAGGCAGATAAAAAGAGTATTATTAATGCAAATGCTACATTAACCTTTGAATCGCCCAAACTTGCATTTATGTTTGCAGAGAACGCACAACATGTAGGCGACTTTTACATTTTACGTATTGGCCTTAACAGGGCATTTATAGAGGAACTGCAATCGAATAACCACTTTGTTACAAAGGGAATGATACGCCCTTTGGTAAAGACCAGGGCAAAATATTCTCATAAAGGAACTTACGGTCATGCCTTATTAATTGCCGGCAGCTATGGCAAAATGGGTGCAGCAATACTTGCAGCAAAAGCTTGTCTGCGTTCGGGTGTGGGTCTTCTTACTGCCCACGTACCCAAATGTGGTTACACCATTATGCAAACATCGGTTCCTGAAGCAATGGTAGAAGTTGATGAAGAAATAGAAAAATTTTCAGGCACAAAAGAAACAGGTACATATAACGTAATTGGTGTTGGTCCGGGTATTGGAACGGCCAAAACAACACAGCAGGGATTAAAACTACTGATACAATCGAAAGCGCCGATGGTGCTTGATGCAGATGCATTGAACATATTGGCTGATAACAAAACATGGTTGGCTTTTATACCATCAGGCTGTATAATGACCCCGCACCCGGGTGAATTTGCAAAGCTTGCAGGTAAAACAAGCAGCGGATATGATGCATATACATTGCAAAAAGAATTTGCTGTTAAGCATAATGTATACGTTGTGTTGAAAGGTGCGCATACATCAATTGCTACACCTAACGGTGAAGTATATTTTAACTCAACGGGTAACCCTGGTATGGCGACCGGTGGCACAGGTGATACCTTAACCGGAATAATTACAGGTCTTTCTGCACAAGGCTATTCATCATTGCATGCCTGCTTGTTGGGTGTGTATTTACATGGACTTGCAGGAGATATGGTAGCAGAAGAAATAGGGGAGAACTCTTTAATTGCTGAGGATATTACCAATCACTTAGGTAAAGCGTTTTTGGAGTTGAGTAAATAACTTGTAAGATTTATTTACAGAAATCTCTCAATGCATCTTTACAATTGTAACCTAACGACATTGCCTTATTAAGGTCCGAACATGATTGAACAGTATCTCCCATCCAATGTTCCGTTATTCCCTTATGAAAATATGACGGTGCATCATTCGGATTAATTTTAAACGCAGTTTCGTAATCCTTCAAGCAATTATTATAATGCTTAATATCTTCTCCTATAGGAGCCATGTGACCAGCAATTAATCTTTTTACTGCGATAGCTGCATCTCCTTCCTCTTTTGCCCTTTCGGAGATTGCATCAAAATAATCTGGTTTTAATTCAATAGCTTTAGACAATAGCTCTATTTTTTTGTCAGCTTTCGTTTCAATTTTTGCTCTATTAAAATATTCTTCAGCAGTTATATGAGTACATGCTATAAATAAAATGATTATTAAGAATGGAAGTATAGTCGCTTGTTTCATGGGTATGGTTTATTAAAATTTACAATATCCCCAACCCCTGCCTTATAATCACAGGTTCCTGTTCGGTACAATCAACTACAGTTGATTCTTCATTATTACCATGACCACCATCAATTACTGCATCCACTTTATTTTCGTAATCAGCAAATATTTCATCAGGGTCTGTTGGGAATTTTTCTATTTCATCATCGCTGTGCAGTGATGTGGAAACCATCGGGCAGCCAAGTTTTTCTACCAGTCCGAGTGTTATCGGATTATTCGGAATACGTATACCAACTGTTTTTCTGCGGCTGTTCATCAGTTTTGGTATGTTGCTGTTAGCTTCTAAAATAAAAGTGAATGGGCCCGGCAAATTGTGTTTCATCAGTTTGTAAACAGTGTTGCTCATTGGCTTGGTATAGTCTGTAATATGGGCAAAGTCGTGCACTATAAGCGAGAACACAGCCTTATCAACGCGTATGCCTTTGATCTTTGCCATACGCTCCAGGGCCTTTGGTTGCAATATGCTGCAACCCATAGCATATATAGTATCGGTAGGGTATATAACCACACCGCCATCTTTCATAATATCGGCTGCCTGGCTTAATGTATAATCATCAAGCTTGTCAGGATGTATGAAGAAAAGAAGTGTCGACATCCCACAAGTTTAGTAAGTCCCGTTCCATTTTCTGATAAACCATTCTATGCTTGCCAATGCAAGTAAAACAAAGAACACCCATTTCAGATTGATAAGCGGAGAATAAGCTACATGAGAATAGATAACTGGCTTTATATCGTCTCTGTTCTCAAGTAATTTAGGTAATTCTTCGATCTGGTTCGGGAATATCATTTTACCTGAGTGCTCATTTGCTAACTGGTATAATAAGTGATGATCAGCTATGGTATGTGTAGCCTCCAACTGCACGGGTGTTAAATTAAATTCTCCTTTTTTGGTGTAAAGCTGCTCGCCAACTTTTACAGTAGCTTCATAGCTATATGTACCTGCCTGCAACTGCCCTGCATTTAAATGATAGGCATTTGAGGTACGACTGAATGTGAAATTGAATTTTTTGCCTGTTGCATTTGTAATTACAATATTTACTTCAGGGTCATTTATCAGTTGGTAACTCGGGTTATATAACTCCGCATCCATTTCAACGGGTTCATCTTCCTTAAAGCTGTTCGGGCAATGTATGCGGAAGAAGCTCTTGTCATCTTTTACGGCAAGGTATTGAACCGTTTTCGTTATCAGCTCATCAAAGAATTGGTGGTTCTTATGATCGAGATAGTCCTGCAGTTTCCATCTGAAAATACCTTCACCCGCAATGATGCCAATCTTAGAACTGCCTGCTGAATTAAATGCAATTAGTGGGTAGCCTGTTGTGACAGTCTGTATTTTTTGATACAATAACACATTCATAGATGGACTTACCTGGTAGCTGCTTGCAAACGGAGAAGAGAGTGCAGGAAGCTGGCCAATATATGTTTTGAAATCATCGGAAAGTGTGAATAAAGAAAAATTCGGTGCAACAGAAGCTTCAGCATCGCTGCTACGATTACCAAATGCGCTTAGTTTTAAGCCGGTGTTCAACTGACCGAAAGCGGCATAATTTGTTTCAACACCTAGAATGTACAACACAGGTATATTAAGATGGTTAATACTTTGCAGTATTTGCGTAAGGCTATTTGTTGATGATGGCAGCTGATTTAAAATAACAAGACAGTACTTGTTCAATTGCCCCTGAAATTTATCGGGTAAATAGGTTTCAGCTTCAAACCCATCGGTACTGTTAATGCTCTCAACTATAGCTGCAACATCGGGGTGTGGGTTCGATAATACAAGTATATGTTCTTTCTGATCCAATACTCTAACATACACATCTTCCTTATTATTGGCCAGGTTCTCTTCACCTTCAACAGCATCAAGCTTAACTACATAATGTTTTAACCCGGCTGTTTTAGCGGTAAGCTGCACCGGAACACTCAGGTGAAACGAATTGGAATTAAAACTTATGGGTTTTACAAAAAGCTTATCTTCTGAATTACCTTTTACTTCACTAACGGTCAGGGTCGATGATTTACCTTCCAGTTTTTGCGCATCTAAAATAACCTGGAAAGGGAATGTGTTGCCAAGGTAAGCGGTAGGGTTATGATCGACTTTAGTAACTATGGCATCGCGCTTAACGGCAGTGTCGCCAAGTGCAACAGTATATATATTGCATTTGAGCGAGCGTGCTGCATATAGCGGGTCGAAGCCTTTGTTGTAAATACCATCAGTAGCTAATACTACAGCACCTAAATTCTTTCCGTAATATCTTTTGGTAATGGCATCGAACAAGGAAGATATATCGGTTTCTTTTTCTGCAAAGGAGTAGTTCATACTATCCTTTACTTCTTTGCCGAATGACATTACACGCACATCGTATTTTGCTGAAAGTGCAGTAATGGCTTTATCCCAACTTGCACGATATGTATGCCTGTAAAATTCAGAATCTTTTCCCGTAACTACCGATTCGGAATTATCCTGCGCTATGATTACGATAGGTTTTTCAACCGTGTTCTTTGCGCTTCTGATCAGTGGAGAAAGAAACAAGAATACTATGAATGTAACCAATAAAAACCGCAATGAGGTCAATGTCCACTTTAAAACAGGCTGCAGGTCGGCTGTGCGTTTATCTTTATAATAAAACGCAAATGTATATGCTGCTCCTGCCAATGGGCAGAGGATCAAGAGCCATGCAGAATATGCTATGCTAAATGACACTGTTATTTAATTATCAGCTTAAGTAAGCATTCCACCACACACCTGTATTACTTGCCCGGTAATATATGCCGACCAGTCCGATGCCAGGAATACAACAGCATTAGCAACATCTTCAGCGGTGCCACCTCTTTTCAGTGGGATTGATTCTCTCCATTGCGCTACTACTTTTTCATCTAATGCTCCTGTCATTTCAGTTTCAATAAAACCGGGTGCAACAGCGTTGCAACGTATATTGCGCGAGCCTAATTCAAGCGCAATCGATTTTGTGAAACCAATTATACCTGCTTTGGATGCAGCATAGTTCGACTGACCTGCATTACCACGAATACCCACTACCGATGTAATATTTATAATAGAGCCCTTGCGTTCCTTAAGCATAGGGCGTTGAATTGCCTTCGTAAGGTTAAATACCGACTTTAAATTTGCTTTTATTACGGCATCAAACTGTTCCTCTGACATCCGCATTAGTAAACCATCTTTGGTAATACCCGCATTGTTAACCAATGTGTCTATCCTGCCAAAATCTGCCAGCACGTCGGTAACCAATTGTTCCGCGGCCTTATAATCGGCAGCATCTGAATGATATGCTTTGGCCTTAACCCCTTTGGCCTGAATTTCAGCTTCCAGTTCTTTTGCCTTGGTTTCTGATGAAAGATATGTGAAGGCTACATTAGCTCCTTGTTCTGCAACCCTTAACGCTATTCCTCTTCCTATACCACGAGAGGCTCCTGTTACAATGATGGTTTGATTTTCCAATAATTTCATAGTCAGAATAAATGTTTATTAGGAATTAAAAATATTTGCTTTACATTTGGCTATCAAAAATAGCATAAAAAAGAAGTATTCCCTCATGAAAAAAACTTTTACCCTTTTCGCTTTCCTGGTTTTTTTCTTTTCAGCAAAGTCGCAAAGCCTTGAATTAGGTGGTCACTATTTTGCCGAAAGTAATTGGTTCTTTAATTCAAACGTTACCAATGCAGGCGGAAACCCTTGGAACATCCAGGAAAATTATGCTGCCACATATTCATATTCGTATGGCTTTCATTTAGCATATAACTTTAACGATCATATAAGCCTTGAAACAAATGTGCTTTGGGCAACATTGGGGCAATCATATAACAATGCATATGCTGCTTATAATGGCGGAACAGTGACAACAGGCGTCTTGCCTGACGGCGAGGTATATACTGCAGGGGAAACCTCTAAAGCTACAACTACTGTAAATACTATTCAGATACCCGCTATATTCCGTTTCATGGCAGGTAATGGAGCCTATTTTGGACTAGGCCCGCAAATAGATTTGGTTTCAAATGCAAAATATGCTGCCACATACGATGATGGTCCAATGACATCGCAAACTATTGATGTTACAAAGAATTACTCAGGTGCTTTCTTTTCGGCAGTACTTTCATTTGGTAATAATATCCGTATATCGCATTCTTTCTTTTTTAATATAAACCTGCGCTTTGCCTATAACTTTACTGATATGAAAGGCGTTGATGGACTTGGGCAAGATCTCAACAATAATGCACTTTATTCAGGTAATAATTCTTTCTACCCAAAATACGCAGCTACCAATGCTGTTTCGGCATCTTTTGGGGTGGGATTGATATACCGTATCGGCCACGACTTTTAAAACATATACTATGCGTTTCACAGAAATTCCATACAAGCGCCCTGATATTAGTGCGCTATCGGCAGGTTTTCGCTCACTTATTACCGATTTCAACTTGGCAGACCTTGCAAAACAAGAGCAGATAATTGATGAGATAAATAAATTACGTAACCATTTCGAAACTATGTTTTCGTTTGCCAGCATCAGGTATACACAAGACACATCGAATACACAATACCAGGAAGAACAGGATTTCTTTGACGCTAATGAACCTACTTACACCGGACTGGTAACTGAGTTTTACAAAGCACTGACAGGATCGAAACATAGGGCAGAATTGCAGAAGAAGTTCGGCAGGCAATTGTTTAGTATTGCTGAAATGAAATTGAAAACCTTTTCACCAGAGGTAGAAGCTGACCTGGTACAGGAAAATAAACTAAGTAGTGAATACACTAAACTTATTGCATCAGCACATATTCAGTTTGATGGAAAGGAATTGAGCTTATCAGAGCTGTCACCTTACCTTACTTCATCAGACAGAGATACAAGGAAGAACTCGAACATTGCCAAGTACAAATTCTTTACAGAAAAGTCTCCTGAGCTCGATCGTATATATGATGAGTTAGTTAAGCAACGCACTGCGGTTGCACGTAAACTGGGTTTCAATACATTTACTGAGCTTGCCTATATGCGCCTGATGCGTGGCGATTATAATGCAAGTATGGTGAAGGGTTATCGCGAACAGATTCGCCAATATGTGGTGCCGCTGGTAACTGAATTAAGGAAAAAACAGGCTAAGCGTCTTGGCTTAGATAGTCTGAAATATTATGATGAGTCGCTTTTATTTAAAGGAGGAAACGCAAAGCCTAAAGGAGATGAAAAATGGATAGTTGGTAAGGCAAAGCAAATGTATAATGAGCTTTCTCCAAAAACATCAGAGTTCTTCGACTATATGATGAACAATGAGCTGATGGATCTGATGTCGCGCAAAAATAAGGCAGCTGGTGGCTATTGCACTTTTTTAAACGATTATAAAAGCCCCTTCATTTTTGCCAACTTTAATGGTACCATGCACGATGTAGTTGTGTTAACCCATGAGGTAGGGCATGCCTTCCAGGGCTATTCTAGCCGTAATTATAATGTGCCTGAATACTATTTCCCAACATACGAAGCTTGTGAAATACATTCCATGAGCATGGAATTTTTGACATGGCCATGGATGAAGCTATTCTTTGAGGAGAGCACAGATAAATTCCTGTTCGAACATTTGTGCGGTGCATTACAGTTTTTACCGTATGGTGTAACTGTTGATGAGTTCCAGCACTGGGTATACGATAACCCTGATGCTACACCTGCAGAAAGAAAAGCACAATGGAGGACGATTGAGAAAAAGTATTTGCCACACCGTGATTACGAAGACAACAAGTTTTTGCAGGAAGGTGGATTCTGGCAACAACAAGGGCATATATACCAAAGTCCATTCTATTATATAGATTATACACTTGCGCAGGTTTGTGCACTGCAGTTCTGGAAACGTGCGAATAACGACAGAAAGTCAGCATTGGAAGATTACCAAACACTTTGCAATGCCGGAGGAAGCCAATCGTTTTTGGAATTAGTTAAAGTGGCTAAGCTGAAATCGCCTTTTGAAGAAGGTTGCCTGGAAAATATAACGGCTGAGGCAAGTAAGTGGATACACGCCATAGACGATAGTAAGCTGAATTAAAGCGAGTCGGCAACGATAAAGGTGCTGCCACCTACAAATACTAGGTCATCTTTAGCTGCATTTTTGCACGCTGCATTCAATGCTTCTTTTACGGTGGAAAAGCATTCTCCTTTCAAGTTATACTTAGCCGCAATGCCTGCCAGCTCTTTTTCATTTAATGCCCTTGGAATATTTGCCTTGCAGAAGTAATATGTAGCATCTGCAGGTAAAAGTTTCAATACTGAATCAGGTTCTTTATCATTCACCATACCGAATACAAAATGCAAATGTTCGTGAGGCGTAGCTTGTATTTGAGTCATTACTTCTTTGATTCCTGCTGTGTTGTGTCCTGTATCTGCTATGGTCAATGGGTTTTGTGAAAGCGTTTGCCATCTGCCTAATAAACCTGTTTGTGAAACCACATTGGCAATTCCATCTCTGATGTTGTCTTCCGTTATTTTATAGCCTGATTCATTCAGCACATCAACTGTTGCGAGCAGGGTGCAAATATTCTTCTGCTGATAGAACCCGTTAAGCTCCGATATTAAATTGTGTAAATCAGGTTTACCATTTTTCAGAATATCCATACTGAGATATAGCTTGCCATTCTCTTGAATTTGCGTCGGATTTATTGCCTTGTAAATTGAGTCAGCAAAATAAATAGGGGAGTGGGTCTCTTTTGCTTTATGTTCAAATACAGGGTTTGTTTCTGTTTGTGTTTCACCAATTACAACAGGAGTATTGGGTTTTATAATACCTGCTTTTTCGCCAGCTATTAATGGAAGTGTATTTCCCAATAAAGCCATATGGTCGAAACTGATATTGGTTATTACAGATGCAACTGGTGTAATAATATTGGTAGAATCTAACCGGCCACCGAGGCCTGTTTCAATTACTGCAATTTCGCAATGTTGCTTTGCGAAATACCAAAAGGTCATGGCAACGCTCAATTCAAAAAAAGAGCAATCTATTTGTTCTGTAATAGCTTTGTGTTCATTTACAAAATCTATCACATCCTGTTCGGGCATAGGTATGCCATTTATCTTGATCCGTTCCCTGAAGTCTTTAAGATGTGGGGAAGTATGTAAGCCCACATTTTTATAACCCGCGCTTTGTAATACCGATGCTAAGTAGTGCGAGGTAGAACCTTTACCATTTGTACCGGCAACGTGTATCGATTTGAATTCCCGTTGTGGATTATCAAGTGCATCGCAAAGCGCAATAATATTATCTAAGCTGGCCTTGTATGCAGCCGGGCCAATACGCTGAAAAACTGGTAAACGTGCATACAGGTAGTCAATAACTTCGCCGTATGTATTCATAGTAATATCTTAACGGAATATGCCGGTAAACTTCTCTCCGGCAGCATTTATCCACCCTCTGAACATAGATGAAGTATTGAACGGAGCAGATATATTTCCCTGTGCGTCTATTGAAACAAGTCCGCCTTCGCCACCTAATAGCGCGACTTTTTTCATTGCCTCTGCAGTAGCTTGTGCCAATGTCATGCCTTTGTATTCCATAAGTGCAGAAATATCGTAAGCCACCACATTGCGTATAAAATATTCACCTTCACCCGTACAGGAAACTGCACAGGTCTTATTATTGGCATAGGTACCTGCACCAATAATAGGTGAATCACCTACACGGCCGAATTTTTTGTTGTTCACGCCACCGGTCGATGTTGCTGCTGCAATATTTCCCTCCTTATCTACCGCTACTGCACCAACGGTACCAAATTTCTTTGCTCCTGTTGGCATTCCATCACCGGACCATGAATAATCTACATCGTTATTTTTTGTTGCCACCCATTGTGCATGGCGCTCTTCATCATAAAAGTACGATGGGTCAACTATTTCAAGGCCGCTTTCTTTTGCAAATTTCTCCGCACCATTGCTTGCAAGCAACACATGCTTTGTCTTTTCCATTACGGCACGTGCGCACGATATAGGATTACGTATAGTATGGACTTCAGCAATTGCACCGGCTTTCAATGTTTTGCCATTCATAATGGCGGCATCCATTTCGTTTACACCATCGTTGTTGAACACCGAACCTTTGCCAGCGTTGAACAAAGGGCTATCCTCCAGTACACGCACAGCTGCTTCCACTGCATCAACGGCAGAGCCATCTCTGCTCAGGATACTGTACCCTAATTCCAATGCTTCTGTAAGTTTTTCGTGATATGCTTTTTCTTTTTCGGGCGACACGGTTCCTGTCATAAGGCTGCCTGCACCGCCATGTATCGCTATTGCGTAATTTCCCATATTTTATATAAAAAACTATAAAACTAAAAGCTCCTCAAAAGTAGGAAATTTTATCGCAGCAGATTTGTATTTTCGTGCTGTGAAAAAAATATTTCTCCTCTTTCAATATCTTCAATACAGGCTTAAGGCCAGAAACCTGCACGGTACCCATTCAGCCTTTGTATATGAGTTTTACCAAAAGGTAATTCAGGGCGACAGGGAGTTTTACGATTTTGCACCCATAGAACATTTGCGGAAAAGGCTGCTACATTCTGACGAAACTATTGAAGTGGTTGACTATGGAGCAGGCGCAAAGCGTAATGTTAAACGAAGGGTGAAGGATATTGCTGCCCGTTCGGCTATACCTGCCAAAGAAGGAAGAATGTTGTTCCGCCTTGTGAATTTTATTCAGCCTGAAATAATGCTTGAGATAGGAACATCATTAGGCATAAGCACTTTGTACCAGGCGAAAGCTTGCCCCAATGCCCGTATGATAACACTGGAGGGAAGTCCTAAAACAATGGAAATTGCAGCAGATAGCTTCAGGTTATTACATGCAAACCACATAAAACAGATAACGGGTAATTTTGATGAAACCTTGCCTGATGTATTGAAAAATATCAGCTCCTTAGATTATGTGTTCTTTGATGGTAACCACCGTAAAGAGCCTACTATCAAATATTTCAGGCAATGCTTGCCATTGGCTTCCGATAAAGCTGTGTTTGTGTTCGATGATATTCGCTGGTCGGCTGAAATGTATGAGGCATGGCAGAAGATCATTAAGGAGCCTTTTGCAACCGTTACCATCGACTTATTTTCCTGTGGCCTGGTTTTCTTTCGCAAGGGGCAGGTCAAGCAGCATTTTACGCTTAAGTTTTAGAATGTCTGTTTAAACCTTCTGACCCAAACTCCTTAAGGGACTTTAATTCAGCATTCAACATTTAAAATTCAACATTAAATGTTTTGGGGCGGCTCTTGCTCCCTGCTTGCCTGTGTTTCCTAAACTCGCATCTTTTGCGGCTAACCCGCGCCCACCTTTTGCCTAGTTCATGTATTTCGCGTTAGGGATAGCAGCGTAAAGCCCACAGCCGACCATAGGAGGCGAGGACTTGCAGCGGATAGCCCGACCCGTTGGGGAACGCCCGGATAATTGATGGAAAAATGGGAAATAAAGCTTAGATACATGTTGGAAGCAAAGAGGCTATTTTTGGTATATTCGCATATTATTAGGCTATGGAAAACATAATTGAGCTAAAGCAGATAAGTAAAGTGTACAAAATGGGAACAGAGACTATTAACGCTCTCCGTTCCGTTAGCCTTACCATTAAAAAGAATGAGTACGTAGCACTAATGGGCCCATCGGGTTCAGGTAAATCAACACTAATGAACGTGCTCGGTTGCCTTGATACACCTACAAGCGGAAAATACATATTGAACAATATTGAAGTAGACAAGATGCTCGATAACGACCTTGCAGAAGTTCGTAATAAGCAGATAGGTTTTGTGTTCCAAACCTTTAATTTACTTCCCCGTTCAACTGCATTAGATAACGTAATGTTACCGATGGTATATGCCGGCACAGGTAAGGTTGCTAGAAAGGCGCGTGCAGAAGAAGTACTGGAACAAGTGGGACTAAAAGGCCGCATGACCCACAAGCCAAACGAATTATCGGGCGGGCAACGCCAGCGTGTGGCGGTAGCCAGGGCTTTGGTAAATAACCCTGCCATTATACTTGCCGATGAACCAACCGGTAACCTCGACTCTAAAACATCGGTTGAAATTATGGGCCTGTTCGAGGATATTCATAAAAAGGGAAATACCATAATATTGGTTACACACGAGGAAGATATTGCCCGTTACGCGCATCGCATAGTGCGTTTAAAGGATGGTGTAATTGAATCTGACGAATTGAATAAGGAGCCGATCCTGGCAAATGCTTAATTCTTTTTATCCTTCGGTCGTATGATCAGCCTTAGCGATTGATCATAGGTAATATAGTTCCATACCCAGTTAATGAAAATAAAAAGACGGTTTTTAATTCCTACTATCGACATAAGGTGCACGAACATCCACACCAGCCATGCAAAGAAGCCCTGGAATTTGAAACTAGGCAGATCGACCACTGCAAGGTTTTTTCCAACTGTTGCCATGGAGCCCAGGTCTTTATAATGAAAAGGTGTAAGTGGTTTATTGTGAATTCTGTTTAACAGATTTTTTGCAAGCAGCTCAGCTTGTTGTATAGCCGGTTGCGCAACCTGCGGATGACCATTAGGGTATTTTTCTTCTGTCATTAATGCAATATCACCAATGGCATAAATATTATCTGTGCCTTCCACTTTACTATAGGCATCTACTTTAATTCTGTTCTTAGGCGCAAGCACTTCAGCAGGAATTCCTTCTAATTTATTACCTGTTACACCGGCTGCCCATACCAACATGCGTGAGTTGATTATGCTGCCATCTGCCAATGTTACGGTTCTGCCATCGTAATCTTTTACACCTATGCCTGTGCGTATGTGTACGCCCAGTTTTTGTAAATACTGCGTGGCTTTTTTCGATGCAATATCCGACATACTATTCAATACCCTCGGAGACGATTCCACAAGTGACACCTGCATATAATCGAAATTAAGTTCAGGATAATCTTTTGGCAGAATGTGCTTTTTCATTTCCGCCATTGTGCCTGAAACTTCAACACCGGTAGGCCCTCCGCCGACTACTACAATATTCATCAGTGCCTTTTGTTCTTCTTTATCTTCGGTGCCTATTGCCAGTTCATAGTTCTCTAATATCTTATTCCGTATTCCTAATGCCTCGCTAACCGATTTCATAGGCATTGCATTCGCTATTATTTTTTGGTTGCCAAAGAAATTAGTATCAACGCCTGTAGCAAGCACAAGAAAATCGTAGTTTATCCTTCCTATGCCTGTATTCATATAATTCTCTTTTGTGTTAACTGAATTCACTTCAGTAATGCGGATATGCATGTGCTTTTCGCCCTGGAATGCTTTACGGAAAGGAAATGCAATAGCGCTGGGTTCGAGCCCTGCCGTTGCCACCTGGTAAAACAAAGGCTGAAACTGGTGGTAATTATTCCTGTCAATTAATACAACCTGGAACTCTTTTTTTGAAAGCGATTTAGCAAGCTTTAATCCGCCAAAACCTCCACCTATTATAACAACCCGCTTAAGATCTGTTTCTTCGATGTTAGCTTTCATGTTCTGTCAATAACGAATAGGTGGAATATTAGAAGCCTGAAGTTCAGCATTTATAATGACCAATGATTTTTTCAAATCTTCCCATCGTGCCCACATCAGGCCATAACCAAACTGAGTGATCTTTACCGATTCGGCATACTGTAAGGTAGGTAAAACATCAGCACCCTGCAAACCATCAAAAAGTATTTTTAGTTTTCCATCTATTGTTCCCATATTTACTTTGTTGCATCTGCCTGAGAAAGCTTTCAGTGAATCAAAGATAGAACCAGTTGTCTTATCAAGTAAAACTTTCACCTGCGCTTGTATGGCTGTCAGTTGTTTAAGGGCAGGAACGGTATAGCCTCTATCGGTATAACAGGTATACGATAATTTGAATTGCCATTGCAGCCCTTCCGTAGATGTTTTTACCCTGGGATCTGTTTTTACGGTCAACGTTTGCGAGTAAGCTTTTCCACCTGTGGTTAAGGTTACAGTATACTTGCCAGGCATTACCCAGGGAGCCGAAGGCTGTGGTGCAGTTTCGCCAACCACTGCAGAAATAGGATACTCGGCAGGAACATTGAGGGGTGCATAACGCATATCCCATAGAAAACGGTGTGAGCCGGAATCAGCTGAAAGTATTTGCTGAGGGCGTATCCAATACAGTGGAATATTTACATCAGGTATTTTATACATAGTATCCTTGCTACTGAAATGCCTTACCACTTTACCTGCAGAATCAGTAATATCCAGTGTAACTTCAGCACTGGCATTTGATCCTAAATAATAATCAATAATTGCACCGTCAGGTGGATTTTGCCCGGCAGGTTCATCAGCTGGCATAGGTGTATCAGGATACATATCCCAACGTACACGATAGGCCGGTTCAGGAGAATAAAGAATTGCAGGTTGTTCCACAGCATCGCCTGTCAATTGCCTGAGTGGAGTAATGTCATCCAGTATCCAGAACGAACGGCCATGTGTTGCAACACACAGGTCATTGTCTTTTATAATAAGATCGCGTATGGATGTAGCAGGCATATTCTGGCGCAATGACTGCCAATGCCCGCCATTATCGAATGATACATAGACGGCTGTTTCAGAACCGGCAAATAAAAGCCCTTTTCTTATAGGGTCTTCCTTTACAACATTTATCGGGTCATTAGGTAAACCATTTATAATCTCTTTCCATGATTTGCCACCATCAGTAGTCATATAAATATGCGGGCGAAGATCGTCGAGCTTTGAAGAATTTACGGCTGCATATGCGCAATTCAAATCGGTATGGCTTGCATCCATCAGGCAAATTTTACTCCAGCATGGTAACCCTTCAGGAGTTACATTGTTCCAGGTTTTGCCACCATCCCTGGTTACCTGTATATAGCCATCATCGGTACCGGCCCAGATGGTATTACTATCTACAGGTGATGGAGCAAGTGTATAAATAACACCTCGCCTTGCTTGTGTTTTTAATGAATCAGCGGCATACACACCCATGCTTGGCGGAACATCGTACGTGCTGCGTGTAAGGTCAGGGCTGATGGTTTGCCATGTATTTCCCTGGTTATTTGTTTTGAAAATAACATTCCCTGCAAAGTACATGACTCTGTTATCTATTTGTGAAAATACAATGGGTGCTGTTCTTAGGAAACGATATTTACTGGAGTGGGTTGGGTCGGGAGAAATATCCTGAACCTGCCCTGTGCGCTTGTCATACCTTGTTATTTTACCGCCATAAACTATGTTAGGATCTTTCGGATCAGCCACCACATATCCATATTCCTCAGCCGACACAGGGTGCCAGTCACGCATAGTAACACCTCCATCATTTCCACGCGATGCAATTCCTACGGAGCCACTTTCCTGCTGGCCACTGTATAAATTATATGGGAATGCATTATCGGCACTTACATGATATAGTTGTGCAGTAGGCTGATTATACCAGGAACTCCATGTTTCACCGCCATTTACAGTCACGGCCGCACCCTGGTCACCGGCAAGCAGCATTATTTTTGAGTTGTTCGGATTGATCCAAAGTCTGTGGTAATCATCTCCGCCGGGCGCGCCTTTAAAGCCGGTCCATGTTTTACCACCATCAACCGATTTCCATACCACAACATTTACATCATACACTATATCGGCATTTTTAGGGTCAACTTTTATTTCAGCAAAGTCATCACCGCGGTCCCATAAACGTATATCTGAACTTAATTTCTTCCAAGAGTTACCGGCATCATCACTGCGATAAACTCCTCCACTATCTTTTGAATAAACAGTTGCATACAGGCGATTGTGGTTGCTTGGGGCAATGCCAAAACCAATTCTGCCCAACCCTTCTTCACCGGTTGGTAAACCGGTTGTCAGTTTTTTCCATGTGGTGCCTCCATCTTCCGATTTATATAAACCGCTTTTCGGCCCCGCCAAATATCCGTTCTCCCAGGGAGCATTTCTTGCCATCCACATATCAGCGTACACAATTTTTGTATTGGCAGGGTCAATTGTAACTTGTACGGCTCCTGTATTTTCGTCAACGAATAAAATTTTCTCCCAATTCTTTCCTCCATCTGTAGTACGGTAAACTCCCCTTTCAGCATTCGCTCCGTATGGATGGCCAAGCACTGCAACAAAAACCTTGTTCTCATCTTTTGGGTCAACTGCAAGCCCGCCAATTTGCTGCCCATCGGTTAAACCAAGGTGTGTCCATGTTTTTCCGGCATCGGTTGATCTGTACATTCCATCACCAACTGAAAGATCGGGGCGTTGAATGCCTTCACCACTGCCCACATAAATTACATTCGGGTTTGAAGGTGCTACGGCCACATCTCCTATTGAACCGGTTGGTTGGTCATCGAATATCGGGTTCCATGTTCTGCCGGCATCATTTGTTTTCCATACACCACCATCATTCACACCAATGTAAAACACGTTGGGTTGGTCGGTAATACCACAGGCGCCTACTGTTCGGCCACCACGATAGGGGCCGATCATCCGCCACTTCATACAATTGAAGAGTGAAGGACTATACATTTGTGCTGACAGGTCTGTGAATATTGCGCAAAGGAATAGCGCAACCAGGTAACGGAATTTTACAATTCTCATAAATAATGATTTACCAATAATTACTCAAAAATAGCAAGTTTGTCGGGAGTGCTTGCGTTAAATTGAAAATCTATTGGTATTAACCACTATAATAGGCTAATCAGTTAATAATATCTTCCCATTACTTACTACTTTGCCCTCGCAAGTAAAAGTATAAAAATATGTACCGGGCAACAGGCTACCTTTTTCTATACTCAGGGTATTTTCATTCGATATGTTTTCACGTGTGAAAATGTTTTTGCCCGTTAAGTCATAGAGGGTAAGGGATATCTTATTTGCTTTCAATCCTTCAGGAATATCAAATGAAGTTGATCGTGTAAACGGATTTGGATACGCTTTAATAATATAACTGTTTTGAATAATGCCGGGTACACCAGTAACCATGTCCCCATTTTTATCAGTTCTTATGAGAAGTTCATCATAATCTCCTGATGCTTTACTGCTGCTACCAACAATTATGTAGCCACTATCGGCACATTGCTTGATAGAACCATTTACCTGATCATATTGATCACCGTAGGTTTGCATCCATTGCTGGTTACCGGCAGAATCAATTTTTACAACATATACGTCAGCCCCGCCGGCACCATAACTCTTGGTTTGGCCACTAAGAATGTAGCCACCATCTATTGTGGGTTCAATATGGTTGAATCTATCTTGTTTTGCGCCCCCGTATGTTTTTGCCCAGATCGTATTTCCTCCAGCATCTGTTCTTATAACATACCCGTCATCGTCTCCTGCACCAAAACTGTGTGTATAGCCTGCAATAATAAAACCACCATCAGGAGTAATAACCATGCTATAAGCCTGTTCATCACTATCACCACCATAGGTCTTTAGCCATCTTAAGTTCCCATTCTTATCTGTTCTTCCTAATATCATATCCATATTATTATATGCATACCCTGCGCTGTAACCAGTAAATACATAACCACTATCTGCAGTTTGGCATACGTAATAGCCCATTGATGAAACGGCAGTACCATAATGTTTTGTCCAAAGTGTATCGCCATTTATGTCGGTCTTTACCATGTACACCCAACCCGTAGAATCAGATTCAGTGCCATGATATCCGATTAAAATGTAGCCATTATCATTAGTGAAATTGAAAGAGCTCGTTACTTCACTTAAAGCAGTTCCATAGGTATTCATCCACATTAATTTACCGGTTGAATCAAGTTTGAACATCCAGCCATCACAATCTCCATGACCAAAACTTTCCGTATGCCCGGATACCAGGTATCCCCCATCTGAAGCAATACGTACAGTATACCCGTAATCGTCGAGTGGGCCGCCTAGCTCTTCTGTCCAGAGCGTATCTCCATATGCGTCTACCCTTACCATATAAGCATCTTCTTCACCATGCCCATAGCTGCTTGTACGGCCTGATGTTATATACCCTCCGTCGCTAAGTTGGCATACACTTTGGCCTAGTTCCCATGAAGGGCCACCATACATTTTTTGAAATGTTGGTGTTTGTGCATCGATAATAGGGGCAATAAGAAATGAGAGACAGAGTAGAATAAATTTTTTCATAGTGAAGGATTTAGCGGTTAAGAATAGATAGATAACGGTAAAATTTCCGTCTTAGTATATGATGATTCTTATTTATTCAGGATAAGTGATTTCCTGATTTTTTTATTCAAAGGCTCTGAATAAAAGCGGGAAATAAGATAGGCTACTAAGGCCGATGCACTAAAGAAAACAAGTAACCATACTAACTTTGTATGATCGGGTAATTGGTCGCGACTAAGGCATGAGCGCATTAAAGCAAGTATAATTATATGGAACAAATAAAGCTCATAGCTCTTTCTGCCGAACCAGCATACAATACCTGCCAATTTATTTGAAACTAAGCATATTGGCTTTTTATTGTATGTAACAACAAGCAATACAGCTGTACAAATTGACATGATTGATATACCAAAAACCACATTCGCATTTATACCTTCATAGAAATAAATAAACACCATTACCATACTTGCGATTATGGCAGCCAGCTTGGCAATTATACCATAAAATTGGAAACGCTTTACTAACACAGCCGCAAGGCAACCCAATGCAATACCATCAAAGCAGGACCAATATCCATATAGGGAAATGATTTCATCATCGCTATGTAAGTGCCGGTAAATAGGTGCCCAAATTATTAATGCAACCCAGATAGGGATAATGAATTGAGTTTTCTTAAAAAAGATGCATATAAGTGGGAATGCAAAATAGAAAACCTCTTCAACCGATAATGACCAAAGTATATTGATGCAGTAGTTAAAATAGCCTGCACTTTGCATAAGTATATTGTGCCAGCATGTTACAACTGACAGAACGGTAGTGAACATTGACACATTTGCCTTAGCGCTGTTTTGAAAAATAGTAAGCGGTGTTTGTGCCAGTAGAACAACAAGCAGAAGTACCAATACCATAGAGGGAAAAATGCGGGCGAAACGCATAATATAAAAGCTGCTGATATTGATATTACTCAAACTGCCATACCGGTCGAGCGAGCGCGAGGTAATAAGGAAGCCTGAAATAACAAAGAACATAACCACGCCGTAGTTACCATTATACAGGCCATCTAATACTACATTTGGCAATATTGTGCCTAGGAAACTATGATGTAAATGATACGCAAGATTGAAATGCAGAACGAGTACAAGAAGTATAGATATCCCTCTCAGGAAATCGATATACAGGTTATGGGAATCCTTGGCAGTTTTCTTAATTTCCGCCTCCGCCGCCATTATCACCACCGCTGTCGGTTGAGAATTTCCGTAAAAAAATGGTCTTCTTATTTGAGGTAGAAACGTTGAATGTGTATTTGCCTTTATCTGTCTTAGTTTCTCTCTTATCAGGTTTAAGTGATGAAATTGCAGTAAGGAAATCATTGTTCGACGACATGACCTGCATGAAGCCATTTACATAATTGAAGTAATACCAATGTTGCGAATCAAGTTCTATGTATATGTTGATTTCATCGGCGCCGCGGTGTTTCTTGAATTCTATTTTTCCATCGCAAAGCTTATTTACAAATGTCTTGCCAACGCTTCCCACGCCAATCTTTCCATCCGAAACATATGAGCGCGTTTGGTTATTCCATTTCATATCCAACTGGCTGAAGAATAACTGAGATTGAATTTCCTTAGGTATTTTTTTTGCCGTTCCGTACAGAGTTAACTGTGTAATAAATTTATCGGCCGCATCTTTACCCATCAACTGACGCAGGTTCTTCTGCACGTCCTTATTGGTAACATCAATTGGCTTCAGGCTTCCCATGTTTGTAAAGTCGGCTGCCATTTTATCCAGGGCGCCATCATCAAAGAAGAAGTTTAGCATCACCATTATTTTAGCTTCTACCGAATCGCGAACTAAATAATCAGTCATGGTACCAACTGTTTGCATGTCAACGTTGCCATAATCAGGGCCAAGATTAAGGACACCTTCTGCTGTTTCAATGCATCGACGTGTATCAAGGCTCACATAATTGCCAGGCAGCGATTGTTCTATCAATTTTTCAGTGCTCGATATTCTGTACTCTTGTGTTGGTTTATCAAACGCCAAATAGCCGCTATCTATCAATATTACATTATCTTTTTTGCCATTAACTATTGGCGACAGGAATGCGCCGTACATATGCATAGAATCGGTTACTGCCAATATCGGGGATGCAGCCAATGCTATATTGCTTTCGTTTACAGGTTGACTTACAATTGGTATCTGTACATTGTTCGGATCGATCTGCGAAGCAAACTTCACGTATGCTATTTTCAATTCATTACATTGATGCATGATACGTGCTTCACCATCGAAGTACAGAAAAGGATTGGTTGCCTTTAAGGTTACATTACCCTTGTAACTGAAATTAGGGCTCAGGTTAAAGTGAGCAGAGTCGTTGATAGTGGTGTTTGCAACTGTTTGGTGAGTAGTGTCTACGTGAATGTTGTTAAAGTATATCGATTTCTTATTCTTTATTTCATCCACATAATCATAATATCCTGAGCCACTATATGCTTTACGTGATGTAATACTCAGGTCGGCATTATATAAGTGATGGTATTTGGTAACCGTGTTGGCAAGTATTTCTGCATGAATCAAAGGTTCCATTACCGCTTTTTCATGTATAAGCACCTTACCACTGTCTGGTGTGATTTGTGCATCGGCTACGTTGATGAACGGAACTTTATGTGCCCGTATAAGTAGGTCTTTCAAACTGAATTGAGCAGAAGGAGCAATAAATTGCAGAGAATCCTGCTTAGGATCAACCGAAATAAACTTAGCACCCGAGAACTGTAGTTCTTTTCCCTGAGTTTGAACCGTTTGTTTTTTGCTTGAACTTAATTCCAAGGCATCCTGGTCCATGAACCATTTGAACTCGTCCATAAATGCTATGTATTCATTTTCAACAAACTTAACAACCGAGCCACCTCCGTTCGATTTGAACTCACCCATTTTTTTCTCAAAATCGATTTCTGAATTCATGTTATTCGTTGCAAATGCTATACCTGAATTGTTCGTGGCTTCGAGGGTAAAGTCAGCTGTATCTGCAGTAAACCTATGCTGGTAGAACTTCATAAGCTTTGAGGTCAAACTCGCTTTCAGGAAATCTATTTCACCATTACCTGATAACAGGTCAGGTGTAAGATCGAGTTTACCATGGAATATGCTTTGATTGGTATAACAAATGAAAGGATATTTTATGTCGTTAATATACATGTGGTCAAGTTTCGGCATCCAATGTTCATATACAGTATCGGCAGTCATCGGAGGGAATTCAGGGGGTGATTTCTGTTCGTTTATGGTATATTTATTGGTAGTAGCATTCATTGAATCCGGATAGAAACGGAAATCGTTTGATTTGGAAACTGAAGTAACATAATTAATAGTTCCGTCACCCTTTAACCCTTCGTTACTCAATTTCAGTTTACTGAATAATTTACCTTTACCGCCATACAGAGCAAGTCCATCTTCAGGTGCGTCATGCACAAAACCAAGTGAATAATCAGGTTGCAACCTTAGTGTTTCGCGCATTTCAGGTACAATATCAGCTGATGCAAAAGTTCCGGCAAAGTGAAGGCCGGCATTAGTAAATCTGTTCAAACTATCAATAACAAATGGGTCAAGCTTGAAGTAAAAATTATCTTTTTTATACACTCCTCCCTGAACTGTTTTACGGTTATAGAATACAAATGAATTAGTATCACTTGTTAGAATAGGGTATTGGTGATACGGCTTAATGCCCGATTTGTTAAATGGTTGGTCTAAGGCTATTTCACCACTTACGTGTTCAATAACACTCTTTACAGGCACAAGTGTTTTCTGTCCCTGTGAGTTAGCTGTAAATGACTCTGCCTGTATACGGATCGAGTCGGTCATGTTCATTTTAATTTTGAAATCATTGTAGTTGAATTCAAAATGCTTGCCATAAAAATCGAAACGGCCGGCATGCACATTACCGCCAAACGTTGAGTTTCTGTTTCGGTGCAGAATAACCTGCTGGTCTTTCGGATATATATAAACGTTCTCTGAATCACTTACAATAATAACCTTAACACCTTGTAGGGTAATGTCATTGGTCAAAAGGTCCATTATGCCATTATCAACACCTCTTCCGGGGTTCTCTGAGTGGTAGTCAATTACGTCGTAGTCGGTTTTCTGGTTCTTGTCACTTATAAACCTGAACAACCTGTCCTGTACGTGTACCATATCACTCGGTATATCATACATTAATAGTCCAACTGTAGCCAATTTCATAATAACAGGACGTATATCATCTGACGTAGCATGCATATAGCTTGCAATATCACTAACTAAAAAATCATGCCCCTGAGCAGCTTTTGAATATTGTGCAATCATCATTATACTGTTCGATCCGCTTGAAGTAAACTTATCAAATAGCTCCGGCCTGAAGAAGTCAGCCGATTCAAAATCGGCAACGCTTTGCGATGCGCCTTCCAGCATTCGGAATTCCATTTTTGGCTGGTCGGTATTCCATGATAATTCTTCAAAGAACATATTTACTTTATGGTATGAGTCGAAATAAGGTGTTTGTGAAAGCCCCTGGTCAGAGCGAATTAAAGAAAGATGTTTTTTTGCAATATTATAAACCACCTGTACATCCGGATGATAAATAGAATCAGTATCGTTAACGTGTATTACAATGCTGGCGTCATCGGCCATAATCTGGTCTTTGGTTATACCGTATTCAGTTGAAGATGTAATAAGGTAAGGTTTGCCTGCACGTTTAAATATAAGCTGGGCAGGTTCCTGTGGTGTGCCTGAACCCACAAAACGCCTCCCTCTCATTGAAAAACCGCCATTATACGTTACATCATCCGTCAGGTTAGGTATGGCAAAACGTTTTCCGTATGATACAAAACGCGGGTATGTTTCTTTTCCGCTTGCTTCAGAAACATTTCTTTCAATAACTTTTCCCTGTAATGGTTTATCAAAATAGTTTTTATTCCAGAAAATAACTGAATCAGCAACAAAGCCACCTTGTTTGCACACGACGGTATAATTGCTTAGTTCGCCATAAACTGTATTAGCATCAAGGCCAGTACGCACCCAATCTACCTTCCCGCCCTTTCCAACCCAAACTCCTTTCAGTGGATAGAATACTCCATTGGTATTGTATACTACAACTGTATCATTCCGCTCATTGGTACATTTTAAATTAATTCCACTGAATACTACCTGCGGCACACTATCACTTTTAAAAGTGAAGGTACTTTTGTTAGCGCTCCAGGAAATGGTTGGCGATTTGAACATCATGTTTGAGCCGAATAAACTCTCACTCATGCTCAGGAAGGTGTTCAGGTTAGTAAAAGGCCTGAGCTTGACTAGTTTTTCCAGCGATGTCATCCATTGGTTGAATTGATCTTGTGATAAGCCTGAATTTGCAAAGTTAACCATAGCAGAAAGAAAGCTCTGGTAGGAAGGAAATGCCGGAATTTTACGGGTCAGCATTTCGTTTGAAATAGTGTAAGTAGCCTGTTTAAGATACGATGCGTAAGCAGGACTTTTCCATAACAGGACGAATTTTTTCAAAAAATCTTTTTCGTCGGCATGGCTCGACATGCTTGCTTCCATGTAGGTTTGCAGGTCACTGATAAATGCAACTGAATCGGGAGTGAATATTTTTATTTTACCTTCTTGTGCATGTACAATGTTGAAACTGCAAATAAGAACTAAAACGAGCGAAAGCTTTTTTATCAGTTTCATTGAGGGAAGGAGTGTATGATTTCTACAAATTCTTTTGCCTTTAGTGCTGCACCGCCAATAAGACCGCCATCAACATCAGGGCATGCAAATAGTTCAGCCGCATTTTTTTCATTGCAACTACCACCATACAAAATCGACATTTCCTGCGCCAGTACCCTGCCATATTTGTTTTCGATAAGGGAGCGGATAAAGTGATGCATTTCCTGTGCCTGGGCTGATGTTGCCGTAAGCCCGGTACCTATAGCCCAAACAGGTTCGTATGCAATAATTACTTTTTTAAACTCATCGGGTATCAAGTGAAATATGCTGTCAGTAATCTGCGCTTCTACCACTTTGAAATGTTCATTAGCCTCGCGCTTGTCTTTTGTTTCACCTACACAGAATATAGGTTGCAGACCATGCTTAAGGGTAATATCTGTTTTCTTTTTCAGTGCTTCATGCGTTTCGTTGAAATAACTCCTGCGCTCCGAGTGACCAATAATGATATAATTTCCACCAACTGATTTTATCATACCGGCAGAAATTTCGCCAGTATATGCACCTGACTCTTCAGTAGAACAATTCTGTGCACCCACGAATACATTCTTAAGGCCCTTTGTGGTTTCGTAAAAATCGTGAATGTATAATGAGGGAGGTATAATGACTTTAAGTACCGATTCACCTTTTTTGCTTTTAAATAACAGGTCTTTTATTTCATACAACAGGGGCACAGATTCAGAATAGGTTTTATTCATTTTCCAATTCCCTGCTACAATCTTCTTTCTCATTGCGTACTTATTTTAGCCTGATTCGTGGATCGAGTAATGCATATATAATATCCACAATCATATTAATT
>Ga0210386_10001036_pt1 | contig 25198 bp, 24 predicted proteins | sample IncBWH32OmetaG_FD_160091 | JGI IMG/M metagenome (GOLD analysis project Ga0210386, IMG submission 160091) | Forest soil microbial communities from Barre Woods Harvard Forest LTER site, Petersham, Massachusetts, United States - Inc-BW-H-32-O ...
GCTTGCGACTCGAACGGCAGATCGAACGGCAAACCGGGCTAGTCATCCTCCGTGCAAGCAAAAGCGCGGGCCCGGCAGCGCTCGAAGTCACCACAGACCACGAAAGCAAGGCCGTCCAGGAACTCGCCGAAGACGAATCCTACGTGCTCGATGTCACTCCCGCGGGAGCGAAGCTGCACGCACCCAATCCGCTGGGCGCGCTTCGCGGACTGCAAACTTTTCTCCAGTTGATCGCTATCTCGCCGGATGGCTTCAGCGCTCCGGCGGTGCACATCGAAGATCGCCCGCGTTTTCCGTGGCGCGGATTGATGATCGATTCCGGCCGGCATTTCATTCCGCTGGACGTAATAAAACGGAATCTCGACGGGATGGAAGCCGTGAAGATGAATGTCTTTCACTGGCACCTTTCGGAAAATCAGGGATTCCGCGCCGAGAGCCGGAGATTTCCCAGGCTGCATGAACAGGGCTCAGACGGCCTCTTCTACACGCAGGAAGAGATTCGCGATGTGATCGACTACGCGCGGGACCGCGGCATTCGCGTTGTGCCGGAGTTCGACATGCCCGGCCACAGCACGGCGTGGTTCGCCGGATATCCCGAACTTGCCAGCGGCAGCGGTCCTTATGCGATCGAGCGGCAGTGGGGCATCTTCGATCCCTCCATGGATCCCACGGACGAGAAGATTTACAAATTCCTGGGCGAATTTATCGGCGAGATGGCCAAACTTTTCCCCGACCAGTTCTTTCACATCGGTGGCGACGAAGTGAACGGCAAGGAATGGGACGCCAATCCGAAGATTCAGGCATTCAAGAAATCGCACAAGATCAAAGACAACGCGGGCTTGCAGGCGTATTTCAGCGGGCGCGTGCAGGATTTGGTGACGAAGCACAAAAAAACGCCGGTGGGCTGGGACGAGGTACTTGTGCCCGGCGTGCCGAAATCGATTGTGATTCAATCGTGGCGCGGCGTGGATTCGCTGGCAGCGGCGGCAAAGGACGGCTATCGCGGCATACTTTCGAACGGCTATTACCTGGACCTCGGCTGGACCGCCGCACGTCACTACACGATGGATCCGCTGGGTGGTCCCGCGGCCGCGCTTACGCCGGAGCAGAAGCAACTGATTCTTGGCGGCGAATCCTGCATCTGGTCCGAATATGTAAACGCGGAGAACATCGATTCGCGCATCTGGCCGCGCAATACGGCGATTGCCGAACGGCTGTGGTCGCCCGAGGGAACGGCAGACGTGGCTTCCATGTACGCGCGCCTGGACGCCGAGTCCGCGCGCCTCGAATGGCTGGGACTGGCGCACCGGTCGTTCCAGCGCACGATGCTGCAGCGCATCGCGGGAACGTGGACGCCCTCCGAGTTTGATGCGCTGCGGGCGCTGGCCCAGGCGCTGGAACACCAGAAAGATTATTCGCGCGAAGCGAGCGCCAGCAGCCCGCCGACCAGCCTTACACCGTTGAACCGTTTGGTGGACGCCGTTTACCCGGAAAGCGATGTCTCCCGGCGATTCTCACTGCTTGTGGATCAATTCGTCGCGGCGGCCTGCAAGGATGCCGCTCAAGCAGCGGGGATCCGCGCGCAGTTGGCGGAGTGGGCGACGATAGATGATCGCTTGCAGAGTTTGGCGCAGCGGTCGCAGCTTGTCAGGGAGGCGGCGCTGGCGTCCGCGGGGTTTTCGCAGGCCGCGAAAATCGCGATGGATGCGGTTGACTCTATTCAAATGGGCGCGCCGGTTTCCGCCGATCAAAAGAAAATATATCTCGATTCTCTTAATGTGTTGGAGCAGCAGGCGAACAAAGGCCAGTTAACGATTCCCGAGCTGCCGGCGTTCCAAAAGTTGGTCGAATCGGCTTCAGCTGGTGGTGTTTGCGCGCGATGAATTGGTAGCGCCGGCATCCTGCCGGCCTGCGTTTGCCTCCAGCTTGCCGGTGCCACAAGCATTCGGATTTCGGCTGCGTCATCAACGGCCCGTCTCAGAAGGCGGGCCCTACAAGGGCCGAGGCGCCTTAAAGCCGCCGCTACGCGTTCTTGCAAATGCTAGTTCGTTTTGGGCGGGCCGGGTTGGGCGTGGCAAACGCCTTCGCCGGAATCGCGAAACGTTTTGCCGGGGATGGGGATGAACTCCCAGCGGTATTGGCCGGGCGAGAGCGTGAGCTTCAAGACGCCATAAGTTTTGTCGTCACGGACTTCGCTATTGGGCTTGGCGTAGCCGAGAGGGGTGTGGCTGCGGCCGCCGGTGCCGACAACGATTTCGCGAATGCCGTGGTCTGGGTCGGGATTGCCTTCGGGATTTTGCGGCGCGAACCGCTCGTAGGAGTGTTCGTGTCCAGCAAGAATCAAGTCGGCGTGTGCATCATACAAATCCTGCCAGAATACCCGCAGTTCTGGATGCTCGGCGTGTTTCGCAAATAGACCGCTGCTGAACATTGCGTGGTGGCCGAAGGCAAGCGTGCAGGCCTCAGGGTGCGCGGCAAGGTCCTGCTTCAGCCAGGTTTCTTCCGGCGAGCCTTCCGCGCAGCCGCCCAGCTCTTTTGAGCCGCAATTCGTGTTGAGCACTACGATATGCCAGGCGCCCAGTTCAAAGCTGTAGTAGCCTTTTCCGGGATCGCCGGCCTGACCATCCCAATAGCGGAAATAACCGGTGGCTGGTGAACCGTTGTATTCGTGGTTTCCCGGGGTGGGGCGAGTCCGTGCCTTGAAGCGGCCCCACGTAGGTCCATAGCATTTCTGGAATTCTTCCAAGGTGCCGCTTTCGTACGCCAGATCGCCGGCGGCAAAGACTGTACCAGGGGTGGAGTCAATCAGTTTGGCAGTGGCTTCGGCTCCGGACAGATTCGAGCAGCCCACGATATCTCCCGCGCCGACAAGAGTGAAGGTATCGGGTGATTTTTTCTTAACGGCCTTCGAGGACGTTTTGGCAATTGCTGCGCGTTCGGGGCTCCTTTCCTGGGCCCTGGATTTGCCTACCCCGGAAGCGACCAAAACAAAACCTATAAGAAGTGTCCAGCGCAATCTCCCAACCTTTCGAAATGGCCCCATGTCGATCTGCACGCCTCCCGAGTCGCGACCAGCTTTCAGAATACCCCGGAACAGGGGCAGAGTCCGAGCCATTCAGGGCGCTATTCAGACCGTTTAGGCACAAAAAGAAGCATTTTGGTGGAAAATGCTCTATCTGAGACCAAACTGGTCGTAGTCTAAGTGACGGAAAAATAAAGATTTGTCTTGGAATTATCCCTTGGCGCGGGATTGACAAACAACGAGGCAAAGTTGTATAGTGGATATGCGACTGGTTCAGTCGTAGTTGCCTTTGTTCTGCAGCACCGCGTTGGGGACGCTCGATGTTCAAATTATCCAAGAAAGCGGATTACGGCCTGATCGCCATGAAGCACCTGGCCAACCACCGCGAGAAGCATGCGTGCAGCGCCAGCGAAATTGCCGAGGAGTATGGGATTTCCTCCATGCTGATGGCCAAGGTGCTGCAAAAGCTGGCCCGGCAAACTTTGGTGGTCGCGAAGCACGGCTCCAGCGGGGGCTACCAACTGGCAAAAGAGCCGACGCAGATCAGTGCGCTGGAAGTGATCACGGCGATTGATGGGCCGGTGCTGATTACTTCGTGCGTGACGAACCACGGAAATTGTGACGCAACAGACCGTTGCTCCATCAAAGAACCATTGCAGCGGGTCAACGAGAGCATCTTGGGCGTTTTGAGCACGGTGAGCATTGCGCAGTTGAGCGAAGAGAAACAGGAACCGGCGCTCGTGGAATTGAAGGGGATGGACCACCTGGCGGTTAGCCGCTGAGCGGTAAGCCCGAGAATTAGAGGAGAACACGGAAATGGCCGTCAAGCTGCCGATTTACATGGACAATCACGCCACCACCCCGATGGACCCACGGGTGCTGGAGGCGATGCTGCCGTATTTCACCGAGAAATTCGGGAACGCGGCCAGCCGCAACCACTCGTTCGGCTGGGCCGGCGAGGAAGCGGTGGAAAATGCGCGACAGCAAGTGGCTTCTCTGATCGGCGCGACGGCGAAGGAAATCATCTTCACCAGCGGCGCAACGGAATCCGACAACCTGATGATCAAGGGCGTCGCGGAAATGTACCGCGAAAAGGGCAATCACATCATCACCCAGGCGATCGAGCACAAGGCGGTTCTCGACACCTGCAAGAATCTGGAGAAGCACGGTTTCGAAGTGACGTACCTGCCGGTGGGCAAAGATGGCCGCGTGGATCCCGAGGATGTGCGCAAAGCAATTCGGCCGACCACGATTTTAATCGCGATCATGTACGCCAACAACGAAATTGGCGCGGTCAACCCGATTCAGGAAATCGGCAAGATTGCCAAGGAACACGGAATTATCTTTGCGTCGGACGGCGTGCAGGCTGCCGGCAAGATTCCCGTGGACGTGCAGAAAGACAACATCGATCTGCTGGCCATCTCTGCACACAAGTTTTACGGGCCCAAGGGTGTAGGCGCGTTGTATGTGCGCCGGCGCAATCCCCGCGTGCAGCTTTCGGCCATCATTGACGGCGGCGGCCATGAACGCGGCATGCGTTCCGGAACACTGAATGTGCCCGGCATCGTGGGACTCGGCAAGGCCGCGGAACTTTGCCAGCAGGAAATGGCGCAGGAATCTCAAAAGATGCTGGCGCTGCGCGAACGTTTGCGCAAAGGCCTGGAAGCCAAGCTGGACGAAGTGTACATCAACGGCTCAATGGAGCACCGGCTGCCGAACAATCTCAACATGAGCTTCGCTTACGTCGAAGGCGAATCCCTGCTGATGGGGATCAACGATGTTGCAGTTTCGAGCGGATCTGCCTGTACGTCTGCAACCCTGGAACCCAGTTATGTACTCAAAGCATTAGGCGTGGGCGAGGATCTGGCGCATACGTCGATCCGCTTCGGCCTCGGGCGCTTTACCACCGAGGAAGAAGTCGACTACGTGATCGACAAGATGGTGCAAGTTGTAACGAAGCTGCGCGAACTCTCGCCGCTGTACGAAATGGCCAAGGAAGGCATCGACATCTCCAAGGTCAAGTGGCAAACCGCCTAATCCCGTGAAGACTGGAAGGAAAAAAATGGCAAGCGCAAGCGCTATTGCAAGCGAAGGAACACTCAGAATTCACCGCTCGATTGCGGGTACGGCCGCGCCGTTTCGCGTGACCTATCAGGCGTATCAGGATGGTGACGAGCCGGCCCCAGCCGCGGAGCGTTCTTTTCATCATCTTCAGGACGTCCGCGCGTTTTTGAACGTGCTGGGCCTCGGAGCGGATTATGTCCGCGACGCGTTGCGGGAACTGACCGCGGGGCGTTCGGCGTTTTTGACCAACATCGCCTTGACCGAAAAGGCCATCAAGAATGCAGGATTTGGCTCTCTCGTTGCGGCGAAGGGCTGATTGTTACTGGAATTGAATTTCGAAGGAGCGACCCGACCATGGCATATAGCGAAAAAGTAGTCGATCATTACAACAATCCCCGCAACGTCGGCAGCATGCCCAAGGAAGATCCCAACGTCGGGACCGGCCTGGTCGGCGCGCCGGAATGCGGCGACGTCATGAAGCTGCAGATGAAGATCAACCCGGACACCAAGGTGATTGAAGAAGCCAAGTTCAAGACCTTCGGGTGCGGGTCGGCCATCGCCAGTTCGTCCCTGGCCACGGAATGGGTGAAGGGAAAGACTGTCGAAGAGGCGCTGGCGATCAAGAACACGGACATCGTCCGCGAGCTTTCGCTTCCTCCGGTCAAGATTCACTGCTCCGTCCTTGCCGAAGACGCCATTAAGGCGGCCATCGGCGATTGGAAGAAGAAGCACGGTATTGAAGTTCCCGCGCATGAAAAGTCGTCGCACTAATTGCGAGGCTACGCGGGGGTAGTGGCGTCTTCCGGCGGCGAATTGCGATCGTCGGAGGATGCTGTCCAGGGTTCGCTCCAGGGATGTTTTTGGAGAAGCGGATTATGACGGCGGAAACCACAACGCAAACGGTAGAAAAAGAGAAGGCCGGGCCGGCGATTCACTTGACCGAAAAGGCCGCGAAGAAGATTATCGCGCTGCTCGAAAAAGACGGCGTGTCGCCGCAGATTGGCGGGCTGCGCGTGGGCGTGCAGGGCGGCGGATGCTCGGGATTGTCGTATGCGATGCGGCTGGATACGCAGGCGCGCGACCGCGACAAGATTTTCGAGGAGTTTGGCGCGCGGCTGTTCGTGGATCCGAAGAGCCTGCTTTATCTGAACGGCACGACCCTGGAGTACGAGGAAACGCTGATGCGCCAGGGCTTTGTGTTCCAGAATCCCAACGCGGCGCGTAACTGCGGCTGCGGCAGCAGCTTTACGGCGTAAAAGTAGAACAGGCTTTAGCCTGTCAGCTGGCCTTACCCAGCGCAGGGGACATAAGTAATTCCGGCTGGCAGCATCGTGCGCCAGCCACTTTTTTTGTGATGGTCTCGATGTGGCGATAGGTAGAATGCATGGCGCTCCTGGAGATTATTCTTGAGATTTTCTTCGAGCTCTGCTTTGAGCTTGTTCACGAATGGCTGTGGAAATGGATTTTGTCTTACTGGAATTGAGATTGTCGAACTGAAATGAGCACACATTTCCCCATCACTGATTCGCCGCTGGTCTGCTGGAGTTGCCACGAGCGGACCATCGGCACGCACTTCTGCGGGTCGTGCGGGAAGATGCTGCAGCTTCCCGAGAAGAGCGACTACTTCGCGATGTTCGAGATTCCGCGGAAGCTGTGGATCGAGATGGGCCCGCTGGAAAAGAAATTCCTGCAACTGAGCTGGAAGCTGCATCCGGATAATTATGTGAACGCGACGCCCGAAGAACGCGAGATTTCGCTTAAACGCAGCTCGGAGCTGAATGACGCCTACCGCACGCTGCGGGAACCTGTTGCGCGGGTAGAATACCTGCTGGCGATTGAGGGCGCGCGCGTTGAGGGAAAGAACAAGCAGCAGGCCCCGCCGGAATTGCTGGAAGAAGTCTTTGAGCTGAACGAATCGCTGGACGAGTTGCGGGAAGCGAAGGCTGCGGGGGGCGACACCACCGCGCTGAAGCAGCGCCTCGAAGCCGAGCAGAAGAATTTTCAAACCAAGCTCGAAGAAGTGGATGGCGAACTGCAGGGCGTCGCGAAAGAGTGGGACGCTGCGATTGATGCTCATGCGAATGAAGAGAAGCGCAAGAGTGTTATGGCGAAGCTGAATGAATTGCTGAATCGGCGTTCCTACATTCGTAATCTTGTTGTGAACGTGCAGAAGGAATTGTTGTAGCTCAGGCTTTCAGGCCTGAGGGGTTCCCCGTGTGTTGAGTTGGTCAAATGCGTGATGGAAGGCCTCACCCCTGAAGGGGTGAGCTACAGGGAATATGGGACGCACAGTTGGAATCGATCTTGGAACCACGAACAGCCTGGTCGCGTATGTCGACGCGAAAACGGGCGAGCCGAAGTGCATCCCGGGGCCGTCGGGAAGCACCCTTTGCCCTTCGGTGGTGAGTCTGGACCCGGACGGCAGCATCATCGTTGGCGAGCCGGCGCGGCGGAGATTGCTGACGCAGCCGGAGCGCACGATTTATTCGGTGAAGCGGCTGATGGGCCGCGGACCTGCGGACGTGCAGAGCGAACTGAAGCTGTTTCCGTTTCGCATCGATCCAGCGAGCAAGAGCGTGATTCGCGTTCAGCTTGGCGACAAAATCTTCACGCCGCCGGAAATTTCGTCGTTCATCCTGCGCGAATTGAAAAACTGGGCCGAAGCGTACTTCGGCGAAACGGTGGACCGCGCGGTGATTACGGTGCCAGCGTATTTCAACGATGCGCAGCGCCAGGCCACGAAGGATGCGGGGAAAATCGCCGGCCTCGAGGTGTTGCGGCTGGTCAATGAACCGACTGCGGCGGCGCTGGCTTACGGTTTGCACGAAAAGCAGCGCGGCACGGTGGCCGTTTACGATCTGGGCGGCGGCACGTTTGATATTTCCGTGCTGAAGCTGATCTCGACGAGCGAAGGCGACATCTTTCAGGTGCTTTCGACGAACGGCGACACGCACCTGGGCGGCGACGATATTGATAATTTGCTGCAGGCGTTTGTGCACGAGGAGATTCTGCAGGACGACCAGATCGATTTTTCGCCGCACGGCGAACTGGCGCAGGAGCTGCGCAAAGAACTGATCGCATTGAAGCACCGCTTGTCGGAGACGGACAGGGCTACGTTGCGATTCCCGCTGCCGGGCGGCAAGGTGTTCGAACACGAATTCACGCGCGGCGCGCTCGAAGCGCTGATCCGTCCGGTGGTGGACCGCACGATGGCGCCGGTGCGGCAGGCACTGGCCGACGCGCAGTTGAGCCCCAAGCAGGTCGAGGAAGTTGTGCTTGTCGGCGGCACCACGCGCACGCCGTTGATTCGCCGCACGGTGCACGAATTCTTCAACCGCAAGCCGCACACGGAGCTGAATCCCGACGAAGTGGTGGCGCTGGGAGCGGCGGTGCAGGCCAACACTCTGGAACATGGCGTGCAAAACATGCTGCTGCTCGACGTGACGCCGCTTTCGCTGGGCATTGAGACGTACGGGGGCGCGGTGGCGAAAATCATCCCGCGCAATTCGACGATTCCGGCGAGTGCGCAGGAGATGTACACCACCGGAGTGGACAACCAGACGGGGATCGATATTCACGTGCTGCAGGGCGAACGCGAACTGGCGAAGGATTGCCGTTCGCTGGCGCGGTTCAATTTGCGTATTCCCGCTGCGCCGGCGGGTTTGCCGCGCGTCGAAGTGAAGTTCCTGATTGACGCCAACGGCATCCTGCAGGTGGCGGCGAAGGATTTGCGCAACGGCGTGGAGCACCTGATCGAAGTGCAACCGAGCTATGGCCTGAATGACGCGGACATCGAGCGCATGCTCGAAGAATCGATCGAATATGCGGAGCAGGATTTCGCGGAGCGGCAGCTCATCGAGGCGCGCACGGAGGCGGAAGCTATATTGACGGCGACCGCGAAGGCGCTGGGGAATCCGAAGTCGGCAAGCTTGTCCGAACCGGAGCGCGTGAAGGTGGAGCAGACCGTGGCGGCGCTGCAGGAGGCCGTGACGGGCACGGACTATAAATTAATCCGGAAAAAAATTGACGAACTGAACCAGGCCACCGAGCACCTGGCGGAAATCCTGATGAACTCCGCGGTGCAGTCGGCGCTGGAAGGCAAAAAATTGGCGGAAGTTTAGGGAGAAGCTATGGGCGGCAGCAATCCGTATATCGAAGAAGTGAAATACAAGAAGGCGACGCGGAAATACAAGGTGACGTTTCTGCCGAGCGGGAAGACCGTGGAAGTGGATCCGGAAAAGTTTCCTTACGGCCACAACGGTCTTCCGGGCAGCATTCTGGATATTTCCGAGGGCTTCAAGGTGGGCCTCGATCACGCGTGCGGCGGCGTGTGCGCCTGCTCAACGTGCCACGTGATGGTGAAAGAGGGGCTGGAATCGTGCAATGAAGCGACCGACGCTGAGCTAGATGAGCTGGATGAAGCGCCGGGGATCACGCCGAAGTCGCGGCTCGGCTGCCAGACCGTGCCGGACGGGACGACGGACATCGTGGTGGAGATTCCGGAGTGGAATAAGAATTATGCGAAGGAACTGGATGGGCATTGAGGGAAAGAAAGTAATCAGTAATCAGTAATCAGTAATCAGTAATCAGTGATCAGTAAGAACGAAGTGACTGGTGAACGGTCGGGAAGAATCGCACGCTTTGCTTGTGAGAACATGTAGGGCCTGCCTTCTGAGGCGGGCCGTGTTGGGGGAAACCGCACATGCCGCGGACGTTTGATTGGGAAAATGTGGAAGACATTGCGATCGGGCTGACGGATAAATTTCCCGACGTTGATCCGTACACGGTGCGCTTTACCGACATGCACAAATGGATTACGGAATTGCAGGGGTTTGCCGGAGATCCGCAGAAGTCCAACGAGAGCAAGCTCGAAGCGATACAGACGGCCTGGCATGAAGAGTGGGAAGACCGGAAGTAGTGACCCGTTCGGCAAGCTCAGGGCTGGCTGGTAATTAGTGACTGGTCTGTTCCCGCCCGCGTTTCGCGTTGCATGGCAGAAACAGGGCATTTCTCGTATAATAATTCAGTTGCAGTTCACGCAAGAGTGCCGCTATGGTGCAACGGTTAGCACGTAGCCCTTTCAAGGCTAAAATACGGGTTCGATTCCCGTTAGCGGTACCAAACTTATCCTCTCCGAAACACGCTCCAATTCGCTTAGTGATATTCTTAGCATTAGCACCGAGTAGCTTCCCAGGAGGCACCGCCCATGGCTGATTTGCTGCGTTCCGACAATCCTGTTTTAAGAGAAAAGGCATTTAGCGGCGCAATTGCGACCGGCGAAACGATGACAGTGCAAGGCACGGTGAACAAGACTGGCCTGCTCCTCCTGTTTGTTGTTATCACAGCCGCATGGACGTGGGGATTGGCACACTCTGAGAGTCCGGACGCCGCGAAGGGCTGGATGATTGGCGGGGCTCTTGGCGGATTGGTCGTCGGCATGGTTACAGCGTTCAAGACGACTTGGGCTCCATTTACAGCGCCAGTTTACGCGCTGCTTGAAGGTCTTTTCCTCGGTGGTATCTCTGCAATTCTTGAAAAATCGTATCCGGGCATCGCGATGCAGGCGGTGAGCCTGACATTTGCCGTGATGGTGGTGATGCTGCTGGCATATAAATTCCGGATCGTGCAAGCGACGCGCGGGTTCAAGTTGGGTGTGATTGCCGCAACAGGCGGAATTTTCCTGGTTTACATGGCCAATCTGGTGGCAACCTTGGTGTTTCACGCTCCGTTTGGAATTCTCTATAGCAGTTCGCCGCTCGGGATTGGCATCAGCCTATTCATCACCATTATTGCTGCGCTGAATTTGATCTTAGATTTCGATATGATCGAGACCGGAGTCCGCATGAGCGCGCCGAAGTCTATGGAGTGGTATGGCGCATTCGGACTAATGGTCACTCTTGTATGGTTGTACATCAGAATGTTGCGCCTGCTTAGCCAGATGCGCCGCCGCTAAATTTGAAAAGCGAAAAGAAGAAAGCAGAAAAGGCAAAGAAGCCGCTTTATTCCGAGCGGTTTACGAAGGCGTTTGCCTACGCGGCGCGGCTGCACGCGCGGCAGACGCGCAAGGGGACGAACAAACCGTATATCGGCCACCTGATGAGCGTGGCGTCGATCGTGATTGCCTACGGCGGCGACGAAGAGATGGCCATCGCGGCGCTGCTGCACGACGTGGTGGAAGACGCGGGCGGGGAAAAGCGGCTGCGCGAAATTCGTAACAAATTTGGAAAACGGGTGGCGCGGATCGTGGATGGCTGCACGGATACATACAAAGATCCGAAGCCGCCGTGGCTTCAACGCAAGAAAGACTATATTGCACGCGTCGCGGGCGAAGCGGAAGACACGCGAAAGGTATCCGCTGCGGACAAGCTTTCCAATGTGCGGGACATTCTGGAGGATGTGCGCGCGGGCGGCGTCAAGGCATTCGAGCGCTTCACGGGAAAGAAAGAGGGAACGCTCTGGTATTACCGGACGCTGGTCCAGGTGTTTCGCGAGGCAGGGACGAATCCGCTGGTGGAAGAATTGGATCGCGTGGTGACGGAGTTGGAGAAAGCAGCGAATTCCGGGACATCCGACACTTTGTGAAGCGTTTGAAGTTGAGGTCCTTCGCGCCCGCCTGAGGCGGGCGCGAAGGATGACAAGTCGTTGACGCTGGCTCAGGGTGAGAGGTAGTGTCCACGAAGTTTAAGTCGCCCGCCGCAGACGGCGGCCGCTACAAAGACGATGGATGAAAAGCAGATTCCTCGGGCAAACTGCGCCCTCGGAACGACAACGCACAGAGAGATTTGCGCGCTACTAAAAGGAGACGCGGAGGCGGGCGGAGACGCTGCGGGGTACGCCGATCGCGGTGCCGGAAAAGACGCTGGCGAAGTTGATGACGTTGAGGCGGTCGGCGATGTTGGTGGCCTGAATCTGGAATTGCAGCGAGCGGGCTTCCTTGCGGTAAAGTTGCGCGCCCATGCCGAGATCCATGGAAAAATTGGGTTCCACGCGTTGTTTCGTGAAGTTGACGCGGGAGACGACATCGGCGCCGTATTGCGCGATGAGCGTGGGGACATCCGTGTTCGCGCTGAGATCGGCGGGTAAGCCGCTGCCGTATTGAGCGCCGGCGGCAAACCAGAGGCCGTGACCCGCGTCGAAACGGGCGCGGGCGCGCAGCGTGTTGCGCTGATCCTGTGAGACGGAAAACTTGCCGGTATCCGTCAGAGCGGAGCTGGCGTCGCTGCCGAGAAAAAGTCCTCCGTTGATCGGTCCTTGCCCCAACCCTGATTGATTGGAGTAACTCAAAACTCCCGAGACGCGGCCCCAGTGCGGAACTTCCAGGCGCACTTCCTCCCCCAAAATTCTGGCTTTCGCGTAGGAGATCGGAAAACTCACGCCGGTCTGCAAAAGAACATCATCGTCGGAGTAGTTGCGAAAGTCGCGGCGGAAAACATTGGCATCCAGGCGGAATTTGCCGAGGAACGATTTCGTGATGCCGCCTTCATAGTAGTTTGCGCGGGCCACGGGAACGGGAAGCCGCAGCACGACGGGATTCAGCGAATCGAGTTGCGGGGAACTGGCGAGCAGCAGATTTTCCATCGCAGGAGTCTGGAACACTCGATCATACGAAGCGTGCAGCAGCAGATTGAGGGAAGAAACGAAGCGCGAGACGCCCAGGCGCGGGCTGACCCCCGAATCGTGCACCACGAAGCCGTAATGATCGAAACGCAGGCCCGCGCTGATATTCCACGAGCCATAGCGCATCTGGTCCTGCACGTAAAACGCGGGCTCGACGTCCCACTTGCTCGCCGCGAAATTCAGGTTCAATTGCGTGCCGGGATCGAATTGCGACGGGTCGGTGATGTGATACTGCAGGGCTTCGTGAACCGGGGTGAAGAAAGAATCGGCGCCGGCTTTCCAGTCGTGGTGGCCCCGGTGGCCGGCGATGTCGCCGCGGACGTAGCCTTCGCGGTAACCACGATCCTGATCGACGATTACCGGAGTGGAAAAAGGATTGGAGCGGAGAGAAAAGCTGGAGTCGCGGACGCCACCGGAAAAACTGAGAATCAGGTTGGAGGAGATCGTGTGCTGGAAATAGATTTGGCCGCTGGTTTCGGAGCTGGCGGCGTCTTGCCGCTGCAACGCGGTTTGCTGGATATAATCGTTGGGAATTTCGTAGCGCAGGGAATTGTGGGCGACGGTAAGGCGCAGGCGGTCGTTGTCGGAGAAATCGCGTTCGTAAGCTGCGGAAAATCCGCCGGAGTTGCCGTTGTTGCCGAAGTTATTGGTGACTGGCGGATCGAGATACCTGTCGGAATGCAGGCCAAATGCGCGAACGGAGTAGCGGTCTTTTTCCCGGGAAATTGAAAGGGCGGCGGAGCCGTCCAGCAGATCGAAGCTGCCCCCGGAGGCCACAAAATCTCCGTGCCAGCCGAGAAGCGAGTTGTTGTCGGTGGTGAGTTCGACCACGCCACCGAGCTTTCGCCCGTACTCGGCGGGATAGCTGGCGGTCAGCAAGCGCATGGATTCGACGGAATCGGAATCCATGTCCGGAGCAAACGCGGCAGAACGATTCTGCATCACCGGCTGGCCGTCCACGACAAACTGCACGTCGTATTCTGAGCCGCGAGGATGCAGCACACCGTTGCCTTCATACAGCCAGCCGGGTTCCGCATTCACCAGATCGAAGAGGTCGCGGCCGGGTTGCGGGCTGAGTTGCTCGCGGATAGATTGCTTGCCGACGGAATAGAGCGTTCCGGTGCGCGTGGGATCGACCAGCGTGAGATCGTCGGTGACCTGAACCTGTGTGGTGAGGGGCGCGACACCGAGAGTGACGCCGAGTTTCACGGGGACTTCGGAGTGAACCTCGACGATGTCGCTCCACGCGGCGAAACCTTCCGCAGCGAGGTTGAGGCGGTAGACGCCGAACGACAGATTCTGAAGAACGAAGCGGCCGTCGGCAGGAATCTGAAAACTGCGCTCGAAATGGTTGCCTTCGCTGAGAAGTTCGCCCCGGGCGGCGAGCGCAGAGCCCTTTGGATCGCGAACTTCGAGATGAACTTCGCCGCGCAGCCGCTGGGCGTGAGCAGGGGCTGCCCCAGCGAGGCAGAGGAAGCCAACCAGCAGAGAGATGCGGAATTGGAACCGTTTAGCGTGCATCGAGACAACGAGTCCGCGATATTCGAAGCTTCGATTGAGCGTGGGAGATCGCGGATATTCCCAAGATAGCATGCGCGCGTGCGAGGAGGCTGAACGGACAGTTGGGTTGGGAGCATAAGTGGCATTGCGATTGGCGGCGCATGGTTTCGGCGATTTGCTTGACTCCGTAAGAGCGAAAGCTTTGCTCCCGTTCGGCAGACTCAGGGCAGGTCGCACTCAATGTTAAGAGCGGCCCGTCCCGTAAAACCATTCGGGGTGCAAAATGCGCACCTCGGCAGGCGGGCCCTACGAAGGCGGTAGGCTGAGAAGGCGCTGCCCTGACCCGGTCGGGGCAGCTACGCGGGAGTAACTATTTTGTCTCCAGACTGGAAAAGGGAGGCGCAGTGCCGGATGATGGAAGAGAAGCGTTTTCTTGTCCGAGGGCAGACACCGGGGGCGGATAAGATAGAAAGCCATCAAGCAAAGGGGCTCAAGTCTTGGACGCAAAGAATGTATATTTGACCGGTGCCGCCAGCGAGTTTGGTTCCCGCATCATCCCTTCCGAAGAAGTGGATCAGGCGTTTGGCATGCCCGCGGGAAAGTTGCGGACACGCGCTGGAATCGTGTCTGTGGCGTATGCGGCCGAGGACGAAACGGAAGGGTCGCTTGCAGCCGGGGCTTGCCGGAAAGTTCTGGAGCAGTGCGGCGAAGAAGCGCAGAACCTCGACGGTGTGATCGCCGCGAGCGAAACGGACCACGCTTACCCCTCGCTGTCGGCGCAGCTCCATGCGCGGCTGAAGTTGCGAGAACGATCCACGGCTCTGGATGTGGGGAGCGGCTGCCTGGCGCTGCTGCAGGTGCTTTGCGTGGCGCAGGCAATGCTGATGTCCGGGCAGGCACAAAAGATCCTAGTGGCGACCGCCGATGTGCATAGCCGCACGCTGGGGCCGGGGCGGACGGCGGGAGAGTTTGGCGGACTGCTTGGGGATGGGGCTAGCGCGTTTTTGTTGTCGAACAAGCCGCCGGAAAAAGGGCGATTCGCCTACCGGTTCGGAGAATTCTTTTTTGGATGCGCCGCGCAGTATGCGGAGGCGATTGCCATCAACGACACGGCGGGTGCTGGACTGGAGATTCGCTTCGACGGCGAAGCGCTTTCCCGCGCGGCGGTTCACCGGATGGAGCAAGTGTTGAGCGAAGTGGAGGAGCGGAGCGGGATCTCGCGCGAAAAAGTCGGCGCGTTTGCCACGCACCAGCCGAATCCGAGACTTGTGGCGCTGCTGGCGAAACAACTGGGCGTGGCCAATTCCGCGTTTCCGCCGATTGCCGCGACGAAAGGGAATTTGGGGTCTTCGATGTGCGGAGCAACGCTGCAATCCGCGTTTGAGAATGCCGCGGGAAAGCCCGCGGGCGAACGGACCGCGGTGTTTTTAGCTTCGCTGGCGCCGGGGCTGCTTTTTGGCGGTGGGTGGATGGTGCCGGCGGAGAGTTGAATTGCCAAGCTGATGTTTGATGCCGTCAGCCGAGAAGTGCCAGACGTCGATGATGCGTTGAAGGACGACGACGCTATTTACGTGAGTAGCGCAGGAAGAAAGTTTAGTGGTTGAGTTGAATTCTCAAAAGCGGTGGCAGAGCCACCGCACTCCAAAGTAAGAGCGGCCCGCCTCGGAAGGCGGGCCCTACTGGGTCCCTTCGATTTTTTTGATCGGCTTACGGGGACGAGCGGGTGGCGGTGGTGAATTCGATGTCGGGCTGGGGGACGACGCAGGCTTGCAGCGGGGGCCAGCCGGGGTCGGTGGTGGAATTGCGGCAGAGACTCACCAGGGCGTTAGAAACTTCGGAAGGGCCTACAGCGCCGTTGAGCGGCTCGGCATAAATTTTGTAAGTGTGATTCACGGCGAGGGCGCCGATTTCGTAAGTGCCATCGAATTGTGCCGGGCCGGGGGCCTGGCAACTCCATCCACCCAAAGTTCCAGCGATGACGGCGCCGCTTGCGGTGTCCACGGCGACAACGTGTGCGCCGAAGATTCCCGTTACGCTCGGAGGAGAAGCGGGCAAAGAGAGCAGGTTCGCCGGAAGGATGCGTCCCTGAATCGAGCCGATGAATAGCGTGTCCGCGGGATCGTGAAAGAGAACGCGCAGGCCGGTGCGATCGTCGTCACCGAGCGGGGCATCCGGTTGTTGCGCGGTCGGCCGTATTCCGGTGAATGTGCCGGGCGCGGGGGCAAAGGGAAACATCATGGCGCCCCACACGGCGGAATGGCTGAAGCCGAGGGAGTGGCCGAGTTCGTGGGTGAGGAGGGATTCAAGGTCGTAGGATTTCGGGTTGGCGCCGAGCGCGGCGGGAGTGGCGAAGCTCGCCAGCGAATCGCTGGGATTGAAGTAGATGTCGGCATCGAGAATCTGGCCGATTTGCGTGGATGGCGCACCGCTGCCGAGCTGGATGCCGATCTGATCGGCGGTGATGACGCGGGTGAAGGCGAGCACGCCCGGAGTGAAGGCCATGTCGGGCTGATCGAAGCAGATGGAATTGATGCCGTCGGAACCGCAGAGATTCGCAGCGGAATTGCGGGCGAGCGGGGCGAAGGTGGCGGGGATCAGGGATGTTCCGCTGACGCCGCTCCAGACAGCGAGGGATTGCTGGATGACCTGTTCGATTTCGTTGAGGCTGCCGGCGGCGGTCTGGTCCTGGGTGAGGATGGTTTTGGGATTTGTGCCGAGCGCGGTGCTCCAACGGAACGCGATCGCCGCCGCGGTGGTCAGTTGGTGCGAGGGCACGGGGCAGGCGGAGCCGCCGGAAACGCTGGCGGGTTCGCGCACGTCCGGGACGATTTCATTGAAGGCGTAGCCCTGGGCAGTGATGACGGACCAGAGGAGCAAGAACATCGTCATCGCGAGGGATGCGGATTGGCGGAGCAGGGTTTGCACGGCATTCTCCTTTGGGGACGCGCTCATTCCGTTTCGCGCGACATTTCGTGGTGAACGCGCTGTTCGAAGGCATCGACGGAAAGATTCTTGACGCCCGTTTTTGTGAAGGAGCTGGATGCGGGATCGAAGACCGGGGTTTCCGCGGAATCCTGCGTGACGGTTTCGCCGCCGGAGCGGAGATCGCGATGGATGCGGAAAGTGCCCTGCGCCCAGCCGACGATTTTGAATTGACCGACGGCATGCGCGCTAAGAAACAGATAGACTTCTTCGCCGGGACGGAATTCGGGCGTGCCATCCACGTGCGAATGCAGGTGCTGGAATTTCCCGCCGGGCTGGCGCACGACGATTTCTTCAGGCAGATAACCTTTATTGTGCGAGACGACACGGAAACTGGTGTCGGTCCAGATTTCGCCGTTCTCCATCACTGATTCGGCGTGGACGCAGCGCACGCGCGCGATGGAGTACGAATAGTGGACCAGATCCTGGAAACGCAGGCGCACGAGTGTGGTGGCCTGGGCAACGACGGCAATCAGGGCCAAGCCAATCAGAAAAAGTACCCAAAGAAATCGGCGGCGATCTTTGTAGCTCATGGATGTTGACTCCTCTTCATTGAATTTCCAGCACTCCGGAAGCGGCGGTTTTATCGAGATTGGGGTTTTGCACGAAAAGCGTTCGCGCGCCGGGCGGCGCGGTGGAAGGAATCTGGATGGTGAGGTGGATGATGCCGAGCCCGGCCGGTTGTTTCGAGATGACGGCGACGTCGCCGGGGCCGGAGATGGTGTAGGCCATGCTGGTGTCGAATCCTGACTGCGAGAACATGCAAATGTCGGCGGTGCTGGTGCCGGAGGCAGGACGCACAAGCGGAATTGGATTTCCGGCAAGGTTGCAGGAGTTGCTGGAAGTGTTGAAGACACCGATCGCGGCGACGTTGAGATCGAAGGAGACGGAGGAATTGTCGACACCGGCGGTCGTGGGCTCGACGACGGTGATATTTTTGCCGGAGATGCCGGGAGAAGAGGTAGTGAGAGAGATGACATCGTCGGTGGTGCCGGGAGCGACGACGACGAGAGAGATGATGTTGGAACGGGTGCCCGACGGATTTTGAATTTGCACAGTCACGTTGCCGGGTTGCGCGACGTCGGTGCTCGTGACCGGAGCAGAGCAGGAGTTGGCGGAACTGCAGGTGGTGACGCGCGCGGCTCCGCCGATGAGTAGAGTGGAGCCAGGGCCGGGGTTTGAGATTACGAACCCGCTGCCATCGACGGCGAGGGTGAAGCCATTGGCGCCCCCGGAATAAACACTGGAGGGATGCAGCGATAGGATGTTGGAGCCGGAGGAAATGGCGACGTTGGCGGCGCCGGATTGCGTGGAATCATCCTGACTTATGGCGACGATCTGGATGGTGTTCGGAGTGGGCTGCGCCGCCGGGGCAGTGAACGTGCCGTTGGGAGTGATGGAGCCGCATGCTCCGCTGACAGTGCAGGCGGAGCCCTGCACTTGCCAGACGACGGTCTGGTTACTGGCGCCGAGGACGGATGCGGTGAAGCCCTGCACGCCGAGCGGCGGCATCGTGACGCTTCCGGGGATGACACTGACGAGAATGTGATTGATGACGGTGATTTGCGCGGAAGCGAAGATCGCGGGATTTCCGACAAGCGCCACCTGGACGGAGATGGGATTTGAAGAGGGAATGGCGCCGGGTGCGATGTAGTCAACTTGTGTGGCGGTGCCGCTGGTTACGATTTGGCAAGGTGAAGATGCCACGACGCAGAGCTGACCGACGGTTAAGTTGCCGCCGGGAACGCCGCTGACACTCCAGGCGAGAGACGCGCCGGTGGTGCCGTTTTCCGTGGCGGTGAGCGTGACGCGATGATTGGCGGCGAGCGTAGCTGTCGATGGCGAGAGGCCGAGACCAGGGCCGGACTGAATGATAATCGTGGCTTGCGCTTGTTTGGACGGATCGGCTTGGGGCGTGACGGTGATGACGACGGTGTTGGGCTGCGGAGCAGTGGGGGGGGCGGTGTAGTTGGCGGAGTCGGCTACGGCGCCGCCTCCCGCGGATTGTGTGGTTATGACCGAAAGAATCCCGCACGCACTGCCGCTGCAGCCGGTGCCGGAAAGCGACCAGGAAAGCACGGCGCTGGGACTGGATCCGGGAACGGGAGTGAGCGTGGCCACGATGGCCGAATTGACGCCGGGTTGAAGGCTCGAGGGAGCGGCAACCTGAAGTGTGAAATGGCTGGTGACGGTGAGCGTGGTGGCGCTTTGCCTGGTGGGGTCGGCAATGCTGGTAGCGGTGAGGGTGACGCCGGACACGAAAGGGAGAATGGGGGGCGCGGTGTAATTTCCGTTGGCGTCGACGGCGCCGCAATTGTTGGGACACGCGCTGCCGGAAAGGCTCCAACGGATGGAAGGATCGGGCTTACCGCTGCTCGTGATAGTGGCGTGGAAAGATTGGAGCGCGCCGAGTTCAACGGAAGCGGAAACGGGAAAAAGCGAGACGGCGATGTCGCTGGAGATAGTGACGCCGGCAGTGGAGGACTTGGAGGAATCGGCGTGGCTGGTAGCGGTCACTTGGAGCTTCCCGCCGGGCGGAAGGTCTGCGGGGGCGGTGAAGACTCCCTCTGGGGAGATTGTCCCGATTTGCGGGGAGCCACCCGAAATGCCGTTGACGCTCCATAGGACGGAAGTGTCGGATGTGTTGGAGACCGTGGCGGAGAAAGCGAGCGTGTTGCCGAGCAGCACGGTGCCGGAATTTGGGGTGATGCTGACGGCAATCTGCAGCGGAGGAGGAGTTGTGGAGCCGCCGCCACTGACGCTTCCGCAGGCGCAGAGCGCGAGACAAAAGGCGAAAAGAACTATTGCTCGTGCCGTGGGGCGATGAGCGAATGGGCTCCGATGGGAGGGGCCATGTTTTGAGCGCGTTTGCGAGAGAGGGCGCATGGCGTATGCGATTGCAGACGAAGGGCCAGCGAAAGAACACGGCGTTGGGGTAGTCGCGGCCGAGCGTTTGTCGAACATCGGTTTTCTTTAAAGTGCGTGGAACGAAGGGCTTGGAGCCTGGGAACTAAAACTCATGAGCCAGAAAAATGAGCGCGCGGCGATGTTCCGAAACATTGCGATACGTTCCGAATTGAACGGTGTTCTTAAGGTGCATTCCCAACCTGGGAATCGCGGCCGTTGTTATATTCGGTGCCTGGCTAGCGCCGCCATGCTGGCGGCAAGCACGCGAGCCGGCCCTTCGTGGCTCAGGGTAAACAAGATGCCGGCGCTACCTCTTGTGCAGAGCACTCGCTCGAACTGCACCCCGATTGTGAAGGATGAGCGGATTGACATTCGGGGGAGCGGCTCGAATAATCGCGCCATGACGAAGCCTGAGGCGGTGCGACGGATCAAGAGCTATTCCGCGGCGAATGGGTATGTGTATCAGTATTACTTTTACGAGTTGAATCGCGTTTCGTTGGGTGGCGGAGCGGCTGGGGAATTTGTGTACGCGATTTCCGCGGATCGCGGCGCGAGCTTTGGATTGCGGATTCTTGTGATGCAGGCCGCGCTGGACGCGTGGGCCGCGGTGAACGGGCGCGCGCTGACGAGCAGCGAAGAGTATGCGGTGGCGAAGATGCGGTTGTTCCATGCGTTTGACGAAGGCGTGGTGCCGTTGACGGCGGAGGCGGCACGCGAGGTGCGGCTGGTTGTGGATGAGAAGAATTTGGAAGATTTGCTGAACATGTTGAATATCTGATTGGCAAGACCGAACGAATTGCCTGCTCGCAGGGCCGCCCCGCCTGTAAACGTTGAAAAGATGCCTAAAGTTGAGGCTCTTCGGACATCTCCGGCAGAAATCACCGGAGTCCCAAAACCGGACCACATCGGATGTCCTCAGAATGACAAGTTCTCGTCTGGGTGGGCGATTAGGATATCTGGGAGTTAGGGCTACTTTGTAAAAGCGGGAGCTGGGCTCCCGCACTCCAAAATAAGAGCGGCCCGCCGCAGACGGCGCGCCCTACAAGAATTGGCTTGAGGTTGAACCGAAATCCGGGTTGTGGCGTCTAGTCTGGTGTAACGGAGATTGAGAATGCGGGAGCTGGTCCTGACCCAGCCGGGAAGAGTGCTCGAAGGGCCGTCGGAGCGGGAGAGCGAGAGCTCCCGCGCGCACCGTGAGTTTGAGGAGCGGCTGGCGGAGTGCGGCCCGCTGGCGTTTCGCGTGGCGTATGGAGTTTTGCGGAATGCGGCCGACGCGGAAGATGTGGCGCAAGAGGCGTTGCTGAAGGCCTACCGGAATTTCGGGCGACTGCGGGAGCCGACACGGTTTCGGGGGTGGCTGGTGCGCATCGCGTTCCGGATGGCCCTGGACCGGTGGCGGTCGGTGAAGCGGCGAGAGAAGCGGGAGGCGCCAGGGGAGGAATTGGAACATAGAGCCATAGGGCCAAGCGCGGAAGAGTTGGCGGCGTCGAGCGAGTTTCAGGCGCGATTGGAGCGGGCAATGGAGGAGTTGCCGGAAAAATTCCGAATGGTGCTGCTGCTCTCGGCGATCCAGGGATACACACTGGAGGAAGTTTCGGGAATGCTGGGCATTCCAATGGGCACGGTGAAATCGAGACTGTTTTTCGCAAGGAAGCAGTTGGCGGAGAAGCTGAGATGAGCTGCGAAGGGTATCGGGACAAATTGATTGATGCGCTGGCGAGCGGAGAGAGCTCGCCGGCTGGCGATATCTTGGCGCATCTGCGGGCGTGCGGTGAATGCAAGAAATTTTATGAATCACAAGTGCACCTCTTTGGGACGATCGATTCGGGCGTGCGGATGATGGTGAATGAAACAGTGCCGGTGTCGTTGTTGCCTCGCTTGCGTGCGCGGGTTGCCGACGCTGACGTGCTTATTGGGGTCTGGCGCATTTATTTAAAGCCGCTTGCCGCGACAACGGCGATTGCGCTGTTGCTCTGCGTATTCCTCGTCCGACGTGAAAACGCGCCTGCGCGGTTGGCGGTGGTCCCCGCGGTCGAATCGCCAACGTCGAAGACGGCTGAGTCCCTTCCCACGCGGGAGATTACCGCTTCCGTGAATGGCGTGCGTCGCGCAATGCCGGGAAAGCCCCCAATCGTTCATCATCCGAACTCGGTTCGTATAACCGAGCCGGGCGAAAGATTGCAAGTTGTCGTCGGGCGCGAGGAAGCGCAGGGTTTAGTGATGCTGGCGAGAAATATTTCGCAGCATCCGGAACTGGGGCAAGCGCTGCTGCAGCCTGCTGCGATGACGGAAGACCTGGTGCCTGCTTCCCAGGCCATCAAGATTGAGGATTTAGCGGTGCTGCCGTTGACGACGCAGGAGTGAGCGTTCCGGCAAAGGATTCTGGATTCTTGAAGAGTGAACGCTGGAGGATTCAATGAAGCGAATCATAATTTCTAGTGTCTTTGGATTGTGCCTGTTGGCGAGTAGTTTCTCCTCTGGAGCCCAGGATCTGCCGAAGAAAGACGAATCCAAAGCGGAAAACGCCCGAAGTGAAGGTCCGCAACTTAAAGTGCAAATTACGTTTGCCGAGTATGACGGCGAGAAAAAGGTCAAGAGCTTGCCGTACACACTACTGTTGCAGGCTCGCGTCGATGTTCCCGGGACAAAAATCCGCATGGGGAGCCGCGTGCCGGTGTACACAGGCGGGGAACACGGATCCATGCAATACATCGATGTAGGGACAAACATTGATTGCCGCGCGTCCACCACGCAGGATGGGCGCTACCATCTTTCCCTGTCACTCGAGCGTTCCTGGGTGGAAGGCGACGTCTTTGTGCCCGTGCAGAAGGCTGCTGCTCCGACTACCGATCCGGCCGTCGGACAGTTTGCGCAACCGATTATCCGGCAGTTCCGGTCCGAGAATAACGTGACCCTGCGGGATGGACAGACAATTGAGACTGATTTTGCGACCGATCCGGCGAGCGGGAAGGTGATCAAAGTGGAAATTACGATCAATGTTATGAAGTGAAGCGTTGGAGTCGGTTGGGCTGGGTGGTGCGGCTAGTAACTAAAAGCGTGAGTTGGGCGCCTTCACCCCGAGAAATGCTAAGCGGGGCCACCTGAAGGTGGCCGCTACTGGGGTGGGTTAGGTTTGCATGATGGTGGCTAGCGCTGCGGCTAAGTCTGGATGAGCGAATTGGAAGTTGAGTTTTTGGAGTTGGGCGGGTTGGACGCGCTGGCTGGAGAGGAGCAGGGCGCCGGCCATTTCGCCGAGGATGAGGCGGAGGGCGAAGGCGGGAGCGGGGAAGAGCGCCGGACGGTGCAGGGCGGCGGCCAGGATTTTCGTGAAGCCCGCGTTGGTGACGGGTTGCGGAGAGACTACGTTGAGCGGTCCGGTGATGTTGGCGTTTTCGAGGGCGAGGCGGAGAATGGCTACGGTGTCGTCGAGAGTGATCCAGCTTAGCCACTGTTTGCCGGTGCCGATTTTTCCGCCGATTGCGAATTGAAAGGGCCGCATCATTTGCGGCAGCGCGCCGCCGTGTTTGCAGAGGATCACGCCGAAGCGGGCGCGGACCACGCGGATGCCGAGGACTTCGGCTTTGATGGCTTCGGATTCCCATTCCTTTGCAATTTCACTTAAGAAATCGTTCCCGGGCTGGCTCGCTTCGGTGAGGGTCTCGTCGCCGCGGTTGCCATAGAGGCCGGTGGCGGAGGCGGAGACGAGAACGCGGGGGCGCGCGGACATTTTGGCGAGCGCCTGGACGAGGGCGCGGGTGGTGTCCACGCGGCTGGAGCGGAGGAGGGCTTTGCGCTGGGGTGTCCAGCGTCCGTCGGCGATGGAGGCGCCGGCGAGATTGACTACGGCATCGGCGCCGACCGCGGCTCCGCCGAGTTCGCCGGTTGCGGGGTTCCAGTTGACGTCGAAGCCTCCCGAGGCGCCGCCTGTGTGGGCGGACGTGCCGGGACGGACGAGGCGGCAGACGGTGTGGCCGACGCGCTGGAGAGCTTGCGTGAGGGAGTTACCGACCAGGCCTGTGGAGCCGGTGATGAGAATTTTCATGGGGTCCTTATTGGTAATTTGATTATCGCGCAGTTCGGGCAATATGTTGCCTGTTCCGGGGAGAGTAAAGAAGGAAGGCGGCGTAAAGCCGCCCCTACACGGTGCTAGCTGGTGATGTTGGTCGTTACGTTGAATCCGCAAAAGCGGTGGCAGAGCCACCGCTCTCCAAAGCAAGGCGGCCGCTACACATGAAGCGGTGGCGGGGCGGTGGGGGACGGGTTACAATTTTTGCATGCCATCGGTGGTGCCAAGCGTGAGGGTGAAAGTGCTGTTCTTTGGGCGGCTGCGGGAGTTGACCGGGCTGGCTGAGGAATCTGGAGAGATGCCCGAAGGCGCGACTTTGGCGCAAGTGTTTGAGCGTTATGCAGAGCGGTATCCGAAACTGGCGGGATTCCGGAATTCGATGGTGGTTTCGCGGAACCAGGAATTCGCCGCGTGGGATACGCGCGTTTCCGCGGGCGATGAGATTGCGTTTTTGCCTCCCGTGAGCGGAGGTTGAATTTAGAAAATGGACAACGGAAATTAGAAAATAGGGAAGAGATTTCGCCGGATTCTCATCCCGTTCAAACGGCGAACGGAGTTCGGAATAGCAGGTTCCCAGACTGTGACGACGACGGAACAAGACAAGTTTGAGCTGGTGCGCGAGGCGATCGATGCCGGGTCGCTGGTGGGGCATGTCCGCGCGGGGCAAGACGGCGCTATCGTGACGTTCGACGGCTTTGTGCGCAACGAATCGCATGGGCGCGAGACGAGTTACCTGGAATACGAGGCCTACGAATCCATGGCGCTCGGAAAGATGAAGGAGATCGCCGGGCAGATTCATGAGAAATTTGCGATTCATCGGGTGGTGATCGTCCACCGCCTGGGGCGGCTGGAAATTGGCGAAACGAGCGTGTTCATCGCAGTAAGCGCGCCGCACCGGGGCGCGGCATTCGACGCCTGCCGGTATGCCATCGATACTCTGAAGCGCACGGTGCCCATCTGGAAGAAAGAGTATTTCGCGGATGGCGCGGTTTGGGCGGACGGCGAACTGCCCCCGACACCCCCAAGTGCAAAAAGTGCAT
>Ga0210386_10001037_pt1 | contig 25189 bp, 20 predicted proteins | sample IncBWH32OmetaG_FD_160091 | JGI IMG/M metagenome (GOLD analysis project Ga0210386, IMG submission 160091) | Forest soil microbial communities from Barre Woods Harvard Forest LTER site, Petersham, Massachusetts, United States - Inc-BW-H-32-O ...
GTAGGTTGTAATTTATGGATACGATTATGGTTGTCTGAGACCGTCTGATTCTAAATGGGTTGCGGCAAGACGCTGAAGACGGAAGGCCCGGCTGCAATGGCGGCCAGGCCTTTTGGTCTCTATTTCTGTTATAGCGGGTTGGGGGAAATTGTCGGCCAAGATTTTGGGAAGCAATGCGCTGTCCAATTTCCCTTTGGGAACGACGAAAGTGTCTTCGGCCGCCTCGACTTTGGCGCAAGCATCATCGACGGAGTCGACCTAGATGTAATCCATTAAGGCCGGCAGGGGTGCATGTGGGCATGAGTCCCGCCGTTGATGCCGAGATCTCCGTCTCTTGTTTCGACGGCCAATACTTCATATACGGGGTCGGAGATTTTCCAGCCGAGGGCCTGTTCTCGTAGAACTTATGGCTCGCTGGATGTCGTCTGCGGGGGATTTCGAAGTGAACCATGGGGCTTGGCATAGCGGAGGAATGGGTGAATTGGGGTGACATTGTGACGGCAGATGAGGTGTCGTTACGACCTTATATTCAGGATATTCAGGAGGTCGCGGTTTTCCTTGATCCTCTGCAGAAGACTTTTGGCTTTGAGGTTTCTACCAACGATCCTCTAAGTTCTTAAACCAAGCCCTTCGTTGATGCTGGCGGCGAAGCGCTCATGATGACAACTTTGCTGATTTAAATCTTGCCGAATTTTCCCACATTCGAGAATCCGGAGGTGGGGCACCCGGATTTATGGATATCGCTCAGTGCATATTTGCGCGGATGATCAGGTTGACTCCTACCATTAAGACCGCCGATCCGGGGATGACCAGCAGGGCCTTCTTGAGGCGTTGCGGGTCGCCTCCGGCGATGGCTCCGATGATGCTGGAGCTGACGGCGAGGCCGGTCCATCCACAGGTAATGACGAAGCCGATGGCGGTACCGGTCATGCGGGGGAAGGCGTCTCCGACGATGGCCAGGGTGGTGGGGAAGACGGGGGCCATGGTGAGTCCGGCGGCGAAGACGAGCGCGAAGGCGGCGGCGGGTTTGGTGGTCCGGAGCATGAAGAACGTCGTAATGGCCATGGCAATCGACGCGTAGAGAGTGACAGTCACGGCCGGCACGTGGATGAGGATGGGCGAGACTCCGACACGGCCGATGAGGAGGCCGAGGGCGAATCCCAGGGAGAGGATGTTGAGGGCGCGCGACTCGGGAATGCCTTGGGCGATGAGGTGGCGCGGAAGCCAGTTCCAGATGCCGACTTCGCAGGTGATGTAGAGGAAGAGGAAGAATCCCAGGAGAAAGAGCAGGGGGCGGCCGAGGATGGGGCCGATGTCGGCGAAGACGAAGTGCGAGGCTCCGGTGGGCGCGGGCATTTTGGTGACGGCCTGGACGGCGAGCGTGAGCACAGTCAGCGAGGCCACGGTGTAGCAGAGGCGAACCCAGTTTCGCGAGAAGAGGTTGGCGGAGATGAAGGGTGTGGCGAGTCCTCCGAGGCCGAAGAAGAGATTGACGAGGTTGAGGGCGGTGCCGCGGTGGTCGGGGCTGATGTCGCTGACGAGGGCGTTGGCGCCGGTGACGACGACGCCCCCGCCGACTCCGAGGAGAAAGAGCAGGAAGAGGATGCTGCGGTAGCCGGGCGAGCGGGGCAGGGCGAAGAGCGCGATGGAGATGAGGGCCAGGCCGAGCATGAGTCCGACCTTTTTGCCCTCGGTGTCGAGCAGCGGGCCGACGCCGACGGAGGCGATGATGAGTCCGAGGGCCTGGACGAAGGCGATGGTTCCGTTCTGGCTGGGGGTGAGGCGGAAGCGGTCGGAGAGGTCGGGCAGGATGGTGCCCAGCATGGCGGCGATCATTCCGTAGATGAAGATCGCGACGATGGCGGCGAGGATCAACACGCGAAGGGGTCCTTTCGGTTGGCCCTGACAGTATCTCCTATTCTGGAATTCGCGTTTTATTTGCAGATTACTGGCCAAAAGATAGCCTGCCATCCCCAGAAAAGGCGGTAATGGATTTTCGCCGGTGGCCGACCACGGAACCGTGGAATTGAGCGAGCCGATTACCGGCGACAACAAGGCGGTCCTTTGCAAGGCGGGGAACTCGCTTGCGATCCGATTTCTGGCAGCATGGCGCGCTGGACGTCGTCTGCGGGGATTTCGAAGTGAGCAATAGGATTTGGCATGCGGGAGGATGATTGCCGAACCGCGGGCGGGTTGGGAGGGAATTGTGACCAAATGCGTGCCAGGTCGGAAAGCGGATAAAATGCTGTCTCGTCAGCAGGAAATTGGTGACGCGTTCTATGATTGCAATCTGAATGAAAATCTTCGTAGGTTACGGATATAACGAGCGAGACGCATGGATTGAGAAGGATGTGTTCCCGATCCTTCAAGCGATGAACCTGGAAGTCACGCACGGCAAAGACATGCATGGGGAAATCCTTCAAGATGGGGTGAGAGACCGAATCTTTGATGCCGACGCGTTGATCGGATTTTCAACCTTGCGGGAAAACCAGGGAGAGGCAGATTTTAATTCGCATATATGGGTTCGCGACGAGATGCAGCACGCGCTAACTCTCAGCAAGCCTGTCGTAGAAGTGCGAGAGATAGGCGTTCGCAACCCACCTGGGCTAATTGGAGACAGGCAGCGGATCGGATTAGACAATAGCGATCGCTTAGCGTGCATTGCCGAATTGGTCAAAGTTGTATCCGGGTGGAGCATGCGACGCCTACTTTTAGTGCCCCAAGAGGTAGACCTATTCAGACGAATTAATAGGGCCCTGGTCAACGGATTGCTCTCAGTGCGCTATCGAACCCGCGTCAGAGGAAGAGACTCCCGCCATCGTGACGGCAGGATCGAAAAGATTGACGGTGGGTTGTATCTAAATGCAATTGGTCTGCCGGATTACTCATTCGTAGAGATTGAGGCGTCGACCACGGTCGATGGCGTGCTTTTTAATACCGGATGGGCGTCGGCGGATCTAGTACGCATTGAGTTCTAAGTGAATGGACAACTTACCATGTCAACAACAAACGGCCTCACAATCGACCAGGGTCAAAAATACGAAGGTGATGACTGGTGGTCGTGGTCTGTGTGGATCGATGGCCCGACAAATGAACTGGACGAAGTAACCCACGTCGAATATACGTTACACCCTACCTTCTCCAAGCCGGTTCGGACGGTGACAACGCGGCAAAACGCATTCCAACTTTCAGCTGAAGGGTGGGGAGGGTTTCTAATCTACGCACGCGTGTTTAGAAAGGACGGTAGTGTTCACCATCTCCAGCATCAACTCCGTCTTTACTACCCCGGTGGCGAGCGGAATCACGAATAGCCCCACGATTTTGTAAACAAGCACGCAGGATTGTCGTCGTAGTAGCAACCACGTCCGAAAACCGGACGTGGGGCGCCGGGCCGCGGATTTCAGGTCCATTCGAGTGATATCTGGTGAGAGAGTAAAGGGAGTGTCGCGGCGGGAAGCCAATAACTGCGATGGCAGCCTTGGCACTGCGTGGATTCTTCACTTCGCTTCGCTGCGTTCCGAATGACCCCGCCCCATTATTTGTGGCCCAAAGGCGTGGCGCTCGATGCTGGCGGCGAAGAGCGGCGTCTCGCGGCGGTTGTGGTCTCCACCATCGTGCTGGCGGGCAGCGGCTGCGTCTTTGAAACTGATGTTGTGCGCGGCGATGAAGTCCATGAACCCGGCGGTGGGGTGGGCGACGACGCAGTTGGTGTATTCGCAGGCGTGGCCGTCGATGCGCTTTGCGCTGAGTGTCCAGATGACCTGCACGCGCGTGTGTCCGCTGGGGGTGAAGGCGTCGGAGGTCGAAACCATGCGACAAAGCGGCAGCGTCGCAACCTCAGCGACGTAGTGCTGAATCATGAGCGTCTTGCCGATCATCTCGACGTTGATCGACATGGGAATGCCGTCGTCGGTTTTGGTAAAGCCGCAGGAGATGTGGTCGGGCGGGCAGCAGCGGCAGTATTCGGCCTCGGGCAATTTGAAGAGCCAGCTGGGGATGTCGATCTTCTCAAGCGGAGCGTTGATGATGTGGCTGTAGGCGGAGTTGGAGAGGAGTTGTCGGACAGAATGCCGTCAGTCATGTGTGTTTGCCTCCTTCGTCGGGAATTACCTCTATCTGATCGATCATCATCTGTGCGGGCGATCTGCGCGGTCACTTGACTTTCGTGGCCTTGCCGTCCATGACGGTGTTCCAGGTGGCCCCGTCGGGGGACATCTCGTATTTGAAGGTGTAGGAGGTGGGGGTGAGGATCTTCATGGTGTAGCGGCCCTTCATGGTCTGTGCGCCCATCTTTTCGTCGCCGAGCCAGATCCAGGTGTCGCCGTCGACAGTGCCGGTAGAGTGCTCGGCCTCGCCCATGCTGTTGAATTCGTCGTATGTGTAGGCCTTCTGGTCTGGGTTGTAGCCCATGAAGGAGGTTCCGGAACCACTGCCCATACCTGGCGCCTCGAATTTCGAATGGGAGACGAGGAAGAAGCCGCCCTCCATCCAGGCACTCTCCTCGGTCATGGTCATTTTGCCGCCGGGTCCCATGGGGCTAGGCTTTGACTCGCCTTCCAGCTTCCAGGTGCCCGCGAGGTAGCCGATCTTCTTTACTTCCGGGGCTGGCGAGGGAGCCGGCATCTGGGCAAACGCGGAAGATGTAACGCCGGCCAGGATGGCCGTCAACGCAACGGTAACGACGAATTGCCTCATACTCAACACCTCGGAGTGTGTCTGGATTTGTTTTGGGCACGTCGGGGAGGGGATGCGCTCTGCGCCGTATCCTGCATGGTACGTACCGGGCAAAAGGAGCGTCAAGGCAGTGATTTTGAGTACAGCGGTATATGGGAGAAGGCATAAGCAGGTAACTTCGACCCCTGGCGTCGCATGGATTCTTCGCTTCGCTGCGCTGCGTTCAGAATGACCCCGACTTCAGGGCCATCGAACCCACCCTATCCCGCGAGCAAAATCACGGCTGTTGTTTTTTGGCGCTGTGGGTGAGCTTGCGGAAAAGGAACTCCTGAATAACGCCGTTGGCCATGTCAGCGGAAACGTCGATCCCAAAGGTCGAAAACACCAGTCCCGGGCCGCGATTCGATACTGGGTAATAGGTGTTGGCGATGGCGCCCGCGGCCAGGTAGCCTCCGAGGCCCGAAAAGTTCGGCTGCCAGTGCCCGTTGTCTCCCTTGCAGATGAAAGGCGTAGAGAGGGCGTGGATGAGGCGCGACTTATTTGTGCCCGTGCCCTGATAGAAGTAGCGCGGATCCTGATGCAGGAGGGTGGGCAGGATGGCGCCGCCGACCATGATATCGGTCAAACCGTTGGCATAGTTGGCGCCGAGACGCTGGCCAAAAGCCCCCCAACCCTGTCCGTAGTTTGGGGTGTCGGCCGCCTGATCGATGCCAGCCACGAAGGCGGCGCCCAGGAAAGTGACGGGGTCTGTCATGGTCTTGAAAGCGAGCCTGAACTTCAGCCTGGGTGTGAGCGGCACGGCGTTGCGGTCATAGACCGCGTAGAAGTTGGGGATGAAGCCTAGGTAGCGCTGCTGCTCCTCCAACTTGACCTGCTCGGTGGCGATCTCCTCGGTCGAGAGGGCTGCTTTCACCGTGGTTTCTACCTCCGCAATCTGGAGCCGAATGTTCGCCAGATCGAGGTACTGGCCTGGCGTGAGGACGAGTGCTGGCGAGGTCCAGTCTGCGAATCCTTTGGCGCTGACGGTGAGATGGTAGGCCGTTCCCGGATTGAGATGGCCGAGCTGAAAGAAACCGTTATCGTTGGCGACGACGCGCTGGCGATCGGGAGGCGTAGGGCCTTCAAGAACGACGGCAGCGCCGGGAACAGTGCCGTTGTTCACATCGATCACGGTACCGATGATGATTCCAGTCTGTTGCTGCGGTGCGGAGGGTGAGGGTGCAGAGCTCCGCTGGGCTACCGCTGCACCAGTGGCGGAGATCGAGAGAATAAGGAAACACAGCCAATGCTTGAGACTCATCGTCAGGAGACCGTTGAGGATAAGACGTCGATGCAGGCGAATCAGGTTCAAAAATCACAATAACAGTGTGTAATCATAGACTTAGAGGAAGTATTCGAAGTCGGTTTCGACCTTCATGCGGCGGTGGATTTTCAGGATGTGTCCGGAGCGTGATGCCGGGTTTAGCTCCACGTAGTTGCGGGGTCCGGTCCAGAGATAGCGGTCGCCGGTGAGCAGGTCTTCGGCCTCGTAGGCGCGGTCGGTGGGGATTTGCAGTTCGTCGAGAGGCAGAGTGACGAAGCCGGACTGGGTGTGGTGTGGGTCGAGGTTCACGACCACGAGGATGAGGTTGGTGCGGTCGTCGGACTCCTTGCTGTAGCAGATGAGCTGGTCGTTGTCGGCAGCATGAAATTTGAGCGACCAGTCGCTTTGCAGCGCCTCATTGTCATTCCGTATGGCGTTGACGCGCGCGATGACGGGGCGCAGGCTGTCGGGCCGGTCGAGATCCCAGTGGCGGATTTCGTACTTTTCCGAATCAAGATATTCTTCGCTGCCGTGGCGCACGGCGCGATACTCCATGAGCTCGAAGGCGGGGCCGTAGATGCCGTAGTTTGCGCCGAGGGTTGCGGCCAGCAGCAGGCGGATGGTGAAGATGGCGCGGCCACCGATCTGCAGGAATTCAGTAAGGATGTCGGGGGTGTTGGGCCACTGGTTGGGACGGAAGAAGTCGCGCACCGGCGGCTGGGTGATCTCGGTGAGATAGGCGGCGATTTCGGCCTTGGCGTTGCGCCAGGGGAAATAGGTGTAGGACTGGCTGAATCCCAGCTTGCCGAGGCGGTACATGATTTTGGGGCGCGTGAAGGCCTCGGCGAGAAAGAGGACTTCGGGGTGGTAGTGCTTGATTTCGGTGATCACCCACTCCCAGAAGGGGAAGGCCTTGGTGTGCGGGTTGTCGACGCGAAAGATGGTGACGCCCTGGTCGATCCAGTAGAGGAAGACGCTCTTGAGCTCCTCCCACATGCCGGTCCAGTCTTCGCTCTCGAAGTCGAAGGGATAGATGTCCTGGTACTTCTTGGGCGGGTTTTCGGCATATTGAATGGTGCCGTCGGGGCGCTTGCGAAACCAGGCCTCGTGCTCGCGCACATAAGGGTGATCGGGCGCGGCCTGGAAGGCGATGTCGAGAGCCAAGGATATGTCGAGATCTTTAACCTTCGCGACGAAGCGGCGGAAGTCGTCGACGGTGCCGAGTTCGCGATGAATGCTCTTGTGGCCGCCGTCGGCAGAGCCGATGGCCCAGGGACTACCGCAGTCTCCGGGCTGCGCCTCGGGGGAGTTGTTGCGGCCCTTGCGGAAGGTGACGCCGATGGGATGGATGGGCGGGAGGTAGACGACGTTGAAGCCCATCTCGGAGATGTAGGGCAGGCGCTTTTCGCAATCGGCGAAGGTGCCGTGGCTGCCGGGCTGGGGCGATGTGGAGCGCGGGAAGAATTCGTACCAGGCGCTGAATCGGGCGCGGACGGGATCGACGACGAGGGCGAATTCGCGGTCGGACTCGGTGGCGAAGCGCTTGTCGGGATAGCGGAGGACGAGTTCGTGCAGAGTTGGGTCGGTGGCGTGGGTGCGGAGGTCTTTCGGTTCTTTGGGCTCTTTGCCGGAGCGCAGGACGGTGGCGCGATGGCGGAGCCAGTCGGAGTCGGGGCCGACGGCTCGTGAGGCGGCCGCGTCGATGAGGTCGGCACCGATCAGGTAGTCGACGAGGGCGTCACTCTCGGCCTTGATGCGCTTGAGCAGGTCGCGCCGCCAGGTCTCGAAGTGGTCGACCCAGCCCTGGACCTTGAAGCCGTAGCGGCCGAGCTCACCAACCCGGAAGGAGGCGGTCCAGCGGTCGTTATCCAGAGAGCGCATGGGGATCTCGGTCCACTCGTCGGAGCCTTCGCGATGAGCGAGCAGCGAGGCCGAGATCGAGTCGTGGCCGTCGGTGAATATGTCGGCTTCGACGTGGACCTGATCGCCGATGGTGCGCTTTGCGGGGAAGCGTCCGTCGTCGATCACGGGGTAGACCGCTTCAATGATGACGCGCTTGAGTCCATCGGATTCAGTCAGTTTCTTCATTGGCCGCTCCGTGTTTATATCAAGTCTGGATGTATCAAAGCTGGGCGCCTGTCTTTCGTTGCTCGATCAATTGCTGGTAAAGGCGGATGGTCTGCTGGGCGATGGCTGTCCAGCTGAAGATTTCTTCGACGCGGCGGCGTCCAGCGTCACCGAAAAGCCTGCAGCGTCCGGGATCTTCGAGCAGGCGGTTGATCGGTGCAGCAAGATCGCGGGCAAATTTCGCGGGATCGGTGGGGAAACTGGTGACTGGTTCCTGTTCAAACTGGACGAGAAAGCCGGTTTCGTCGTCGACCACTACCTCTTTGATGCCTCCGGTGGCGCTGGCGACCACGGGGGCCCGGCAGGCCATTGCTTCGAGGTTGATGATGCCGAAGGGCTCGTAAACCGAGGGGCAGCAGAAGACGCGGCAGTTACTGTAAAGCTGGATGGCCTCCCGCCTGGTGACCATCTTCTCGATCCAGACGATGCGTGGATGGTGGATGCGCGCCTCGGAAACCTTTTGGCGCAGCTCGGCGGCGATTTCGGGGGTGTCGGGCGCCCCGGCGCAGAGTACGAGCTGGACATCGGACGGCAGGTAGCGGACGGCGTCGACGAGATGGGTAACGCCCTTCTGGCGCGTGATGCGGCCGACGAAGAGGACGTAAGGTACGTCGAGGTCGACTCCGTAGTCGGTGAGGGCCTTGGTCTCGGAGGTCTTCTGGTATTCGGTAAGGTCGATGCCGTTGTAGATGACGTGGATGCGCTTGGGATCGACGTCCGGGTAGGCGCGGAGGATGTCCGCCCTGGTGCCCTGGGAGACGGCGATAATGGCGTCGGCGTCGAGGATGGCGGTGCGCTCCATCCAGGAGCTCATGGCGTAGCCGCTGCCAAGCTGCTCGGATTTCCAGGCGCGAAGCGGCTCCAGCGAATGGGCGGTGAGGACGAAGGGGATGCCGTAGAGTTTTTTGGCTAGAAAACCGGCCATCGACACGTACCAGGTGTGGGTGTGGGCAACGTCGATGCCGCTGAGGGCTTTGACCTGGGTGAGATTGAGGCTGAAGGCCTCCAGCGCGCCTTTGAACTTGCCTTCGGTGCCGTTGGTGATCTCGGCCCAGGGCTCCGCGCCGCGGACGTGCAGGTTTCCCTGGTCGGCATGCTGCGGACCCCAGCAATGGACCTCAACTTCAATCTCCCGGGCGAGTTCGCGGCTGAGATAATCGACGTGAACTCCCGCCCCTCCATAGACCTGCGGGGGGAATTCTCGCGTGAATAAGCCGACTCGCATGCTATTGCCTCCAGCTGAATCGATGGTGCAGTGAATGGTGAAAGAAAGCGCGACGAACCCGCCGGGCAAGTGTATTGGCTTACAAGCCGGGGTGCAAGTCTATCAGTTCGCGTGGGCTTGCGGTTGTTAATTGGCGCCGCCTCGATGGCGAATTCCGGGCGTTGATGAAAGGAATTTTAAAATCCGATGCACGTGGGTACCAAAAGTTTAGAAAAAAGGTACCCAAGCCGGTTTGGGGGTTCCTATGAAGTAACGAGTTCGTTATCCTAGAGTGGATGCCCCGTACGTCGGGGCCAGACCACCGAAGGAGATCTTGTAATGGCAGAGACAGTGAAGAAGACCAAGGCGCCCGCAAAGCCACGGAAGGCAGCAACGAAGAAAGAGACAGTTGTTGAATTGGCAGCAGCAGCGGCGACACCGTCTCGCGAGGAAATCGCGCTTCTTGCGCGGAAGTTCTGGGCAGAGCGGGGTTGGCAGGATGGCTACGCGGAGCACGACTGGCTGCGGGCGGAGCAGGAACTGCGAGGAATTGCATCGTAAGCAGCTAAAAACCGGACAGCTAAGGTCCGGGTAGCTAAGAAACGGGTAGCAGAAAGACATTGTCCCTGCGCCGGACTGGAACAGTTTGCGGGACTGTTCTGGCCGGGGCGGGGATTTCTATTTGTTACCGGCTGCGTTCATCTTTGCCCGCAGGCGGGCTTCGGCGTCATCGCTCCAGTATTTGCAGTTGAGCTGGATGAAGACCGAGGTATAGGGAACGGTCATGTTCGTCTTCAGGACGAGAACGTGGAAGGTCTTCCCTGCCTGGTCGATGCTGGCGATGATCTTTTCGTGCGGAAGGGACTCCACCTTATAGTTGTGCAGAAGATCGCCGATCCGGGTGCGGTAAGCGGAGGCTCCGGGCGCGTCCTGGTCGGGCAAGAAGGGCAGCTCCGCGTCCATGAAAATATCGGGCCGGACGTGAATCGAGCGATTGATCGCGTCGAGGACGGATTCCACGACCGCCTCCTGGCTGGCATTCGTCTCGATGGTCTCGATGCCAGGCGAGCTCTGGAGAGGGTAGGCCGAGTCAACGACGAGAATCCAGTTCCGGTGGCCGAGGAGAGGCATGGTCTCGGCAAGCTTTGCCTTCCAGCCGGATGACTGAGGAGGCTCGGCGGAGTGCAGGAGCGGGGCTGCGAACAAAAGGATGAGAGGAAGTAGACGCTTCATCGCCACAGCATAAACCCGCATCCGAGAACTCGACCCTGCGCATGACAGAAATGAAGGTAGATACTCGTAAAGCATTTATAATCAATGGCATAAAGAAACGGCTGTCGGCTAACTCATTTAGAATCAATCAGTCTCAACGGCATCAACTTACTTGGCTTACCGCAATTGGGCAATCGGACCCGCATGTGCGGCTACGATCTGCCATGCCTCCTGTTGTGAACGCGCCCACACTCGTGTGAAGCGGAAATCTCCACACGCAGGAGCACCCTCATATGTCCCGGTCAGTTGCATTCGGACCGATACCACCGCCACGTCACCCAAAGCTCTGACATGTTGCTCAGAAGGTTCCATGCTCACGACCTTGAGCACACCTGAGTGATAAGCAGCGAGATCGTCGTCTTTGCCTAGCAACTGCCCGAGATGATTGGTGAAGATCAGGTCTGGGGCTAGAAGCTCGTCTAGAGCAGCAACGTCGCAACGGAGCATCGCGGTCCTGAGTCGGTCTTCTACTTGCACGATCTGCTCCTCTAATGAACTAGGCATGGAATCTCTCTGTTTCACGTGACCTTAATTCTCGAAATCGCCGAGAAATAGTGGGCCTCCACGCGTTTTACAAAGGCCCCAATAACGATCGGCATCAGGCAGAAAGCAGGATTGCCCGGCCGAGAGCCCCGGTGATCTGGTCCTGACTTTCGAGGGCTACCATCCGCGCGATGCCGTTCAGGCCGCGGAGGTGATCGGCGAAGATCCAGGCCAGGTCGCGGGCGCGGCAGATATCCCAGAAGGCGAGGATACGGCCAATCTTTCCGGTGTCCTGGGCCAGCTCTCCCAGAATGCCCGTCGCGAGCACCTGGAGCGCGGCCGGCATCACCGCCTTGAGCAGACCGTTGACCGCCTCATAGTCGGTATGCTGGGGACTGTCCAGCCCGGGAACAACACCGAGCTGAGCATCGGTTTCAAGCAGAGCCAGCGCGAGATCGTGATTAATGTGCGCATTCATGCCGGCCACTGCAAACTGGATGCGATCGATTCCGGTCCGATACCGCGCCTCGAGCAGGGCATCCCACGAACTCGGCGTCGAAGAAGAATTGCTGAGGAAATCGGCAATCGCCCTGAAATAGTAGCTCGCGAAGACAACGTCGAGGCGTGTGAGCCAAGCCGGATCATGCCATCCGCCTGCTGGAGGCTGCTCATCGACCTGCTGGGTGACCATCATGTAAAGGCGGTTGAACCATTTCAGGCCGTCAGTGCCGGGCAGAGGCTGGTCGATGCTCTGCATCGTACGCAACACGTCGTCGATGGTGAGCGGGGCGGCGCTGCTCACGATCTCATACAAAGCCTGGTCGGCAGGAGCAACGGTCATTTGTCTTTCCTCGCGGTCTTTCCTTGCTTTCGTATCTATTTGCCGCCTTGAGGCTGCTGGCCGGAGCTGTTGCCTGTCCCACCGGGAATGTAGTTCTTGTATTGGGTATCGATGATGCCCAGGTTGCGCGCCAGCCCCAGCTTGGCCTGGTTGAACTGATAGACGCTGCGGACGTACTGGTCCTGGGCCTGCGCGAGCGTGGATTGAGCCTGGACCACTGGCAGGTTGTCGTCGACTCCAGCCTGAAAACGGTCGGTGCTCTGCTCCAGGGTTTTGGTAGCCAGATCGACATTGCTGCGGGAGACGCGGACGAGTTCGGCGGCAGATTGCAGATCGAACAGGCTGTCGCGCAATTGCTGGTCGATCTTGTTGGTGAGGTCGTTGAACTCTGAGCGAAGCTCGTCGACCTGAGCTACGGCTACATCACGGTCGCCGCGGAACTTCGCCTCCTGAAAGATCGGTATGGTGAGGCTTCCCTCCGCGGTAAAGGTCCCGTGATAGATGAGCCCGGAAACGCCGGTAACGCCGTAATTGCCCTTGAAGGACAGGCTGGGGAAGCGCTCGTGCTTGACGGCCTGGCGCTCCAGCCGAGCCGAAAGGATCTGCTGTCTCATCTGCTGGTAATCCTGGCGGCTCGCGTAGGCCTCGCGCTTGGCGTCCTCGATGGTGACGGCAGCCAGATTGGCGTAGGGGGTGGCATCGGTGAGTTGAATCTCCTGCTCCGGCGCGACACCGATCTGCCGATTAAGCGCGATCTTAGCTTTCTTGAAATCGTTCTGAGCCTGGATGAGCGTTAGCTGCTGGGTCTGGTATTGCACGCGGGCACGCAGCTCATCGAGGTTGGCTGCCGTTCCGGCCTTATGCTCTTCCTGCGCCTGAAAGAGCAGCGTCTCATCGGTCTTGAGCAGCGCTTCGGCATAATCGACCTGCGAGGACGCCGCCAGCGCCTGCAGGTAGCCCGTTCCCACGTTCAGCACCACTAAACCGCGCGACGATTGCGAGCCGTAATAAGCGGCTCTCTGGTTTGCCTTGGCCGCTTTCCATACGTCCCAACCCGCCCACGTGAAGAGGGCTTGCGAGAAGTTCACCTGGCCGATGGTTGAGTCAACCTTGACGATGTACGGAATGCTTGCGGCCTCGGCCGGAGGATAGCCAAACTGGGTCAGAACGCCCGGGCTGAAGCCGGCTGCCCGCAGGTTGAGCTGATGAAGGCCCGTTTCGCCATGCAGCGAGGTATTGGGCAACAACGCATTGGCCAGCTGCAGCTTCTGGGCCTCAGCCGTTTGTTCGTTCAGGTGGGCTAGCGTGAGAGCAAGATTATTCTCGATGCCAAGGCGGATTGCGTCGTCGAGCGAAAGCGGCTTGACGTCGGGAGTAGCAGCGACCGCCTGAACGCTGCCGGCATAGGGGTTCTGAGCAGAGTTATTCGGATTGGCCTGGGCCAGGGCGGAGGCGCAAAACAAACTGGTAGCAACTCCAGTCAGAACAAATCCAGGCACAGCAATTTCCCAGCTCTTCATTCGCTCGGGGAGATCCTTATGGTGTCAACTCATTAGAGTTTCACGAAGCGCAGCGGTTGCCAAAAGATTTTCCTTTCATAGGTGTCGTCGGCATAGACACCGCATGCGTTTGCAGGTGAGAGCGCCTAAGGCATAGCGCAGGATAAAGCACATAGATTTAAGGAGATACGCTTCAACCCATTGACGGATTTGATTGACCAGCCAGTTAATGGGAGCAAACACATTGCCAAACTTGAGCAACAGAAGAATGAGAAAGGTCATCGTACTTGGCGAGGGTGAAGGCCGTATCGCAGCATGCGAGGCCTGGAGATCCGTACAACGATGAGTCAATTCTCCAACCCGCTGTCTGTGCCCCTGTCCCTGGCAAAAGTGTTGCTCTTGGAGAATGATCTTTCCTCGGCTCATGCCGTACGCGATGGGATTCGGCGGGCGGGATTAACTGTGATTCTCGAAACGGTAGGAACCCGGGAGGAGTTTTTGTCCCGTCTACGTGGTGGTTCGATTGATCTGATTCTGGCCGCAACTACTGGACTCCGCGGTTTGACGGTCGTCGAGATGCTGGAATACGCCGGCAATGCGAACAGCCGCGTTCCCTTGGTTCTGATCGGGAAGGATTGCGAGGAACCGGAGGCAGTACAGGCGCTGCGGGGGGGCGTTTCCGACTATGTGCGGCTGACGCAGTTGGGACGGCTGCCCGCGATCATTGAACGTGCCCTGCGTGAGCAGCGCGACAGTGAAAAGATTAGGCGCGTGCAACGTGAGTTGGATCGCGCGGCGGACGTGCTGCGGGAAAATCAGAAGCTCCTGACACTCGGGCGACTAGCGGCGTCGATTGCGCATGAGATCAACAATCCGCTGGAGTCGATTATGAATTTGCTCTACTTGATGGAGATCGATCCTTCGCCGGCGAAGTCCGCGGAATATCTGAAGATGGCACAGCGAGAGTTGAATCGGGTGGTCCAGATCAGTAAACAGACGCTGACGTTTTCTCGCGAGACGAGCGCACCGGTGCGTCTGCAGTTGGCCGAGTTGATCGAGGAAGTCCTGGTGCTCTACGGACGCAGGATCAACGATAAGAGCCTGCGTGTCATCCGGCAATACGAATCGTCGGAAACGATAACCGCGTTTCCGGGAGAGATGCGGCAGGTATTGTCGAATCTGATTGCCAACGCAGTTGAGGCATCTGAGACGAACGGCAGGGTGGTGCTTAGAGTTCGCGACGCGCGCAAATGGTCTGATCGGGGCGTCCGCGGATTGCGTTTCACAGTTGCCGACAACGGGTTGGGCATTTCGCCTGAAGCGCGCAAACGGCTGGGTGAACCCTTCTTTACGACCAAGGGCCACGCCGGCACCGGGCTCGGCCTGTGGGTTACGCGGTCCATTCTGAGCCATTACGGTGGCAATCTGCAGGTTCACTCTTCGAATTCCCAAGAACGGCATGGCACGGTCTTCAGTATGTTCCTGCCCACAAATATGCGACCGCTGGCAGTTGTGTCGGTTGGGGGCTCGAATTGCGCGACCGCTGGCCGTGGACCTGCTGCGCCCGGCCCACGTCCCCGAAGCTCGGAGGCAGGCTTGGTGGACGAGAGCCGGCTGCGGGCGAGCGGCGACTCGGCCGGTTAACGCAAAATTCGCGCCTTCGTAGACATGAACATAGGAGAAGGATGATTGACCATGCTCAATTCAAGGTTCGATTCAAGCTCACTGGTTCGCGCAGTACGGACGCCGGTGCTGATCCTGGTGTTGGTGACGGCCATCCTTTCGGGATGCAAATCCAAGCAGGAACAGGCACTGGATCAGGCCAGGAAGCAAGCGGCCGCAACCGGTCAGCCACAGCAGGTAGTTTCGGTTGACAAGGCCGGGACTACTACGACCACGACGGTGCAGCCACCGGTTGCCGGGCAACCGAGCGGAGCGGCAACGACAACAGTGACTCCGGCTCCAGCTGGCGCGCCTGCTCCGGCGCCTTCGGAACCCGCCGTTTCGGCCGTGCCGCAACCTCCTCCGGCACCGGTCAGCGTAAGCATTCCGGCGGGCACAACGCTCACCATCAGGATTAATCAGCACATCAGCGTAAAAACCAGCCAGGCGGGGGACACGTTTACCGGCGAGGTAGTGAATCCGGTACTGGCCAGCGACAACAGTGTGCTGGTGCCAAAGGGCGCGCAGGTAGGCGGGGTGGTGGATGTGTCGCACCGACGGGGACACTTCAAAGGCCAGTCGCTGCTGGAGTTGCGGTTGACCTCACTGACTCTGGATGGGAAACAATACTCGCTGAGGACCCGGGATGTGGCGCGCACCAAGAAGGGCAAGGGCAAACGTTCGGCGGCCTTTATCGCCGGAGGATCGGGGCTGGGCATGCTAGTCGGCGGCGTCGCGACCGGTGGCGTGGGACTTCTGGTAGGCGGCCTGGTAGGTGCCGGGGCTGGGACCGCAGCCGCCGGTTTGACCGGCAACCGGGATATCGATATACCGGCGGAGTCGGTTGTGAGTTTCAAGCTCGCAAGCGACCTGGTGGTGCAGCCCGCGCAGTAGTGAGCACAGCCTGAACGACGGCCCTCCCGGCCTTCTCGTCACTCCTCTTCGTCTTCGTGCTGCGGCCGTTTGGCGTTCGCCAAAATCTTCTCGGCGATGGGTTGCGGCACGACGTCGTAATGATCCATTTCCATATGGAAGCTCCCGCGGCCCTGTGTGATTGCCGTGAGGCTCAGGCCGTAGCTCAACATTTCCGCCATGGGGACCTCTGCGCGGACCAAGGTAGTTGCTCCGCGACTCTCCATGCCCTGCACGCGTCCGCGGCGCTGGTTGAGGTCGCCCATGAGCGCGCCGGCAAACTCCTCTGGACCTTCGATCTCTACGCGCATGATGGGTTCAAGCAGCGCGGGCTTGGCCTGCTCCATGCATTTTCGGAATGCGATACGGCCGGCCATCTTGAAAGATAGTTCGTTGGAATCGACATCGTGATAGCTGCCGTCGTAAAGCGTCACCCGGAAGTCGACAACGGGATACCCGGCGAGGTGTCCGCGCGCTGCTGACTCCTGAATGCCCTTCTCGACGGCCGGAATGAAGTTGCGCGGAATGGATCCGCCAAAAATATCGTTGACAAACTCGAAACCGGCGCCGCGCTCGAGGGGCTCGATGCGAATCTTGCAGTCTCCAAACTGGCCATGGCCTCCGGTCTGCTTTTTGTGACGGCCGTGCGCGTCGGCGCGCCCCCGGATGGTTTCTCGATACGGAACCTTAGGCGACTTCAGCGTGACCTCAGTATGGTAACGGCGGCGAAGTTTGGAGACGATGGCCTCGATGTGCGGCTGGCCTGCGCCGGCGATGAGGAACTCGTTGGTTTGTGGGTCGCGGAAGAAGCGGACGAGGAGATCTTCCTCCATCAGCTTATGGACTGCGGGCGCCAGCTTGTCTTCGTCGGCGCGGGTCTTTGGCTCGATGGCGTAGGTCATCGCCGCTTCCGGCAGGGCCACGGGGTCGAAGAAAATCTCGTGGCCCTTGTCGCCGAGGGTGTCGCCGGTGAGTGTTTCTCTGAGTTTGGCCACAGCGCCAAGGTCGCCGGCATGCAGTTCGTTTACGGGCACCGCGGTGTGGCCCTGCATGATGGAAAGGTGGGCCAGACGTTCCCCACTGCGACGCGCATAATTTGTCACCGAGGCGTCGTTCCTTACGACTCCAGAAAAGACCTTGAAGAACGTGATGCGTCCAGCGAAGGGATCGGTCATGGTCTTGTAGACGTAGAGCGACACCGGCTCCTTGTCGTCGACTTTACGCATGACGATTTCCGGCGGGCCGTCGCCTTCAACCACTGGGCCGTTGGCCGCGTGCCCATTGGCGGAGACAGCTTGCAGAACCGCGCGTGCGGCGACCGGCGCACGCTCGATGGGCGCAGGCGCGTAAACCTTGAGAAAGTCGAGCAGATGATCGGTGGCGATGTTGGCGAGGCCGCTGGTGAAAAGAACCGGAAAGATGCGGTCTTCGCGGATGGCTTCGTGGAGCGCGGAGATGAGGTGCTGCTCGGGGATGGTGCCTTCGGCGAAGTACTCTTCCATGAGCTCGTCCTTACCTTCGGCCACCAGCTCTACCAGAGTTTCATGCGCGGCCTTGGCGGCTGCTTCCATGTGGGTGGGAACCTCTCCGATCTTTCCTTGCCCGTCGCCGTTGGGTGAGTAGTAGAAAGCCTCCATGGTCACCAGGTCGACGATGCCCTCAAAGCCTTTGCCGTTGGCAATCGGGAGCTGCACGGGTATCGCGGTGCGCCCGAAACGGGCACGGAGCGACTCAAGCGTGGGATCAACCGCGGCCGCGGCGCGGGGATGATCCATCTGATTGAGCACCACGACGCGCGGCAGGTTGAATTCGTCGGCGTACTTCCAGACGCGGTCGGTCATGGCCTCGACGCCGCAAGGCGTGTTCACGACAACCAGCGCAGCTTCCACGGGAAGCATGGCGGACTTGGCTTCATGCACAAACATGTGAAAGCCGGGCGTATCCACGAGATTGACCTTGACGCCATTCCACTCGGCGAATGCGACCGCGTTCTGCATCGTTGTCCGGCGGCTCACTTCTTCGTCGTCATAGGCTGTAACCGCCGAGCCATCCTCGACCCGGCCGAGTTTGGGAGTCATTTTGGCGGCATGCAGCAGCGCGGAAACCAATGTGGTCTTGCCGCTGTGCGCATGCCCGGCTACAGCTACGTTGCGGATCTCACTTCCCTGATACGACTTCATAAGAATGCTCCTCGAAAAAATGGGCTCGCCTTTAAGACAGACGCGAATGACTGCGATGGGGTTCAGTGCAAAGTGGGACAGGGGATTTCAGCGCGCAAAGAAACGGTGCAGGCGTCGCGTGGGGCGTCTTGATTGCACTGCCGCCGAGTCTGCCGACCTCATGCTTCATGAAAGGCGCTAGCCGGAGGGCGGGATTTCGTGACAGGGAAGGACCCGGGCCTCCAAGAGCTATGGATGCTAGCACGAGGTCCGGATGGGCATCAAATGGTATCTGTCGGAAGCGCAAAATCTCCCCCGTAGGGTTCGGCGGCGAGTGTGAAGGCAGATGTAGCATGAAGCCGCAGATGGCTATCTTTATACTGGAAATCAGCAATGACAAACTTTCTTCCAGTAGATGAGCAGCTAGACCTGCTCGAAAAGGGCGCGGCAGAGATCATCCGCGTCTCCGATTTAAAAGAGCGCCTGGAAAAATCGCGGCAGACCGGCATACCGCTGCGCGTGAAGGCCGGGTTTGACCCAACCGCGCCTGATCTGCATCTCGGACACACGGTCGTCATGCGCAAACTGAAACACTTTCAGGATCTCGGCCATCAGGTCATTTTTCTGGTTGGCGATTTTACTTCGCTCATTGGCGACCCAAGCGGGCGTTCAGCGACGCGCAAGGTACTTACTCGCGAAGAGATAAACGAGAATGCGAAGACGTACACGGATCAGGTGTTTCGCATCCTCAACCGTGAAAAGACGGAAGTACGGTTTAATTCGGAATGGCTGGGCACGCTGGGGTTCGAAGGGATGATTCAGCTCGCCCAGAAGTTCACCGTCTCGCAGATGCTCGAGCGCGATGAGTTTCACACCCGCTTTCAAAACGAGCAGCCGATTTCGCTCCACGAAATCCTGTATCCGCTGGCGATGGCCTATGACTCGGTCGCGCTGAAGGCCGACGTCGAGCTGGGCGGCACGGACCAAAAGTTCAATCTGCTCACCGGACGCGAATTGCAGCGGGACTATGGCCAGCAGCCTCAGATCGTGCTGATGACGCCGATTATCGAGGGTCTGGACGGTGTGCAGAAAATGTCGAAGTCGCTGAACAATGCAATTGGCATTCACGAGCCTGCGCAGGAGATGTACGGCAAACTCATGTCGATCTCGGATGAGTTGATGTGGCGCTACTGGACCCTCCTGACCGACCTGCGGCAGAGTGAGATCGACGCCATGCAGGCCGATGTCGCCGCGGGTAAGCTCCATCCCATGGAGGCAAAGAAGCGCCTGGCTCGCACCATCGTCGCGGGATTCCATTCAGAAGAAGCCGGGCGCGCGGCAGATGAGAACTGGGCGCGGCAGTTCCAGCAAAAGAGCGATGACGTCGAGGGATTGGAAGAGGTGCGCGTTGCCGCCGCCGAACTCGGTCGCGACATGGATGGGCGCGTGCGCCTATCGAAATTGCTCACCGTCGTTGGGCTCGCCGCGTCAGCAACAGAAGCAGATCGCAAACTGAAAGAAGGCGCGGTGCGGATAGACGGCGAGGTCTTCAGGCAATCTCATATCGCACTGAATGGCTCAACTCGATTGACCTTGCGCGTAGGCAAACGAGCCAAAATTGCGGTGGTCGAATAGCCTAGAACCGCATCTCTTCAATACAGCCGGTGTCGAAATCGCTGTACCTCACCCATTTCGGCCGAATGAGAAAATATGCGATTCCCGGCCAAAGTTGGCGCTCGACACCGCCAGGCCACGTTGAGAAGTACGTCTCCTTCGCCCGTGCGAGTTCTTCACCCTCGGGCTCGATCGGGAGGGCCTTCATATTGCACCGTGGTCTCGCCTTCCCAGCCAGTGACTACGGCAATGCTCGGATCTGCCTTGAGGTTCGGATATTTCCGCGAAGACTTCACCGTGTCAAAGACAATCTCGAGTTGTCGCGAAATCGCGATCCCCACCAGCGCCGATTGAGGCTCGCCGCCAGAGCCGATGCGCGACACCACGGCCCAACTTACGTGCGCGGACAAATCCGTAGATCTCTTTTCTGGTCAGCATGCGGCACAGGCCCAGCCTTAATCTTCCCGCAACGCATCCATCGGTTCGATGGTCGAGGCCGCGTGTGCGGGGATCAGGGACGCGATCGAACCTATGACCAGCAGCAGAATCGCGACGCCGACATAGGTCCCGAGATCGACGGGCTGCACATGAAAGAGGAAGCTCTTCACCAGCCGTCCGGCGAAGACAGCAACGGTCAGCCCGGCGATCAATCCGCTGCCCATCAGCAGGCCACCCTGGCGCAACACCATAGCGGCGACACTCTGGCGGGTCGCTCCCAAGGCCATGCGCACGCCGATCTCGCGGCGGCGATAGCTCACCAGCTGCGCGAGCACGCCATACAGGCCTGCGATCACCATGACGATGGCCAGGGCGGCAAACGATCCGGTGAGGTAGAGGCCCAGGCGCTGGCTGAAGGTGCTCGAGTCCACCACATCCTGCATGGTCTTGAAATTGTCCAGCGCATAGTCCGGCGCGGTCTGCTTGAAGAGAGAGCGCATTTCGCCGGCTACCGGCGCTCCGCCGCGCGTCTTCACCACAAAGCTCACCACTGTCTTCAGCAGCGCCTGATAAAAGAGCGACGTCGTCGGCACCTGCCGGTAGGGAAGCAGGATGTAGGGCGAAACATCCGCACCGGCGCCGCGGTCGGCCTGGTTTGCAATCACGCCAACGATGGTCAGGGGCTTGATCATTCCCGTATCCTGGCCGCCCAGGTCGATTTGCTGCTGGAGCGGATCCTTGCCGGGAAAATACTTCCTGGCCAGCTCCTCATTGATGACCACGACTGGTGTCGTGGTCTCCGTATCGTCTACGCTGATCATGCGACCGCGCACCATCGGCGTGCCCAGCACCGCGGCATAGTCTTCACTGATTGCCGTCACCTGGGCTCCGGGATGCTGCCCGGCGGGCGGCTTCGGCTGGCCGACGATGTCGAAGCTTGATCCCACGTGCATTCCGGCCAGCGGTGGAGCGGTGGCCAGCGCGGCATAGCGGACGCCGGGTGTATGCTTCATCCGCTCCAGCGACGGCTCATAAATCGTGCTCGCGATCGAAATCGGCGCGTGTTCCGTATTCGTCGATACGGCCATGGCCGAAAACCCCGCGGAATCCGCGGGCACCGCTGTGAACGTGGTCACCCCCTCCACGTCGAAGCCGAGGTGCGCGTGTTCGAGGTTCCAAAGCGTGTGGAAGAGGAGGCCGGTACCCACCAGCAGCAGGGTCGAAAGCGCCACCTCGCCGGCCACCAGCCAGCCGCTCAGCCGCCCGCTCACGGAGCGCGCCCCGATGCCGCGCGAAGCCGCCTGCAAGGCCGGCTGGGGATCGGTGCGCGCCACCAGCAGCGCGGGCAGCAGCGAGGAGAGCAGCGTGGTAAACGTGGCAATCGCGGCCAGCACCAGCAACACCGTCCAGTGAATGCTGATGGAATCCGCGCGCGGAATCGTACCGTCGGGCAGCTTCATCAGCGCCTTCAAAGCCATCCAGGCCAGGATCATACCCAGTCCGCATCCCAGCACGCTCAGCACCGCGCCCTCCGACAGGAGCTGGCGAATCAGCCGCCACCGGCTTGCGCCCAGAGCCGCCCGAACCGCGAATTCCTGCTTGCGGCCCAGGCAGCGCGCAATCAGCAGATTGGCCACGTTGGCGCAGGCGATCAGCAGCACCAGCACAAGCGCGCTCAACAGCGCCAGGAACACCGGCCTCACATCTCCGGTCAGCATCCGCTGATATCCGTCCACGCGGAACGACAGCGTCGCAGCCTGTTTGGGGTCGGCCTGCTGAATACGCTGGGCAATCGCCTTCAGCTCCTGCCGGGCCTGCTCGAGGGAGACGCCAGGACGCATTTCGGCGATGATGTTGAAGAAGTCATAACCGCGATCTTTCAGCATCTCCGGAGTTGGCTGGAGAGGCAGCCATACGCCCTTGGTAATATCCGGGCCCTCCGTTTCAGGAAAGCGGAAACTGGCCGGCATCACGCCTACCACGGTGCGCTCGGCACCGCCGACCTTCACCGTCTTGCCGATAATTCCCGGATCGGCGCTGAAGTCCTGCCGCCACAATGCCTCCGAGAGCAACACCACCTGCGGCCCATTCGCTTCGCCCTCCTCCTTCGTGAACGTGCGACCCAGCAGCGGCCGGATGGCCAGCATGGTAAAGAGGTTCGGCGTCATGCGCGGGGCGGTCACACTTTCCGAGCCCTCCTTGCCCTGCATCACACTCACGTCTTCCGAGAAGCCGCCCACCTGCGCCAGTCGCTGCGCCTGGTCGCGGATGTCGCGGTAGTTCAGGTAGGAGGAGCTGCCAAAGCCCTGAGCATCCCCCGGACCGATGAAGAGCAGACGATCGGCGTGCGCATAGGGCAGAGGCCGCAGTAGAACGCTCTCGACCACCGTAAACATCGCGGTGTTGGCGCCGATGCCGAGCGCCAGGGTGATCACGGCCAAAGCCGCGAAGCCCCACGACGAGCGCAGCTGGCGCAATGCATACTTCAGATCCTGCATGAATCTCGCCCCTTCCAGAACATCACTGCTAACTTAATACTCCGCTCTCTTATACGTTTTACTCAGAGCGTAAGACCCCGACGGGATCGACATGGGCTGCTCTCTGCGCCGGCAGAAAGCAGGCCGCCAGGGCAACGGCGCCCAGGGCGGGCGCCACGCATAAATACGTCACCACATCAGTAGGCGCAACTCCGTAGAGCTGGCTGCGCAGCAATGGGGTGAGTATCAGCGAACACAGCACGCCCAGGGTCATGCCAGTAGCAGTCAGGCGGAGCCCTTGCTTGAGAATCAGCTCGAAGACATCGCGCCGCTTTGCGCCCAATGCCATGCGGATACCGATCTCGTGCAGGCGCTGGCGGGTGCTGTAAGCGATGACTCCGTAGACGCCGATCGCCGCCAGGGCCAGACCGACGATGCCGAACATGCCCACGAAGGTGCCTGCGACGCGCGTGCCGGTGCTCGTCAGCTCCACATTGCGCGAAAGCGGGAACTGATCGAGGACGAGAAGATCGGCATTGAGGCTGTGAACGGCGCTCGCCACGGAAGAGGCGTACATCTTCGGATCACCGGCAACGAGGACATCGAGCACGAAATCTCCACGATAGCGTTGCAGCGCAGCGGAATAGACGATGGGGCGCGGAGCTTCCTCGAGATCGACGTATTTGCTATTCTTCGCCACGCCAACCACCGTGAACCAGTCTCCGTCGATCTTTACCCGGTGACCAATCGCGTTCTGCATCGGCCAGTATCGCTGCACGAAGCTCTCATTTACAACCACGACGGGCTCGGTTTCGGGAGAATCACTGGAAAGAATGTCGCGTCCGGCAGCGAGAGACATTCCCATCGTTTCGAGATATTGCGGACCGACTTTCATCCGCAACATGTCGAGCGATTCATTCTTTTGCGCGGCGTAGCCCTCGGGAATAATGACATCCGTGCTGTCGCGGAAACTGAGCGGCGACCATTCAGAGAAGGAAGCCAGCTTCACGCCGGGAATCCGTTCGATGCGTTTGAGCAGCTCCCGTTCAAAGGCAAGACCCGTTTCGGAAGTGTAGCCGGCGGGAAAGAGATCGATCGAGCTGAGCAGCACGTGGTCGGCCTTGAATCCGATATCGGCATGCTGTGCGTTGCGGAAGCTGCGGATGAACAGACCTCCGCACACCAGCAGCAGGAAGCTGAGCGCAATCTGCACCGCAACCAGCGCCGAAGTAAGCCGCGCCTTATGCCGGCCTCCGGAAGCGGTCCCCGCTTCCTCCTTCAGGACGGTGACTGGCACGATCTGCGAGGATCGCAGTGCCGGCAACAGGCCGAAGGCAATGCCGGTGAAGGCGGAGAGCAGGAAAGTAACGGCCAGCACGCGCCAGTCGACATGCATGTTCAGTGAGATTGGAATGTCGGTCGGCGGCAGGAAGCGCTCAAAGCTGCTTGACGACCAGATGGTGACCATCAGCGCCAGCAGACCGCCGGTAAGAGCGACCAGAAGGCTCTCGATCAGGAGCTGGCGGACGAGGCGAGAACGGTTGGCGCCAAGTGAGAGGCGAACCGCCATCTCGCGACGGCGGGCAACGGCTCGCACCAGGAAGAGATTGGCGACGTTGACGCAGGCCAGCAGCAGAACCACGAAGGCGATCGCCATAAGCGGTGGGAAGACCTGGGAAAGATATCCGTTGGCGGTATCCGGAGCACGCCACAGGGGATAGGTCCTTATGTCTTTGCGGCCCCGGTGGTCGAGCGGCCACGCCTGGACAAGCTGCTTGATCTCTACATTCAACTCCTGCTCCGCCTGTGCACGCGTTGCACCCGGCGCAAGACTGCCCACTACTTCTATTGAACCGTCGCTGCGGTCATGAAGGCTGTCCTGACCCTCGAGTTGCGGCTGCATCATCAGCGGAGCCCAGACATCCATGCGCAGTCCAGTTTCGGCACCCTGAAAGAGAGGCGGCGCCACTCCAATCACGGTGTACGGATGCTGGTTCAGGTTGATTGTGCGTCCAACGATCTTCGGGGCGCCGCTGAAGAGCAACTGCCAGGTGCGATAGCTGAGCACCACGACGGGAGCTCCGCCCGGCTTGTCGCCTTCCTGCGGCTCGAAGAACCCGCCCAGTACCGGGCGCACACCGAGGACATCGAAATAATTCGCCGAAGTAAAGGCGGCCCATAGCCGCAGAGGCTTTCCCGAGCCGGTAAGGTCAACCGAGTTGACGTTCCAGCCAATAAGACCAGAAAGTGCTCGCGTGTGGTTGCGAAGGTCGACGTAGTCCGGATAAGAGATCTCATCATCGTCTCCGCGGTGGATGGCGATGAGTTCCGTCCTCGGATTTGCTCCCGGCACAGCTGAGAAGAGGGTCGAGTTCATCCAGCTGAAGATGGTGCTGTTGGCCCCAATCCCCAGGGCCAGGGTGACGATAGCTGTCAGCGTAAAGGATGGAGCCTTCCGGAGCTGGCGTATCGCATAGCGGGCGTCTCGAAACCATCCCTGCATAGCAGCCTCCTTAAGAGAGAA
>Ga0210386_10001041_pt1 | contig 25081 bp, 21 predicted proteins | sample IncBWH32OmetaG_FD_160091 | JGI IMG/M metagenome (GOLD analysis project Ga0210386, IMG submission 160091) | Forest soil microbial communities from Barre Woods Harvard Forest LTER site, Petersham, Massachusetts, United States - Inc-BW-H-32-O ...
CGTTGGGGCGGGCGCCCGCGGCGTCGCCGCGCTCGACCGTATTGCCGATACGCCCTTCGCGCGGCTCCTGGCGGATCGCCTCGCCGCAACGCAACGCAGCTGTTTCAATCTGGCCCTAACTTGCTCTAGCCCGCGCGCGCCGCCGCCAGCGCGAGCCCGCCCATCAGGGCGGCCAACATCAACCCGCCCCGGATCTGGTGGCTCTGCGCCGGGCGGCCATGACAGGCGTTGGCGAAATGCTCGCAGTTCCAGTGGAGGAAGTTGTAGCGCGTGTTGAACATGGAATAGGCGTTATAGAGGACAGTCGCGCCCGGCAAGGTGCTGGGATAGAAGGCGCGATAGCTGCGGCCTTTCACGAAGTCGGTCCAAGGCTGCTCGCCAGGTCCGCCGATCTCCCCGGAATTGGTCACCACCATCGGCAGTCCGTCCGAACCGATCCGGTCAGAGACCAGGGCAAAGTGATGCGCCAGCTTGAACAGGCCTTTCATCTGCACCGTGACCACGGTGCCCGGCCTGAGATGCAGCGGTGACATGCCATTCATGGGAACCCCTTGCGACCGACAAAAGGGGGCGTGCATAGCACCTCGTCACAGAAACGTCACGATAATTCTTACGGCGCTGGAAGCTGTCACAATTCGCGGCGCGACGGTATCGGGCGGTTATTCAGGCGCTTCGATCTTTTCCAGCCGGATGACAACACGGCGGTTCTGCGCCTGGTTTTCCGGGATCGCGGCACCCATCGCATCGCGATTGGGGAGCTTGGGCTTTGTGTCGGCATATCCCGCGGCGCGCAGTCTTTGCGCGGGAAGGCCTTGGTCCAGAAGAAAACGCACCACGGCGGCGGCGCGGGCAGTCGACAACTCCCAATTGGAAGAGAACTGGGCGGTGGCGATGGGCGTGTCGTCGGTGTGGCCCTCGACCACGATCTGATATCCCTGATACGCGCTGGACTTCAGCTCCACCGCGACGCCCCGCAAAATCGGCCTTCCACTGTCGCTCAGGTCCGCCGAGCCGCTTGCGAAGAAGGCGGAACTGCTGATTTCCAGCATGCTGATGCGGTCGGCCTTCGGCTCGGACCCGGTGTTTGGCTTGGCGGCAGCGGGACGCCCGATCCTGGCGGCTGCGGCGTCACGCAGACTGTTCCCGGAATTCTCAAAGCTGTCGAACGCGGAAATCTCCGCGCCGGACAAGGGCGCAACCGGTTTCGCGGCTTTCGCCGGCACCGGATGGATGTCATGCACCGCCGGTGTCGAAACCTGGACCGTATGCGGTTCTTCCAGGCCGATTTTACGCGAAGACAGGATGACGAAAAAGATCACAAAAAAGCAGAGCAGCAGCGTGATCATATCCGCATACGTGATGAGCCAATCGTCGGTGTGAACCCGCGGCGCCCGAATTGGAATACGATTCATGCGTTGACGACCCGCAGGCGGACCGGCGGCGGAGCGGATCGCGCATGGACGCCGAAATAATCCTGGACTTCCGGCCGCAGAAAGCCGTTGAGCCTGTCCTGGATATACATGGGAGGCTTTTTCCCGGCCAGCATGGCCATGCCTTCGGCGAGAAAGTGATGACGCGACCGCCGCCCATCGACATCCTGCCGGAGCCTGGTGGCCGCGGGCATGTAGATCATGCGCGCAGACAGCACGCCGTAGAGGGTCGACAGAAAGGCCACCGCGAGGCTGGCGCCGATCCCCGATATGTTCTCCGTCAGATTGCTGAGCATCGCCACCATGCCGATGAGCGTGCCGACCATGCCGAAAGCGGGCGCATGGCTGGTCATGGCTTCGAGGATTTCGGCGGGGCGGATTTCGCGCTCATAGCAGGCGTCCGCCACCGTGTTGATCATGGCGCGGACATCATCGGGCCCATACTCGCTCAGGACCATGTTGAGTCCGTATTTGACGACAGGATCCTCGATGCCGGCCGCGGCGATGTCCGACTCAAAGCGGCGCATCCCCTTGGCCCTGATCTGGCCAGACCAATTCACGATGTTCGCCGCGTCACGGCTTAAATCGTCGGCCTTTGCCGGTGTCTGCTTGGACATCTCGACGATGGCCCTCAGAGCCAGCCGGACTTCGCCGGCGGCAAAGCTCATGAATGCGACCGCGATGACGCCGCCGCCCACGATCACCAGGCCCGCCACGCTGATCAGGATCAGATACCCGCGCGCGCCCAGCAGGATCGGGCTCAGCACCAGCAGCAGCCCGAAGGCCGCTCCCATGATCGGCGTGGGTGTTGCGGAGCGCCGGAAGGAGGGGGTTCGCATGCTGTGTCTTTCGCTGAAGGCCGGGCCCGCGCTTTCTGCTGGCAGGCGTAACCTCGTTCAAGCATCGAACGTGCCAGTGTATTGAGCCTTTAAGCCGTTGTTTCATATCAGCTATTCTTGGCGGAGAGGGGGGCGGGCAGGGCACTTTCCTGCCGGTGGGAAAATTTGGCCTGGACGCGCCGTGTTTCCGGGGCGTGTCGGTTGCCATAGGATCGCCGGGTCTTCGAGGGAGCCGGGCATGAAAGACAACCTTGCCGCCATGGCGGCGTTTCTTCTTGCCGCCGGGTCATCACCTGCCTTCGCCGATCCCAAAGACGCGTTGATGGCGGTCGACCGCGCCTTCGCCCGCATGGCGGTGGAGAAAGGCTACGACCAGGCCTATATCGCCAATCTGGCGCGCGACGGGCAGACCTTCACCGGGGCCGCGCCGATCAAAAACAAAGCCGATGCGGTCCAGCGGTTCAACGATCCCAAGGCTGCGCACAGCGATCCCAAGATCAAGATCACCTGGGTGCCGGATACCGGCGGAGTGTCCGCCGACGGCACCTTGGGCTGGACCGAAGGCCATTCCAGCCATGTCGGACCGGGTGTCAGCACGACCGGTCATTACATGACCGTCTGGGTCAAGGAGAACGGGATCTGGAAAGTGCGCGCCGATATGGGCAGCACCGATCCCAAGCCGAAGCCCTGAACCCAGGAAAAAGGTGCAACTGCCGGCGCGCTCCGAGGCCGAGCCCGGCCTCTATTGCGATATCCGCGATTGACGCCCGGCGAAAGTCAGGCTTCCCTATCTGCGGGGCTTGGGGTGGCGGATGCGATGTCACCGGTCAGGATCGCGGGATTGGCTCTTCTGGCAGGCTTGGTCCTGTGCGGCCCGGTGTCCGCGGCGCTGCCCGGCAGGGACGCGCTGAACGCGGCCAAGGACGCCGCCACTGGCGCCTTGGGCAAGTTGAACGCCGAAATCACCACCAGAACCCGCAACTTTGTCGCCGATTACAGCGTCAATGACCGTTATGTGATCGAGGCGGCGCGCATCGCGGGGCGGCGCAGTGCTTCGTCCCAGGTACGGGCCTTCGCCGAGACCCTGGCCGCGGACGCCCGCGCTTCGGAAAGCGATCTTCAGCGGGTGCTGCACAGCTATAATGTGAGTGCCGCCCTGGTCTCGGGCCTGGATTCCCGCCGCCGCGGCATGATCGGCGAGCTGACCGACACGCCGGCTTTCACCCGGCGCTATCTCGCGCAACAGGTTGAAGCCGAGAGCGAGCAGCGCATCCTGCTGCGGCGCTACGCCGGCAGCGGCAAGATCCTGGCCGTCAAGCAGTTCGCCGAGCGCCGGCTCAAGCGGGTCGACGAGATCCTTTCCACGCTGCGGCATTTGCAGCGCGCCGCCTGACGTGGCGTCAACCGAAGGCGCGGGAAAAAAACTTCCGTATCTGTGCCAGGATATCGCGCTCGAGCGTGCGCTTTTGACCCGTCGTGCTCGCGATTTCGCTCAGATGGGATTGCCGGGCCGCGAGAACATGACTGAATCGCTCAAGCAGGCCCGGTTCCGCCGCAAGCAGGAGTTCCATGGAGTCGTTGGTGACTTCCAGGAGCCGCACGGCGGTGAGGCTGGTCACGCAGGTCGTCCGGGGCGCGCCCGTCATCAAGGACATTTCGCCCACGATGTCACCGCTGGCCAGAACCGCGACTTCGCGCTTCTCGCCGTCCGGCATGTCGAGTGAGACAAGTGCGGCGCCGTCCAGCAGCACGAACATGGAATTTCCGGCTTCGCCTTGCCGGATGAAGGTCGCACCGGCCGGAATTGACCGGACATTGCAGGACGAAGCCAATGTCTCGATCTGCGGCGCGCCGAGAATATTTTCGAAGATCGGTACCCGGGCGAGGGCGTCGCGCACCTCCGCCGCCGAGTCGCGCGGACCGCCGGCGTGGCCCGCGGCAAATTCCATAAGCCTGGCGGGCTCCGGCACGGCATGGCGCTGCAAGGCGCGATGCAGCGCCTGCGCCATGATCGACCTGGCGATCTGCGGCTCGCTCTCTTCCAGATCGGCGTAAAAGCGCACATGCAGGAATGTGGCATGCGGACCGAACCGGTCGATCAGAACCTCCGGGTCGCGATGGCTGGAGAGCGGTTTCGTCCGCACCGCACGGTAGGCCTCGGCAAGCAGAATGCCGATGGCGCGTTCCGCCGGAAAATGCCGGGCTATCGCCACTTCCACGAACAGCCTTTTCGCGCCGGGCGGACGGCTGTGATTGATCACCGGGTGGGAGGTCAGAATGTGGTTCGGAATCATCAGCCGCCGCCCGTCGTCGAGGCGAAGGAAGGTGGATCTCAAGGCGATGCTCTGCACCCGTCCGAAGACTGGATTGGAGAATCGTGGCGAGTAGATCGTCAGCCAATCGCCGATCCCGACGGAGCCGTTGAGATTGACCGACAACCCGCTGAACACGTCGGCGATGCCCGCCTGCAGCGCGATGCCGAGCAGAAGGGCCGTGGCGCCGGAGGCCGTGAGCAACCCCGCGAAGGATACGCCTGCCTCGAAATACAGCCCCACCGACACGCCCAGCGCCAGCAGCGCGATCGTCACCAGGATTTGCATGACCACGGGGGTTTCGCGGCCGCGTTTGCGAAGCAGGTACCCATTCCAATAAAAGGCACGAACCAGCCGGTCGAGAAGCAGGGCTGCCGCCCCCGCCATCAACACGCCCAGCGCATTGATGATCCTGGTGCTGAAGGGGGGCGAAATGGAGGCCAGGATCAGCGCGGCTCCCGCAAAGCGGGCCGTCGCAAGAAGCACCAATACGACAAGCCACGGAATGATCGCGAATTTCCTCATTGCCGTGAATCGCTCCGGGGCAACTATCGGGTCATGACAAAAATACTGTTCTTGGCGGATATGATGGAACTGAAGCCCGGCACAGGGACCGTCAGGCCTCTTGTACGGGAAAAAAACGTCTCACGCGCCCAATTTCCCGCAAAGGTTGCCATACCTCTTCCGGCTATCATAGACCCGCCCGGGGAGGCCGCTCCCCGGTTTCGCGGCCGGACAGCCGCTTTTGACCATGAGGCCGTAAGGGTTGAACCGGTATTTCGGGGAGGCGCATAATGTCGCCGTATTGCCTGCCCATTTCCATCAGGGGACCCCGACGGTTTCGCTCCAGATCAATGGGCAAACGCACGCCGTGCAAGTCACCCCCGGGCGTCACTAGATTGGCCCATTCGATGCCATTGTCTGTCGCTAAGTCTGTCGCAAACTTTGAAAAGCTGAAGGAGAAAGCCATGAAGAAGTATTGCCTTACGCTTGTGTCCGCTGCCGTCGTGGCGGTTCTGGGCGCCGCATCCGTCGCGAACGCCGCCCCGGCGGGCGTCAAGGTCGGCGACCTGACCTGCAACGTGTCCAGCGGTTTCGGTTTCATCTTCGGGTCATCCAAGGACCTGCACTGCACCTATCGTCCAAGCGGCCATCCGCGTGAGCACTATGTCGGCGCCGTGAACAAGTATGGCGTCGATATCGGTTACACCGAAGGCGGCATCCTGGTGTGGGGCGTATTCGCACCCACATCCGACCTGGCGCCCGGCGCCTTGTCGGGCACCTATGCCGGGGCCACGGCCGATGCCACGATAGGCGTGGGCCTGGGTGCCAATGTGCTGATCGGCGGACTGAAGAAGTCGATCGCGCTGCAGCCGCTTTCCATCGAAGGCAACAAGGGCCTGAATGTGGCGGCGGGCATCGGCTCTATCACGCTGAAGTCCGCGCAATAGGTTTCGCCTGCCGAAATCAATGCCGCGCCGGCGCCCGGCCGTGCGCAGCCTGTTGGCATGGCCGGTCCAGAGAGGGCATTACTCCCGCTCTGGAACCGGAACATTGAAGCCGTTCAGCGTCGTCGAGACCAGGCAGTATAGCCCGACCAGATAGATCATCTCATTGGTGGCATGCTGGCCGAAAGTCTGTACCGCCAGCCGGTAAAGCGGCTCGGGCAGGGTGCCGCCGCGCACAAGGGCATACGCAAAATCGAATGCGATGCTTTCTTCCCGCGTCAGATCCGACGGCTTGAGGTTGGCGACCAGTGTGGCCAACCGCTCATCGGTCATGCCTTCGCGTTCGGCCACCGCGATATGGGCATAGATTTCATAGGCCGCATCAAAGCGGGCGCCCACCACCAGGATCACGATCTGGCGAATTGTGTCGGGCAAGCTTGCGCCTGCGGTCATCGCCAGCGTGAGGTCCCAGATCGCCTTGCCGATGCCCGGTTCGTGCAGCCAGGGATTCCACGGCCCCATCAAGGCTCCATCGTCACGCAGCACCTTGAACGCATTGAAGTTGCTGGCGATGCCCTTCTTCATATTTTCATAAAGGGGCTTCTGTTCCGCCGTCAGGTTGGCGGGAGCAATCAGTGGCAGGCGCATGGTTGTTTCCCTTGATGGATGGCCGGTCCCATCTTAGCAGCTTATGCGGACGAAATTTTGACGGCGCCCTTATTTGACCATGAGGTCAAAAGGGTTGAACCGGTTTTTCGATGAGGCGCATACTTTGGCGGTATTGCCTGCCGATTTCCATCAGGAGGGAACATGATCTCACTCCAGATTAACGGGCAAAATCGCGACGTCGACGTGACGCCTGACACTCCGCTGCTGTGGGTTCTGCGCGATGTGCTCGGCATGACCGGCACCAAGTTCGGCTGCGGCATCGCGCAGTGCGGTGCCTGCACGGTTCATGTCGATGGGCAAGCGGTCCGTTCGTGCATGCTTCCCGCCGGTGCCATCAAAAATCGCAAGATCACCACGATCGAGGCGGTGGGCGCCACGGTTGGAGGGGCGAAGGTGCAGAAGGCCTGGCTCGATCTGGAAGTGGTGCAGTGCGGCTATTGCCAATCGGGCCAGATCATGTCGGCGGCGGCGCTGCTCAATGCCACGCCGCACCCGGACGATGCCGACATCGATGCCGCCATGGCCGGCAACATCTGCCGTTGCGGCACCTATGTGCGCATCCGCGCCGCGATCAAGAAGGCAGCCGGCGCAGGCTGAGGGGAGGCACCATGTCGTCCGCCGCGCAACGATTCCAACCTTCCCGCCGCACCTTGCTCGCATCCGGCGCGGGGGCACTGGTTTACGGATTCCATTTCCCGTCCGCGCAAGCCGCAGCCGTTTTGGCGCCCAATGCCTTCATCCGGATCGCTGGCGACGGCAAGATCACCCTGGTGATGCCGCAGGTCGAGATGGGACAGGGCGTCTATACCTCCATCGCCATGATCATGGCGGAAGAGCTGGATGCCGATTTCCATCAGGTGGTGCTCGAGCATGCGCCGCCGGACGAGAAGCACTATGCCAATCCGGTCTTTGGCGTGCAGGCAACCGGCAATTCCAACTCCATCCGCGCCTTCTGGAAGCCCTTGCGCACGGCGGGCGCGACCACCCGCGCGATGCTGGTCATGGCGGCCGCCGGGCAATGGGGCGTCGACGTCTCTTCCTGCACGACCGCAAACAGCCAGGTCATTCACGCCGCCAGCGGGCGCAAATCGGGATATGGCGCGCTGGCGCAACGCGCCGCCGGGCTTGCGCCGCCGGCCAATGTGTCGCTCAAGGACCCGGCCGATTTCAAGCTGATCGGCAAGCCGCTGAAGCGGCTGGACACGCCCGACAAGGTCGACGGCCGCGCGGTCTATGGCATCGATGCCATGCCGGCCGGCGTCAAGTTCGCCACGCTTGCGGCCTCGCCGGTTCTGGGCGGGAAAGTCGCTCATGTCGATGATGCCAAGGCCAAGGCCGTTGCCGGCGTGCGCCAGGTGGTGGTGCTGGATGATCTGGTCGCGGTGGTGGGCGATCACATGTGGGCGGCCAAAAAAGGGCTGGCGGCACTGGCCATCGAATGGAATGAAGGCGCCAATGCCAATGTCGACTCCAGGCTGATCTGGAGTGACATCCGCAAGACCAGCGCCCGGAAAGGTGCGGTCGCCAAGGTCATCGGCGATGCCGACAAGGTGCTTGCCGAGGGCGACAGGCTGGATGCGGTCTACGAGCTTCCATTTCTCGCGCATGCCACCATGGAGCCGATCAATTGCACGGCCCATGTGACGCCGGAAGGTTGCGAAATATGGATCGGAACCCAGGTCATCGCGCGGGTGCAGTCCGCGGTCGCTGCCACGCTCGGCCTGCCTCCCGAAAAGGTGAAGGTCAACCAGCATTTGTTGGGCGGCGGGTTCGGCCGCAGGCTGGAGCCCGACATGGCCGTGAAAGCGGCGCGCATCGCCCAGCATGTCGATGGCCCGGTCAAGCTGGTTTACACCCGCGAAGAAGATATCCGCCAGGACGTATACCGGCCGGCCTATCGCGACTTGCTGGCCGCCAGCCTGAAGGATGGCAGGATCGATGGCTGGACCCATCGCATCACCGGTTCGTCGGTGATGGCGCGCTGGCTGCCTCCCGCTTTTCAAAAGGGAATTGACATCGACGCCGTCGACAGCGCGGTGGACATGCCATACGACATCGCCAACAAGCGCATTGAATATGTGCGATGCGAACCGCCGGGTGTGACCACGGGATTTTGGCGCGGTGTCGGGCCAAACAACAATGTGTTCGCGATCGAGAGTTTCATCGACGAACTCGCGCACAAGGCCGGCAAGGATCCGGTGGCTTTCCGCGTCGCCATGCTCGACGGCACGCCCCGCCTGAAGGCCGTGGTGGAACAGGCCGCGAAACTTTCAGGCTGGGGCGGCGGGCTCCCGGCGCGCACCGGTCGCGGCATCGCGGCCCAGATTTCCTTTGCCAGTTTCATTGCGACCGTCTGCGAGGCCGAAGCCGACGAAAACGGCGAGGTGAGCATTCGCCGTATCGTGTCGGTGGTCGATACCGGCATTGCGGTCAATCCCGACACGGTCATGGCGCAGCTTCAGGGCGGCATAGTCTTCGGCATGACGGCCGCACTTTACGGCGAGGTCACCATCGCCGGCGGCCGCGTGGAGCAGGGCAACTTCAACGACTATCGCATGCTGCGTATCAACCAGGTGCCGAATATCGAAGTGCATGTCGTCAAGAGCGGCGAACCTCCCGGGGGCATCGGTGAGACCGGCACCACCGCGGGTCCGCCCGCGCTGTGCAATGCGCTCTATTCGGCCACCGGCATCCGGCTTCGCCGCCTGCCGATCGACCGCGAGGTTCTGGCGGGGAGGAAACTGGCGTGAGGCGTGGGCTGCTGGTGCTCCTGGCCCTGGCATTGGCGGTCCTCGCCTATGCCGGCTGGATCGTGCTGGGACCGGGGCCCTTGGATTTTGCCGGCGGCGGCCCCGTGGCATTGGCCGATTACAAGGCGGGTGATCCCACCGGCGTGCCGGCATCGCTGCGCAATGCCGCCCTGGTCGCGCGCGGCGAATATCTGGCGCGTGCCGCCGATTGCGAAGCCTGCCACACCGTGGCCGGCAGAGCGCCTTTTGCCGGCGGGCTGGCGTTCAAGCTCCCCTTTGGCACGCTTTATTCACCCAACATCACGCCCGACAAGGAAACCGGCATCGGCGGATGGTCGGACAGTGATTTCCTGAACGCCGTCCATAAGGGCATGGCACCGGACGGCACGCGGCTCTATCCGGCCTTCCCTTACGCCGCCTATACCATGATGACCGACGATGACGCGCTGGCGATCAAGGCGTTTCTTTTCAGCCTGCCGGCCGTGCATGCGCCCGCATCGCCCAACACTTTCGCGTTCCCCTTCAACCAGCGCTGGCTGATGGTCTTCTGGTCCGCCTTCTTCAATAGCGATCACCGTTTCATGCCCAACCCCGACCAGAGCCCGCAATGGAATCGCGGCGCCTATCTTGCCGAAGCGATGGCCCATTGCGGCGACTGTCACACGCCGCGCAACCTGATGCAGGCGTTGGACAACCGCCGCAAATTCGCGGGCGCGGTGGCCTCCGGCTGGAAGGCCTATGACATCACCCAGGACAAAAGCAGCGGCATCGGCGGCTGGAGCGGCGAAAGCCTGGCGGCATTCCTGGCCGGCGGCCATGCGCAGGGCTATGGCACGGCTTCGGGTCCGATGGGCGAGGCGGTGGACAAAAGCTTGATGCATCTGGCGCCTGAGGACATCAGCGCGCTGGTCACCTATCTGCGTACCGTCCCGGCAGTCGCCGATCCTGTCCTGCCGGCACCGAAGACCACGCCCGCGCCCGTGTCCTACCGTGATGGCGTGGCGCAGGCCAACGGACGGGGCAAGGCCATCTTCGCCGGCGCCTGCCAGGGCTGCCATGGCTGGACCGGCGAGAGCCCGGTCCTGACCTATGCCAGTTTCACCGGCGGGCGTGCCGTCAATGACCCCAGCGCCCGCAATGTCGCACAAGCCATTCTCCATGGCGTGACACGCAACAGTCCGCAGGGGCCGGTTGTCATGCCCGCTTTTGGCCAAGCCTATAGCGATGTCGAAATCGCGGCGCTGGCCAACTATGTAACGGCGCGATTTGGCGCGACACCTTCCGCCATAACGCCTGCGGACATCGCCCGGCTGCGGCAAGAGTGAACGCCACGGGCGCTATCCTCGCTCCTTGGGCCATAGCATATCGATCGGCTTGTTCGGATCGGCCGTTATATGAAGCGTCGCGCAGTGATGGTAGGTGAACTGGCCGGGATTGTTCACGGGATGCTGCTCCATGAACTCGACCACCTGCAAGGTGCAGCTCCTGCAATTGACATTGGGCAGGGTGACATCGGTTTCGAACGGTTGGTCCGTCCTGGCACTGTGCTGGAACAGTCCGTCGGCAAGCACCGGCGGCGCGACCGGATTCATGACCTCCGCCGAAACCGACATGATGGCGCCCTTGTCGTTGGTCATGGTCTGGGCCTTGGGGTCCAGGGGCAGTTCCGTGGGAGAATTGACCGCCAGTGCCACCCGGTAGTGGCCGGGGTGATAGACGGTCTCCTGCACCTTGATATGCAGCAGCGCGCCGCCCCGCACATCGGTCACGGCATAGGTCGGCTTGCCGAAATCGGTATTGGTGCCGCCGCAGGGCGCCGCCTTCTGCGGATCGCCAAGCTGGTTTTCAACCAGCCAGGAGTCGGGCGCCAGAAGTCGGAAATGGGCCTGGGACAGGCTGGGGACCGCGATCAATCCGAGGACCAGCCAGGACGCGCGCAAAATTCGCTTTCTCATCACCAAACCTGCTTCCTTGTTTCTTTGCCTCGCATGGGCGCCGACAGAAGATCGCAAGCTCTTTCAAGTCAGGAGAATTCCATCAAATACATGTCAGGCCCCTCAGCATAGGGTCGCGGCGATGAAAATCAATATTTCCCTTTTCTAAGGTCACGCGTGCGGATGGCATCTTGATCGTGGCCGACATCACAAAGGCAGGACAAGGCCACATGGCAGTCCACAGACTCGATGCGTCAATAATGTTGAATGGATCGCCTGCAGGCACGATGAAATTCCCAATGGACGAAAACGCTCGAAGCCAACCCGCGCCGCTCGATGGCTTTGTCCGGTGACAGGTTCGGGTCTTGGAGCCGAAGGCCCGGCGGGGCGGGGTGCCGGACAGTTCTGAGCAGGGGAAGAGCGCGTGCTTTTGCCGCCTTGATGGCGCTATACTGCTGAATGGAAGAAGTTGAGATTCGGGCCGCCGCCAGCCAAATGGTGCGGCTCCACGGCCCGCGCGCACTGGCCCGATCGATCGAGAGCGCCGACAAGATGCTGGCTCTTGGGGACATCGCGGGATTCCACAAATGGAACCGGGTCACGGACGCGATCAGGGACTTGCAACGCTAGGTCCGATCTCCCTGGCCGGGTCCCCAGGGTCCGCTTCGGGGCCGCGGCACTATCCAGGCTCGCTTCACTGATCCAACCGATCTGGCCAAATTCAGCCGCATCCATCAAAATGGCCGCGCGAACCGGTGGATTTGAATCATGAACACAAGGCCGCTTGTCCAAACCGCAACCAGGCTTGGTTTTGGCCTGCTCCTCATCCATGCCGCCATGGCGACGACGGCGCGGGCCGATGAGGGCATGTGGACCTTCGACAACTTTCCCATCGCTGCGGTGAACAAGCAATTCGGCACCAAAATCGACCAGGCATGGCTTGACCATGTGCGATTGGCGGCGGTGCGCCTGTCCAGCGGATGTTCGGCGTCCCTTGTCACGGCGCACGGCCTGGTGTTGACCAATCACCACTGTGTCCGGGAATGCGCCCAGCAACTCTCCACCGCCAGTACCGACTATGCGAAGCAGGGATTTCAGGCGGGAAGGCGCGAGGACGAGAAACTCTGTCCCGGGATGGTCGCCGAAGTGCTGATGAACATTGCCGACGTATCCGAACAAATTACGACCGCGGTATCCGGACAGACGGGAGAGGGGTTCGTGAAGGCCCGGAACGCGGCCATCGCCCAGGCAGAAAAGCTGGCCTGTCTTGGAAAAGAAGAGCAGTTCCGCTGCCAGGTGGTCACCTTGTATCAGGGCGGACAATACAAGCTCTATACCTTCCGCAAATATACCGATGTCCGGCTGGTATTCGCGCCCGAAGGTGATACGGCCTTTTTTGGCGGCGATCCGGATAATTTCAATTTTCCCCGCTATGACCTCGACTGTTCCTTTGTGCGGCTCTACGAGGGCGGCAAGCCGGCCGAGACACGCGATCACCTGGCTTGGAGCGCCGCGCCGCCCAGGGATGGCGAGCCGGTCTTTGTCGCGGGCAATCCCGGATCGACGCAACGCCTGCTCACGGTCGCCCAACTTGAAACCTTGCGGGATCTGAATTTGCCGGAGATCCTGATTCAGTTCTCGGAGCTGCGCGGCCGCCTGTTGCGCTTTTCCGAGGAAAGCCCCGAGCATGCCCGCATCGCCGGCGACCTGCTTTTCGGGATCGAAAATGCCTTCAAGGCCTATCGCGGCGAAGAGAAGGCGCTGGTCGATCCGGCATTGATCGCCGCGAAGCGGGCCGCGGAAGACGATCTCAGGCGAAAAATCGCAGCCGATCCGGCATTGGCGGCGCGCATCGGTGATCCCTGGTCTGAGATCGCGAGAGCGGAAGTCGGTCTTAAAGCCCTTTATTTTCCCTATGGCGCGATGGAGTCCCGTGCCGGCCTGGGTTCTGATCTGTTCGAATTCGCGCGCGCCCTGGTCAGGTCGGCCGAGGAGCGGGCCAAGCCCAATACCGAGCGCTTGCCGGAATATACCGACAGCCGGCTGGCCCTTCTCTCCAAGAGCCTGCTTGATCCCCAGCCCGTGTACCAGGAGCTGGAGCAGCTTGCCTTGAGTTTCTGGCTGTCCAAGCTGCGCGAGAACCTGACAGCTGACGGCACCGGGACCAAGACGTTCCTGGGCAAGGAATCACCCGAGGCGCTGGCCCAGCGCCTTGCCGCCTCGAAACTGTCGGACCCCGCGCTGCGCAAGGCGCTTTGGGACGGGGGAATGCCAGCCATACGTGCCTCCGACGATCCGATGATAAAATTCGTGTTGGCCACGGACGGGACAAGCCGGGCGATACGGTCGCAATATGAGAATGAAGTGAGCGGTGTCGTTGACCGCGCGTCGCAACGGATCGCCCAGGCCCGCTTTGCCATCTATGGCACGAGCATTTACCCCGACGCCACCTTTTCGCTGCGCCTGTCTTACGGAAAAGTTTCCGGTTGGAGGGAGAACGACGTCAGCGTTCCTGCATTCACCTATTTCACCGGCCTTTACGATCGCGCCACGGGACAGTATCCGTTCGCCCTGACGCAGAAATGGCTTGACGCCAGGTCAAAATTGCATCCCGACACGGTGTTCGATTTCGTGACCGATAACGACATTGTCGGCGGTAATTCCGGTTCGCCTGCAATCGATGCGAAGGGCCAGATTGTGGGCGCGATGTTCGACGGCAACATAGACAGTCTTGGTGGCGCGTTCGGATTTGATGCCCGGGTCAACCGGGCGGTAGCGGTGTCGACCGCCGCCATAACCGAGGCCTTGCGCACCGTTTATGACAACAAGACGCTTGTTTCCGAGCTTACGAGTCCATGAGCGGAGTTCGAGAACCCGTGTCGCTCTGATCTGGTTCCCGCAAACCGGATCCCGGGTCGTCTCACAAAGATTCAAAAGCCAGCCAAACAGGGGGCGCCAGAGATGCAGAAGATCGCGATTGTCGGATGCGGGTTCATCGGAAGGGCATGGGCGATCAGCTTCGCCCGGGCGGGCTATGTGGTCGCGATGTGGGATGAGCAACCCGGTGCCGTGGAAAAGGCGATCCACTATATTGAAGCGCTGTTGCCCGACCTGGCCGGCGAAGATTTGCTCCGCGGCGCGGACGCCGCGGCCGTTCGGGACCGCATGCGCGCGGCCGCCAGTCTGGAGGATGCGGTTTCGGGCGCGGTTCATGTTCAGGAGAACACGCCGGAGAATGTGGAGCTCAAGCAAAGGGTATTTTCGCTGCTCGACGGGCTCGCCGCCCCGGATACCGTGCTTGCCAGCTCGACGTCGGCGATCCTGCCGTCGCGCTTTACCGCCGGTCTGGCGGGGAGGGCACGATGCCTGGTGGTTCACCCCCTGAACCCTCCATACCTCATTCCGGCGGCGGAAATCGTTCCCGCGCCCTGGACCGACGCCGGCGTGGTGACAAAAACCGCGCAGTTGCTGCGCGATGCGGGACATGCGCCCCTTGTCATGGGGCGCGAATTGGACGGTTTTATCATGAACCGCCTGCAAGGAGCGTTGCTGGAGGAAGCGTTCCGCCTGGTGGCGCAAGGTTATGCAAGCGAGGAGGACATCGATGTCGGACTCCGCGAGGGGCTTGCGCTGCGATGGTCGTTCATGGGGCCATTCGAAACCATCGATCTCAATGCGCCCGGCGGCGTGCGCGACTATGTCGAACGCTATGAACAGGTCTACCAGCGGATCGCGGCCAACCCGCTGGCCCATCCCGAATGGAACGGTCCGGTTCTGGACGCGATCGAAGAGGATCGGCGCAAAAAGCTCCCGGCCGGAAAATTGCCGGAGCGGCAGGCATGGCGGGATCGACGATTGATGTCGCTGGCGGCGTACAAGCGGCGTGCCGCGCGTGCCATTCCCGGCTGAGCCCGCAAGTCCAGGAGGACCGACCATGCATCCGGATGACAAGGTCATCATCACCTGCGCCGTGACAGGCGCAATTCACACGCCCTCCATGTCACCCTTCCTGCCGGTCACTGCGGAGGAGATCGCGCAAGCCGCGGTGGGAGCCGCACAAGCGGGTGCGGCGATCATTCACCTGCATGCGCGCGACCCGGAGACGGGCAAACCGGATCAGACCCCGGAGGCCTTTAGCCGCTTCCTGCCTCGCATCAAGCAGGCAACCGACGCGGTGGTGAACCTCACCACGGGCGGCGCTCCCTACATGACCGTGGAGGAACGGATCAGGCCGGCAGCCAGGTTCAAACCCGAGGTCGCCTCCCTCAACATGGGCTCGATGAATTTCGGATTATTTCCCATGCTGCAAAGGTTCAAGGAATTCAAGTATGACTGGGAGAGGAAGGCGCTCGAAGATTCCCGTGACCTGGTATTCCGCAACACGTTCAAGGACATCGAATTTGTGTTGCGCACGCTGGGAGATGCCGGAACGCGATTTGAGTTCGAATGCTACGACACCTCGCATCTCTATAACCTGGCAAACATGCTGGAACGCGGCCTGGTCCGTCCGCCGCTGTTCGTGCAGACCGTATTCGGAATTTTGGGCGGTATCGGCTCGCATCCTGAAGACGTTCTGCACATGAAGCGCACGGCTGACCGGCTCTTCGGCAAGGACTATAAATGGTCCGTATTGGGCGCGGGGCGCAGTCAGCTGCCCATTGCCGCGATGGCCGCGGCGGCGGGAGGTAATGTGCGGGTGGGACTTGAAGACTCGCTGTGGGCTGGACGCGGGCGCCTGGCGCAATCCAACGCCGAACAGGTCCGCATGGTCCGCCAGATCATCGAAGGATTGGGGCGGTCGGTGGCCACGCCGGACGAGGCGCGCGCGATCCTTTCACTGAAAGGCGGCGATCAAGTCGCGTTCTGACAGCGGAAGGTCGCCATTAGGGATCGTTCTCGGGGTCGAGGCGATGCCGGGGGCGGCGGTAGGGTACTGACCGCTCGGCAAATCGTGGCTACACTCGGGGTGGCTCTCAGGTGGTGTTCATGAAGAAATCGATTTTCGCTGTGGCCCTGCTTTCGTACGCTTCAAGCGCGTGCTTGGCCGCGCCGGTCATGCCGGGTCCCGGCGATTGGGCTGCCTATGGCCAGAACGAAGGCGGGGTTCGCTTCTCGACCCTCACCCAGATCACGCCCGGCAATGTAAGCCAGCTTAAACCCGCCTGGACCTATCATATGAACCCCGCACATGACGCCGCGCCGGATTCCTCCAGGGTGCAGCCTTGGTCGGAACAGACCCCTCTGGTGGTGCATGGTGTCATGTATCTCGGCGTGCCTTACGGCCGTGTCGTGGCACTCGACGCCGACAGCGGCAAGGAGATTTGGGTCTATGCCCTGCCCAAAGGCAACCAGCCGCCAACGCGCGGCCTTGCCTATTGGCCCGGCGACAGCAGGCACGATCCCGAAATTGTTTTCGGTACCACGCTGGGCGGCAAACTCATCGCGCTTGATGCCAAAACCGGAACGCCGGTTGCCGGTTTCGGCGACAATGGCATCGTGGACCTCAAAACGCCGGATGTGATGAACGGCATTCCGGGCGCCAGGTACGACATGGTGGCGCCGCCGAGCATTTACGGAAATCTGGTGATCCTCAATTCCCGGGTGCAGGAGGCACCGGTAAAGGGTGCGTCGGGCGATGTGCGCGCCTTCGACGTGCGCACCGGCAAGCACGTATGGACCTTTCACGCCATTCCCGGTCCGGGCCAGAAATTCCACGACACCTGGGAGGGCGACAGCTGGAAGCAGCGCTCCGGCACCAACATCTGGAACATGCTGACGGTGGATCAAAAGCGCGGCATCGCCTATCTGCCGATCGCCGCGCCCACCATCGATCGTTACGGCGGCGACCGCCATGGCACCAACCTGTTCAGCGACTCAGTGGTTGCGGTCAATGCCACGACGGGAAAATATCTCTGGCACTTCCAGGTTACCCATCACGACATCTGGGATTACGACATGGATACGCCGCCGACCCTGGTTGAAGTGAAAAAGGACGGCAAGACGATCCCCGCTGTTGCCGCGATGAACAAGACCGGTCTGCTGTTCATTTTGAATCGCGTCACCGGCAAGCCGATCTATCCGGTCAGCGAGGAAAAAGTGCCGACAGCGAGCAACATCCCCGGCGAGCAGCCCTGGCCGACCCAACCGATCCCCGCCAAGCCGCCACAGCTGACCCGCTCCAGCTTTGCCCTGGATGAAGTCAATTCCGTCACGCCCGAGGCGCATGACTTCTGCCAGGCATGGATCGACCGCGATCATCTCCAGCCCAGCGTGCGCTACCAGCCGCTGGTCACAGGCGGTTTCATCGTCAATTTTCCGGCGGCGCAGGGCGGACCGGAATGGGCGGGCGGCGCCTTCGATCCCAGCCGAGGCCTGTTCGTCGTCAACACCAACGAGATGGGCTATGTGATCGCCATGGATCCGGCGCCGGATGGCTCCTACGTTCCGCGCAACCGGCATTTCGCGCTGACCGGCAACGCGCAGCTTTGCCAGCCGCCGCCTTGGGGCGATCTGACCGCCATTGACGTCAATACCGGGGAGATCCTCTGGCGCGAGAATTTCGGCATTACCGACACCCTGCCGGCGGACAAACAGAACACCGGCCGGCCCAATACCGGAGGCCCGATCCTCACCGCCAGTGGCCTTATCTTCATCGGGGCCACGGACGACGCGCGTTTTCGCGCCTTCGACACGATGAGCGGCAAGGAATTGTGGAGCACCAAGCTCGACTATGCGGGCCATGCGACGCCGATCACCTATAGTGGCAACAGCGGCAAGCAATATGTCGCCATTGTGGCGACCGGCGGCACCACGATCGGATCAAAATCGGGCGGCGACAGCTTGGTTGTGTTCGCCCTGCAATAGAAGCGGCGAGGGGGCAGCGTCTTGTATCGACATTATGCGAAAACTGTCTGCAACATTGCGCTGCTGGCGGGATGCGCTGCCCATCTGGCTACCGAGGCATGGGCGCAGATGCGTTCTGGCGGCACATCCAGCTTTCATCCCGCGCCGCCCAGCGTCTTGGGGCTGTCGCCGGAAGATATTGTTCCACTTCCGGGCACCAATTGGTTGATCGCGGGGGCTGCGTCCAAATCCGACGGGGGCGGGCGGACGGGACTTGCGCTGATCAACACCGGAAATCCATCTGACATCCGCCCTCTCTATCCTGTCTCTCCAGCTGCAATTGACTGGGACAGGGAGCGATTCCGCGATTGTCCCGGGCCGCCCCCAACCGAGCTCGGGACGCATGGCATCAACATCGAACGGCTCGCCGATGGCAGCTTTGACCTGATATCCGTCAATCATCACGACCGTGAATCGATCGAGATTTTCCACCTCGACCAAAGCACCGCGGTGCCACGAGCCGTCTGGCGCGGATGTATCCTGATGCCCGCTGCGGCGTCCGGCAACAGCGTCGCGCCATTGCCGGGTCATGACGGTTACATTGTGACAAATTTTTTCCAGAAGGACGACCTGCACTATCTGCAATCCATGGAGAACGGAACCGCCACCGGCAATGTGATAATGTGGACGCCGGCAAAAGGCTGGTCGCCCGTATCGGCGCAGCAATTTTCCGGCGCCAACGGCGCAGAAATTACCCCTGACGGCAAATATCTCTTTGTCAGCGAATGGTCTGACTACAAAGTATGGAAGCTTTCCTTGAACGGTGAGGTTGCGCCCCGATCCATTCACCTTGATTTTTTGCCGGACAATCTTCGTCTCACCGACCGCGGGACCATCCTGATTGCAGGACAAAATGCAGATCCCGTCAGTGTCATGACTTGCCGCGGCAGGCATGTTCCTTGCCAGGCGCCTTTCACCGTTCTGGAGATGGATCCTGCCACTATGGAGACGCATGTCCTGGTGCGGGGCGGCGGTGCGGATTTTGGCGGCGCGACAGGAGCCGCGATGGCCGACGGGTTTCTCTGGATCAGCAGCTACTATGCCGGGCAAGTCGCCCGCTATGCTCCCGACTGATGCGGCGCTTGCAGGCTTCTGTGCGACGTCGATGCCACTCAGACGGACTGCAGCTTGGACCGCCGTACCTTGCGCCGCGTCGCGTTCAGCGCAGCCGCTTCCGCCAAGGAGGTGTTGTCCAGGATCGCACTTGCCGCATCACGCACTTCCCGCATCAGCCGACGTACCTCGCAGGTCTTTTCATTGTCGCAATCCGCGCAGCGCCGATAGAACTTCACGCTGGCGCAAGGCAGCGGCGCCAGCGGACCATCCACCGCGCGCACGATGGCGGCGATGGAGATTTCGGCGGCCGGCCGCGCCAGGCAATAGCCGCCTTCCCGCCCGCGCGTGCTTTGCACCAGACCATGGCGGCGCAGTTCGAAGAAGATCAGGTCCAGGAATTTCTTGGGAATGTTCTGGTCTGTGGACACATCGCGGGCCTGGACAAGGCTGTCCTGTTCCTGTGCCCTGGCAAGGACGATAAGCGCCTTGATGGCATATTTGGCTTTTTGCGACAGCATGTTCGGCCCGGCAAATCCCTGAGCCATTTAGGCGCTCCGCCGGGCCGACGCAAGGCTTCAGAGATTGGCGCGGAAGGTGGCGCCGACCATCCTGGGTGCGCCCGGCTGGGCGGCAATCCCGAACGATGATGCTCCCGGGATCGAGGCCAGCGCCGTGGACGTGTAATAGGTCTGGTCGAGCAGATTGTTGGTCCAGACGGCCACATCATACTTGCCGCCCGCCAGCGAGGCGCCGACCCGAAGATTGACCAGCCCGTAGGCGGGGATCTGGGTATAAGGCGAATCGTCAATGGTGCCGTTGTAGCGCGAGGTAAAGGAATATTGCGCGCTGGCATAAGGGTGCGTCTGGGCGTCGTAATCGAAGCCATAGCTGGCATTGAGGTTGGTCACCCAGCGCGGCGCCTCATAGACCGGCTTGCCGGTCAGGTTGCACAAGCCGCTGACGCCCACGGGGCAGGGCGCGTTGGGATAGGACGTATAGACGGCTTCGTTATAGGCGCCATTGACGCCCAGGCTCAGATTGTCGTTGACCGACCAGGTCGTTTCCAATTCGGCGCCGCGCGAACGCACATTGCCGGCATTGGTGAGATAGGATTTCGAGCCGTCCGGCGGATAATAATTGGCTTGCAGGCCTGACAGTTCGGTCCAGTACAAATCGGCTTTCACGAACAGGCGGCCGTCGAGCAATCCTTGCTTGATACCCACTTCGTAATTGTCGGTCTGCTCCGGCTGCAGGACCAGGCCACTGGCCGGTACGGCCGCATCGAGATTAAGCCCGGCAGCCTTATACCCGCTGGACCAGGTGGCATAGAGCAGGCTGTCATCGGCGAACTTGTAGGCCAGGCTGGCAAGGCCTGAGACATTGTTGCCGTCAATGCGGACATTGGCGTTGATCGCCGGCGTCAGGCTGGCGGGAATGGTGCCATTGACCGAGGAGACCGCGGTGCCGTCGCGCCAGTCCTGGGTGAAGCGCACGCCGCCGGTCAAGGTCAGGCCGTCGACGATCTGCCAGTTGGCCTGGCCGAACACCGCCACGCTGTCGGTGCGGCTGCGCACGTCGTCCAGATATTGCGATCCCGGTACGACGGTCACCGCCGCCGCCGCGGGGTTGGACAGCCGGGCGTAGTTGGTCAGGAAGCTGCCGGCGTCATAGCCATATTGGTTCAGGATGTAGTGGTCGCGCAGATTCTGGTGAAACAGGAAGACACCGGTCTGCCAGGTGAAATCGCCGGGCTTGGACGCCAGCCGGAATTCCTGGGTCGCCTGCACGTCGCGGGTCTTGGCGACATTGACTTGCAGGATGTCCAGCGGGGTGTTGTCGCTGTCCTGCAGGGGGTAGAATTCCCACTGGCGATAGGCGGTGGTCGAGGTCAGATCGGCCCAGCCCAGATCATAATCGGCCTGCACCGATGCGCCGCCCTGGCGGGTCTTCATATCCTGGATGGCGTTGATGCCGGTGGAATTGCTGGCAATGGGTGTCCAGCCGGTTTGTGCCAGGGCCAGCTTGGTGCGCGCCGTCGCGGTGCCGATGGAATCGGGCAGAATCTGGGTGATGACGCTGGTGTTGCTGGTGTCGTCTTCCACCGAATATTCACCGATGACACGCACGGACAGATTGCTGACCGGCGTATAGAGCAGCTGGGCGCGCAGGCCGCTGCGGTCGATGCCATTGTCACGTCCGCCGGTTTTGTAATTGGCGGTATAGCCGTCGCGATAGGTGTTGAAGGCGGTCAGGCGAAAGGCCAGAACACCGTCGATCAGGGGACCGGTCGCGGTGAAACGTTCCTGGTTGTAGCTGTAGCTGCCACCCGACACCTCGCCGGTCAGCGAGGGCGTAAAGCTGGGCGCCTTGGTGGTGATGTTGATGGCGCCGGCCGAGCTGTTTCGGCCATAAAGCGTGCCTTGCGGTCCGCGCAATACCTCGACCTGGTCCACATCGATCAGGTCTTCCAGCGCCATGCCGGGCCGCCCCAGATAGACGCCATCGACATAGACACCGACAGAGGTGTCCAGGCCATCCTGCGCGCTGGTCACGCCCAGTCCGCGAATCCCGACCGAAGAATTCCGCGGATTGGAATTGTAGCTCACCAGCCCCGGAATGATGTGCTGGATGTCGGACAGGGTATAGCCGCCGGTGTCTTCCAGCGTGTCGGCGTTGACCACCGACATGGAGATCGGCACGTCCTGTTCGCGCTCCTGGGTATGGCGCGCCGTCACGATCACATTTTCCGTCGCGGGGGCATAGCTCTGGTCGTTGGCGGCGAGTTGGCTGGCATCGGTGGCGGTCTGGGCGATGGCTGACGTTTGAAATGCGCCAAGCGCCACGCCGGCCAGGAGAAACGCAGGAAGTCGTGACATGAATGGATCCCTCAAGAATTCTCGGCAAAGCCCGGCCGTTCCCGGAAATCGCGTCCGCGATTTCCGGGCCGGCGGTTGGTGTTGTCGGTCAGTGGCTAGTCGATGGTGCCGAACAGTTCGCCTTCCAGCGCCCGGCTGACAAAGCCGTCTGGTCCCCTGGGCAGGTCGCCCGCCACGGTGATGCGACGCACGATGCGCGGTGCCTTGAAATGGGCATAGTCGATCGGTCCGGCATGGGCGGTGGCCTGGTTGTCCCAGATCACCAGCGAATTGGCGGTCCAGTGGAAACGCACCTGGTATTCGGCGCGGGTGATTTCCTCGGCCAGCAGGTCAATCAGCACCTGGCTCTCGCGCTCCTTCAGGCCGACGATGTGCGAGGAGGTGCCGGGATTGACGAAAAGATGCTTCTTGCCGGTTTCGGGATGGACCCGCACGACCGGATGCAGGGCCGTCAGGGGCCCGGTCTCGCGCCGGCGCTCGCCCTTCCAATTGTTCTCATAGGAGTTGGTGCGATGCACGGCCTGCAGGCCGTCGATCAGGTCGCGGACTCTGGGTGACAGGCCTTCATAGGCGGCTTCCAGGTTGCTCCACAGCGTGTCGCCGCCATAAGGCGGGATCTCGACGCCGCGCAGGATGGAATATTTGTTGGGATTGGCGACAAAGGTGATGTCGATGTGCCAGCCCTTGTAGTCGCGCGGCGGCTTGGAGGTCGGGACCGAGCGGTCCGGGCGGTACCGCGGCGTGTAGTCGGCCGCGGCCCGTTCCCAGATGGCCGGCTGATGTTCCAGGCCCAGCGCGATGGGGTGCGCCAGCGTCAGCTTGCCGAAATAGCGGCCGAAGGCCAGTTGCTGTTCGTCGGTGATGGGTTGATCGCGGAAGAACAGCACTTTCCACTGCAGCAGAGCCTGGTGGATGTCATCGATCTCTTCGCGGTTGAGCGGCTTCGAAAGATCGATTCCCTCGATCTCCGCGCCGATGACGGGGGTGGATGGCCGGACCACGATATTGGAACTGGCCCTGGATGCGACTGCACTCATTGGAGGCTCCCTCAAGAAAATCAAAGTTCCCGCCGGATCGGCGTTGACCGGCGCATTCAAGCTATACATACTCTATCTAGTCAATATACATTAAACCGGCACACGCTGCATGGCTTGCCCGCGCCGGATGCAGAGATGAGGGACATATGCAGTCGGTTTCAGTGCGCGACCTCGGAAAATCCTATCCCGTCGCGGGCGGCGCGGTGGATGCGCTGCGCCATGTCGATCTTTCGGTACGGCAAGGCGAATGCGTCACGCTGCTGGGCCCCAGCGGCTGCGGCAAATCAACCTTGCTGCGCGTCATAGCCGGACTGATCGAGGGTTATGACGGCGAGGTTCTGGTTCAAGGCAAAGCCATTCGCGGGCCCGGCGCCGAACGCGGCATGGTGTTCCAGGATCATCGCCTGCTGCCCTGGATGACGGCGCTGGAGAATGTCCGCATCGCGCTCGACAATTCCCCACTCAGCATGCGGGACAAGACCGGTCAGGCGTTGGCGCATCTCTCCCTGGTGGGCTTGGAAGGCTTCGAGCACGCCTACCCCGGCCAGTTGTCGGGCGGCATGGCCCAGCGCGTTGCCATCGCCCGCGCCCTGGTCAGCCGGCCGCGCGTGCTGCTGCTGGACGAGCCCTTTGGCGCACTCGACGCCATCACCCGCGCCTATATGCAGGGCGAACTGGCGCGGATCTGGGAGCGCGAAAACATCACCATGATCTTCGTCACCCATGACGTGGACGAGGCGATCTATCTGGGCGACCGGGTGGTGGTGATGGCCAGGCGGCCGGGCCGCATCCGCAGCGAAGTGCCGGTGGACATTGCCCGTCCAAGGCGGCGGACCGATCCGGCTTTCAATGCGCTGAAGGAAAAGATCATCGGACTGCTGGAACAGGACATCTGACATGCGTTTTGGAAAAAGCCTGCGTCTTTTGATTTCGGTTCTGCTCGCCCAGCTTGTCGTCTTCTCCTGGGCGCGTGCGGAGACCGCCCCGCCGGTGATCCGCATCGGCGTGGCGGCGGAAGGGCTGGGCGGGCGGCAATACAGCTACCGCCTGTCACTGGACGTGGTGCGGGCGCAAGCCCTGCTGGAAAAGGAATTCGCGCCGTCGGGCACCAGGATCGAATGGCATTATTTCAAGGCCGCCGGGCCCGCCGTCAGTGAGGCGCTGGCCGGCCATCAAGTGGATTTTGTCTTCCATGGCGACCTGCCATCGGTGATCGTTCGCTCCACCGGGGTCCGCACGCGCTATCTCTTGCCGCTTTATGCCCGCAGCAACATCTATGTCGCGGTGCCCATCAAGTCGCAAATCCATTCGCTTTCCGACCTCAGGGGCAAGGTGGTGTCGAACTTCCGTGGCACGGCCACCCAGCTCGTCGCCGCGCGGGTCTTGAACAGCGCGGGCCTGGGCGAGCGCGACCTGCATTTCGTCAATCTTGACACGGCCGGCGCCAATGCGGCGCTGGCCACGGGCCAGGTGGATGCCGCCTTTGTGATGTTCAACAGCTTCGGGCTGAAGGACCAGAATCTGATCCGCTATGTCTTCTCGTCCAACTGGCAGCCGCGCTTCAGTGCAGTGGGCGGATTGCTGGTGACCGAAGAGTTCGCCGAGAAATATCCCCAGAGCGTGGACCGTTTTGCGAAAGCGGTGGTCCAGGGCGCCTGGTTCGCCGGCCAGCCGCAGAATCGCGAAGCGGTCTACGCCATCTGGGCGAAATCGGGCATCCCGCGCGAATATTTTGAGCGCGAATACAAGGGCCAGGATCTGCGGGTGGTGCTGAGCCCGCTGGACGACGACTTCATTGTCGCCAAGTACCGCGCCGCCGTGGCCGAT
>Ga0210386_10001042_pt1 | contig 25057 bp, 25 predicted proteins | sample IncBWH32OmetaG_FD_160091 | JGI IMG/M metagenome (GOLD analysis project Ga0210386, IMG submission 160091) | Forest soil microbial communities from Barre Woods Harvard Forest LTER site, Petersham, Massachusetts, United States - Inc-BW-H-32-O ...
GCCACCGGGAGCTGAGGAGCCTGAGTGTCAGTGGGGCTGACTATGGCGGGAATGTCTGCCGAAACCGTCTTGACCGGGGTAAGCTTGAGCCCGGCATGCGAGATCGCTGCCGATGCCGCCGAATACGACTGGCCGGCGAAGTCCGGCATCACCACCCCGCTGCTCGCTTCCAGGGGTGGAATGGCAACCAGCAGACTGACAGTCGGGCTCTCCACGCCTGCGGCATCCGGCGCGGGATTCTGCGCGATTACGGTGTCCGCCGGAGCGTAGGCGTACGGCATTTCTGCCGTTGGGCCAACTTCCAGGCCAATGCGCCGGATCTGGATCGATGCCAGCCGCTGATTTGATCCCGTCAGGTTTGGAATGGCCACTCGCTGCGGGCCCACACTCTCAGTAAGCCGAACCCGCCATTCGCGTCGGACCACAGTTCCGGGAGATGGCGACTGGTTGAGGATGCGGCCGGCAGGTATCTCGACGCTGTAGAAGTGGTTGTCCACCGTGAGATTCAGTCCGAGCGCGGCAGCCTTGTCAGTGGCCTCCGCCACTGTAAGACCTTTGAAGCTGGGAACCGTGACTTCGGCTCCATGAATCGCGAAGTGCATGGTCACTACCGCTGAGAGCATGGCCAGCACGGCAAGGCCCAGCACCACCACCGCAAACTTGAAGGCGCGAAACACCATCAGCCCGCGTACTCGCCCGCGTATTCGATGGCGTAGTCAATTTTTACCGCCTTCTCCAGCATGAGTGAAACCGAGCAGTACTTGTTTTTTGAAAGTGACACTGCATCCTCGGCTGCCTTCTTTGTAACGTTTCCGGCGATACGATACACCAGTTGAATGTGCGTGAAGACACGCGGTGGTGCAGGAGCCTGCTCGGCAGTTGCCGAGACCGTCAGTCCGGTAATCGGCTCACGCTTCTTCTGCAGAATACTGACCACATCAACTGATGTGCAGCCGCACAGCGCGGCGAGCACAGCCTCCATAGGAGATAGCCCGTCAGCATGTTCTTTCGTGGTGTCGAAGATAATGCTATGGCCGATCTCGGAGCGGCCTTCGTAGATGGCTCCCTTTTTCCACACTGCGCTGGCAATCATGGATTGTTCCTCAGTGATGATGGTTATCGGTCGCCGGCTCGGGATGGATGAGCACGCGGTGCACATCCGGGCACTCCAGCTTGAATCGATCCTCGAGCTCGGTGATTACCTCGTGAACGCGCTGCATCGGCATCTCGTCGGGCAGCGTGCAGTGGCAAGAAAGCTGAAGCTTGTCGCCCATACGCCCGGTGACCACCTCGTGAATATCGATAATTTCGGGAAGACCTGAGGCGGCATGTCGTAAGCGCTTTTCGAGTTTACGGTCGCGGTCCAGCCGTTGCGGATTTTCGATGGTGGCCGGCTCGCTCTCGATGTGAGTCAGCACAGAGGAAACCTGAGGCAATTCGTGGCGAATCTCGTCTTCGATTCGGCGAACAAAATCATGCGCCTCCCGCAGCGGCATCGTCTCCTTGACCTCGATATGCTGCTCCACGCGCAGCTGCCCATCAAAGGACTGAACACTCACGTCATGCAGCAACACATTGTTTCGCGAAGCAACGGCTCGGACCTTGTCGAAAATACTTTCCTCGCCCGGCGAGCGCGGCACCGTATGAATGACCACGTCTGCGCCGGGAAGAATACGCTGAACCGCTGCCGTCGCGTCTCTAACCAGATCCTCGGTTCGCTGGAAGGTGAGCTGCCGCGAAAGAGACACGGTGAAGTCTGCAAAGTACCTGCCGCCCGATCGCCGCATGCGCGCCTGGTCAACTGAGAGCACTCCGTCCGTACCCTTCAGCTCCCATAGCACTTGTCTGTTCAACTCCCGCGGAACAGCATCGGTGAGTGCGCCGATCGTGCGCCATGCCAGCCGCCAAGCAAAGTGAAGTATGAACAGCGACACGAAAATTGCTGCTACCGGATCGGCGAAGCGCAGCCATTCGAGCCCCATGCTTTTGCCGGTCGCGGAGCTTCCCAGCCATGACGCCCCTAGTCCGATCAGAACTGCAACGCTTGACCAGATATCCGACGAGAAGTGCAGGGCGTTCGCGGCCAGCGCGTCGCTGTGATAGCGCTCCGCGATTGTCTTCAGCTTGCGGGAACGGGTGAAATCAACCGCGATCGACAGCAACAGTACTGCGAACGGCCACACGGAATGCCGTACGGCCACAGGGTGAACGAAGATGCGGACGATAGCTTCGAAAGTGATCCACACGCTCGAAGCGAGCATAAGAAAGGTCTCGACAAAGCCGGACAGATTTTCTACTTTGCCATGGCCGTAAGGATGATTCTCGTCCGCCGGTTTATCCGAGAGGCGCACCGAGAAAAACGTAAGGCCCGCCCCAATCAGGTCTACGCCGGAATGCGCCGCGTCCGAAAGCATGCCTAGCGAGCCGGTCATGAAACCCACGACAAATTTGAGTGCAGTGATCGCGCATGCCGCAGCAACCGAAAGGAACGCGGCGGACTGCTTTTCAGCGCCTGCATTTTGGGCCGTATGCTGGGTTGCAAGCTGGCTCATCGCATCATTCAGCCTACACGCGGCTACGATTTGATGCCACGGTACAAGCCGGCGATTCCGAAGGTGTAAGGCGTCCACGATACCTGCCCAAATCCGGTTTCGCGCATCATTTCCAGCATCCGCGGCGGAGCAGGGAATTGCTCAACGGACGAGGGCAGATAAGCGTAAGCGCGTCCCATGCCCGAAAGTCGGGCACCGATGGCCGGCAGCACACGGCGGAAGTAGAAGGCGTAAGCCTTGCCGAGAGCGCCGTCCGGTTCGCTGAAGTCTAGAATTCCCAACTCTCTGCCAGGCCGCAGCACTCGATGGAACTCCCGCAGTCCCGCATCGTAGTTCGCAAGGTTGCGAAATCCAAAAGCGCTGGTGATCAGATCAAGCGAATCCGACGCGACCGGAAGATGAAGCGCGTCCGCCTCAATCGCGACCACATTGCGGTCGCGAAATTTCTCAGCCCCGCGCACCAGCATGGCATGCGAAAAATCTGCCGCCAGAATAGGGCGAGCATTTTTAGAGCGATGACGGAGCAGGGCCAACGTCATATCTCCAGTTCCGCAGCAGATGTCGAGCACCGCCGACTCAGGACGCGCGAGGATACTGCGAAACCGTCTGGCCGTTCGCCACCACCACCACCGGTCCACGTTGCACGACAGAACATGATTCAGCAGGTCATACCGCGGCGCGATGCTGTCGAACATCTGCTGGACCGCCGCCGCCGAACTCTGCTCGTCGAATGCCCCGGCAGGGCGCGATCCCCGGGCAGGGCGCGTTTCGGGAGATATCGCAGGACCGCTCAATGGGCCGCCTCGCTCAGGATATTCTCCATCGCCTGAATCATCTCCGCTTCGGTTACATTTTCAACTACCACCGCCCTACCAATACCTTGGCAAAGTACGAACCGGCGTGTTTCCCCCTTGTTCTTTTTGTCGTGTCCAGCAGCGGCCAGCAGCCCCCGAACCCGCGCCCGGAACCGCGGCAGGGGCCCGTATGCCTGGATCGTCTCCTCGATGCGCATTGCATCCTTTTCCGGAACCATAGCCCGCATCCGGCTGATGTGCAGCGCCGCGAGCATGCCCCACGCGATCGCCTCGCCATGCAGCAGCTTCTTGTAACCGGTCGCAGCCTCAATCGCATGACCGATGGTGTGGCCAAAGTTCAGGATCATGCGCACGCCCGATTCTCGTTCGTCGATACCGACCACTTCCGCCTTCATCCGCACGGACGCGCCGATGACGCGCTTGAGAGCAGCCGGATCGCAGGCCAGAATCGATTCTCGCTCGCACTCTAGAAAACGAAAAAGGCCAGCGTCGCGGATAATTCCTGCCTTGATGCTTTCGAAGAGCCCTGCGCGAAGCTCTCTCACAGGCAACGTCTCCAGCAACGCAACATCCGCAAATACGGCCCGCGGATGGTGAAAGCTGCCGACCAGATTTTTGCCGACGGAAAGATTCACGCCGGTCTTGCCGCCGACCGAGGAGTCGACCTGTGCGAGTAGCGTGGTCGGCATCTGAATGTAGTCGATGCCCCGCATGTAAATCGCAGCCAGAAAGCCCCCGACATCGCCGATGATGCCGCCGCCAAAGGCAATCAGGAGCGACGACCGGTCCGCTCCCATCAGCGCAAGTTCGGTCGACAGCCGTTCCACTTCCGACATCCGCTTGTGAGTCTCACCGGCAGGAAGGAACAGCACCGACGGCTGATGCGCGGCAGGAAAGTTCTCAAGCAATTGTCGCCCCCACAATGCCCAGATCTCCGGCGAGGTAAGGATAAAAATACGCTGCTGGGGAGCCAGCTTGATTTTGCGCAGGTGAGACTCAAAGTGAGTGGCCAGATTGTAGCCGACGTACACCGGGTATTCGGCGGACGCTGTCTTGACTTGTATGGCGCGCACGATCTTTTCATCGTATCGGAGTGGCGTGCATAGTGTGAACCCTTTGCCCCGGCTGCATCGTCTAAGAGAGTTGCGTTCGACATGGTAGCCTCAAACGTTATGGCCATAGCTACAGAAACCGATTTTCTGATCGTAGGCGCGGGAATTGCCGGCTTGCGCGCCGCTATCGGACTCGCGGAAGCTGGCCGCGTAGTGGTCGTCACAAAAGAAGCCCTCGGCGAGTCGAATACCAACTACGCTCAAGGGGGAATCGCTGTCGCTCTCGGCGGCGATGAAGATGTCTCGCTGCACCTCGCGGACACCATCGCCGCGGGAGACGGCCTCGTCGATCGCGACGCGGCGCGGGTGCTCGTCGAGGAAGGCCCAATGCGTGTGGAAGAGTTGTTGCGCTGGGGTACAGGCTTCGATCGAGAACAGGGCAGACTCATGCTCACCCGCGAAGGTGCGCACAGCCGGAACCGAATCCTGCACGCCAATGGCGATGCCACCGGCGCCGAAATCGGCAGGTCACTTCTGGCGCGCGCCCGCGAGCACAAGAACATTACGCTGCTTGAATGGACCACAACCGCGGATCTGATCGTTGAAGACCATGCTGTGGCCGGCGCGTGGCTGCTCGAAAGCCAGCACAATCTGTACCCCGTTCGCGCGCGCGCCGTGCTGCTGGCCAGCGGAGGAGCAGGCCAGGTCTATAGCGACACGACCAACCCCGCCGTGGCCACCGGAGACGGAATCGCCATGGCGTACCGTGCCGGCGCTGAGATTGCCGACATGGAGTTTTACCAGTTCCATCCCACGGCTCTCAGCCTGCCGAGGGTACCTAGGTTTCTCTTATCGGAAGCGCTGCGCGGCGAGGGTGCGTATCTGCGCAACGCGCGCGGCGAGCGCTTCATGGAGCGCTATCATCCTCTGCTTGAACTCGCGCCCCGCGACGTCGTCGCCCGCGCCATCACACGCGAAGGCATGGATCCTCACGACGAACAACGTCCCGTGTACCTGGATATGCGTCACGTAACGGACATTGACCTCGCAAAGCGCTTTCCTGGAATTTCCCGATTTCTCGCCCTGCATGATCTAAGGCTTGCGAACGACCTGATCCCGGTCCGTCCGGCCGCGCATTACCTGATGGGCGGAGTGAAGACGGATGTGGACGGACACACTTCCATTGATCGCCTCTATGCGGCGGGTGAGGCAGCATGCACAGGCGTCCATGGCGCCAATCGGCTGGCCAGCAACTCGCTGCTCGAGGGGTTAGTCTTTGGAGCGCGCGCTGGCGCAAGCATGCGTGAAGTCTCAAGAGTCAATGCGCGAACGCACCCGGCTCCGTTGCAGTTCGCAGCAAAACATGCCGGGAACACCGACGAACTCCTTCGCAACTTGCAGAAGCAGATGTGGCAAAATGCCGGACTTCTCCGCGATGCCGCAGGACTGACCGCGGTGAAGCAGGAGTTGGAGCGTGCCCGCGCGGAGATTGTTCCTACGCCGGAACGGGCCTCACTCGAGTTCGTCAATCTCTGCACAGTCGCCGAGCTCATCGTCATCTCGGCGCTGGCTCGAAAAGATAGCCGGGGAGCGAATTACCGCAACGATTTTCCCCGCCGCGACGATGCGCGCTTTGCAAAGCATTCCGTCGTTCGCAGCGGCGAAGTCTTCTTCGAGGCTATGGAGATGTCGGCTTTGGCTCGGTAAGCCTGCTGGCAATAGTGAAGATCGCCAGTACCGTCACGATAAAAGCCAGTGACCATGTCGTAGGAATCTCAAACCACTTGTGCGTCAGCATCTTGATCGCGACGAAGGCGAGAATCACCGCCAGTCCGTAGTGCAGAAGCCTTAGCTTGTCGAGCGCGCTCGAAAGCGCGAAGTAAAGTGACCGCAGCCCGAGAATCGCGAAGATATTTGATGTATACACGACAAAAATATCGCGGGTGATTGCCAGGACCGCGGGAATCGAATCCAGCGCAAAGACCAGATCCGTAGCTTCAACCGCGAGCACGATCAGGAGAAACGGCGAAACCCGCAGCCTGCTATGCCCCAGGTCACCCAGGCACTGCTGCTGCAACCACCGAAGAGGTTTTGATGGCGCGCCTCCGCCGGCTTTATGGCGCATCAACCGCACGGCCGCCAACAGCAGGAAAGCCCCGAAGATAAATTGCAGCCACTCGAAGCGCGCCAGCAGTGATGCGCCAACAAAGATAAAGAGAGCGCGCATGACAATCGCGCCCAGTACGCCCCACAGAAGCACTCGGTGTTGCTGTTCCTTATCGAGCCCCAGTGATCGGAACATCACCAGGAAGACAAAGAGATTGTCGACACTCAACGAGCCTTCGATCAGGTATCCGGAGAGAAATTCCAACGCGGGCTGCTTGCCTTGTGTCTGTGAGAGCAGCAGGGCGAAGCAGAAGGCGAGCGCCGCGACCACCGCCGTCCAGCCCCAGGCAGCGCGGATGGAGACGGTCCTGCCCCTGTGCAGAAGCCCAAGGTCGACAACCAGCAACACCGCCACAATGACATGGAAGGCAATCCAGAACCCGATCGATGCGCCCGCGAAGCTTCGCTCGAACATTGGCTAATGTTGGTTCAACAGCCGAATTGTTTCAAGGAAAACATTGCCGGCAATGGTCAGGCTCTTCGCGCTCAGCTTATCCATTGTGTCCTGGGCGGTGTGGTGGTAGGAGTTTTGCGGCCCATAATCCAGATCGATCACATCCGCGGTAGGTACGCCGCGCTGCACAAATGGCAAATGGTCGTCTTCCACCGCCTCGGCCTGCGCAAAGAAATAAGATTGATATCCCAGCCTCGTCGCTGCCTTCTGTACGAGGTCCAGAACCCAGGGCGTTGAGTTCAGATCCCGCTCGATATCGAGATTCTTGTCCCCAATCATATCCGCCAGCAGAAACGCCTTAATGCGCTTGAGCGTGCCGTCATTCTGCCACTTCGCCGCCAGGTGTCGGCTGCCGTAGAGCGAATCGGAGTGCGACCATTCGTGAACGGCCTCCTCGCCGTCGAAGAAGACCAGCCACACGCTATAGCCGTCAAGCGTCCGCCCGCGCAGGTGATTCGCCAGTTCGATCAGCAGTCCGGTGGTGGACCCGCCGTCGTTCGCACCCACGAAATTGATATTGCGCAGCGGATAATTCGTCTCATAGTGTGTGCCGATAACGATCACGCCGTCTTTCTTACCGGGAAAGCGCACGATAAAGTTGTGCATCTCCATCGGCCCTTCGGGAGTGTTCGCAGTGAACGTATCCTCCTCAAGCTTGTCGTGCTCGAACTGCTTCTTGATGAAGGCTTCCGCCTTTGCATGACCGGGGCTGCCGATCCATCGTGGGCCGATCGACACAAATTCGCGGGTATACGCCAGCGCCCGTGTGCCGTTGAAGTCCGCCTGCGCTGGCGCAACTCCCGCCAGAAGAAAAACGGTAACGACCGAGAGAATTAGGTGCCGCAAGGGCCGCAATCAGCTCTCCCGCCGCTTCTTGCGCGTCGCCGGATGCACCATGTAAGAGACGCCGATGCTGATCAGATAGAGGACAAGCATGGGTGTCGCGAACACGCACATGGTCAGCACATCAGGAGTCGGAGTAATGATCGCCGCGATGATGAAAATGATCAGAATCGCGTACCGGATATTCTTCCACAGGAAGCGCGGGCTCACGATCCCGAAGAGCGATAGAAAGAGAACGAGAATTGGCAGCTCAAACGTTATGCCCAGGCCAAGGATCACTGTGAGGAAGAGATCCGTGTATTCGTTGACCTCGATCAGCGGCCGAAACTCGTGGCTGAAAGTGAACAGAAAATCCAGCGATCCCGGAAAGACCCAACGGTAACCAAAGTAAGCGCCTGCCAGAAACAGGCCGATCGTCGCTGACATGAACGGCACAACATAGCGTTTCTCGTTCTGGTAGAGCCCTGGTGAGATGAACAACCATACCTGATACAGCACGAAAGGAGCGGCAATGATGCACCCTCCCATGAAGCTGATCTTCAGGTACATGTTGAAGCCGTCGATCGGGTTGTGAATGATCAGCTGCGGCGGCAACCCATGTTTCACGAGCGCGAAGGAGATCGGCGCCTGCATCAGGGCATAGATCTTCTCGTGAAAGCCCCACGCCACGCCGAACCCGACCACCAGATAAACGACTGAGTGGATGATGCGGCGGCGCAGCTCCTCGAGATGCTCGAGAAGGCTCATGCCGGGCAGCTCTGCGCGTTGCGTCACCGACGATCGGGCGCGGTCGAGAATGTCATCCATGATGTACGGGGGCATCTTCGTTCCTGGTCTCCGCGACGTTCAGCGGGACGGCATCGGATACGCCTCCGTGGCCGTTGGGGTGGACTTCCAGGGTCGATGTTGCAGTTGCAGCGGTCGATTCCGCTGGTTCGTGATCGGGTAGTTCCGGCGGTGTCACGGGCGCGTAAGGAGAACTCGCGCTTACAATCTCGCCGGTCGAGGGAGGGGAGACCGTCAGCGGAGCCGGGTCCGGGGGCAGAATGGACGGCTCACCTGAGCTCTGTGGAAGTGGCAGCGCAGTCTTTTCAGCCTCCGCGGCTGCAGCTTCGAGCTTCTTTTGCCGCTCCTGCTGCTCCATGGCGCGTAACTCGTCGTCAATCTGCATTTTGAAGTCGTTGGACGCGCGGCGGAACTCAGCCAGCAGCTTGCCGATCTGCCGCCCGATCTCCGGCAGCTTCTTTGGCCCGAAGAGAACCAGGGCCAGCAGGAAGATCACGATGGAATCGGCGAAGTGCATCCTCTTGTCATGATACCCGCGCGCTACTTGCCTCACAAATTGGCAGAGCGATGCGGGCGCGTCTCCGGTTTCATTCAGTAAAACGTGCCGATACCCTGAAACGGATGTCTACCGAGCCGGTTACAGCTGTATTAAACTAATTGCATTGACATGCCTTTACGACTCTTCATTTTTGCGACGAAGAGTCCGCCAGGTGCGTCAAATTACTAGGTTGCAACATCCCCGTCGGTTGGGCGGCGTGCAAGCCGCAGCGAATCGACTGCAGCCGAGATTGCTTTCAACATCCCCGTCCATCAATGCTCCCGAGTTGAGATTGGACTGAAGGCGGAATTGTCATGAGTGTGCTTGAAGAAGAAGTCGTTACTGCATCCCTTGTCCTTGAATCTCCGGTCACGGAACAGGAACGTTGCTCCCTGGATAACTACCTCGTCCTGCCCGATCACAGCATGGATGAGCGGATTGCCGAGGCCCGGCGCAAGCTCGGCAAGAGCACTATTTTGCTCGGCCACCACTATCAGCGCGATGAGGTGATCCGCTTCGCCGATTACACCGGCGATTCCTACAAGCTCTCGAAAGTCGCAGCTGAGACCGAAGCGAAATACCTCGTCTTCTGTGGCGTCCATTTCATGGCCGAGAGCGCCGACATCCTCGGCCGCCCCGACGATCCCCCGGGAACCGGCCAGCAGGTGATCCTTCCCGATCTGAACGCCGGTTGCTCGATGGCGGATATGGCGGAGATTGGCCAGGTCGAAGCCTGCTGGGACACACTCCTTGCAGCGGGAATCGATCCGGGCGAAATTCTGCCCCTCACCTATATGAACTCAACAGCCGCCATCAAGGCCTTCTGCGGAGAGCGTGGCGGCCTGGTTTGCACCTCGTCCAATGCCCGAAAAGCCTTCGAGTGGGCCTTCGCCCGTGCCGAAAAAATCCTCTTCCTGCCCGATCAGCACCTCGGCCGCAACACCGCCTTCGCCATGGACATTCCGTTAAATGAGATGGTCGTCTTCGATCCGTATCAAATTAACGGTGGCATCACACCTGACCGGCTGCGGGCTGCGAAAATCATCCTTTGGAAGGGCCACTGCTCGGTCCATCAACGCTTTCTACCCCAGCATGTGGATGCGGTGCGCGCGAAATACCCCGGCATCCAGGTCATCGTGCACCCCGAATGCCGTTGGGAGGTCTGCCAGAAAGCCGACGCCATGGGCTCGACCGAGCGGCTCATCAAGCTTGTCTCCGACGCGCCGGTGGGATCAATGTTTGCCATTGGAACGGAGATCCACCTGGTCAATCGCCTGGCGAAGCAATTTGCTCCCAATGGCAAGAAGATCATCACCCTCGACGATACCGGCTGCCTATGCACTACCATGTATCGCATCAGCCCGCAGCACCTCGCCTGGGCTCTCGAGAACCTGCTCGAGGGACGAGTCGTCAACCGCATTCAGGTACGCGAAGAAGTGAAGCTCTGGGCACGCGTTGCGCTGGACAGGATGCTCGAGATAAGAGCCTGATATGGACGAATTCGAAATGAAGACCTTCACGCTCGACGAGGCGCAGGCGCTGCTCCCAGTGCTCGAAGCCCTCTTGAAGCGTGCAATCGATGGTAAAAAGGCGGCCGAGTCGATCGAAGGCCGTCTCCAGGAGCTGAGCCGCAAGATCTTTCTCTCCGGCGGGCTCTTCGTCGATGTCGCCAGCGTTCGTCGCCAGCGAGCTGCTCTCGAATCGCATGTACAGGCCGCAAAGGATTCGGTCGCCGAAATCGATTCCATCGGTGTCCAAGTCAAAGACCTGGACACCGGACTTCTCGACTTCCCCTGCCAGCTCGACGGCAACATCGTTTTGCTCTGCTGGAGGCTCGGGGAAGGCCGCATCGACTTCTGGCACAGCGTCGAAGACGGCTTTCGCGGACGCCAGCCAATCGACGACCGCTTCAAGAAGCCGAAGGCAAAGAACCCCAAGCCTGACCAGCCGAATTAGCGAATGGGCCGGTGTGAACCGCCGCGCCATCCTCGAGTCCGTTCGTCTTGACAAATGAGTTCCGTTCCCTGTGCGATCGAGCCGGAATTCCTGTGACGCATCAGCGCCAGGTGATCTATCAGGTGCTGCGTACTATGCACGGTCACCCCAGCCTCGAGGATGTCTACGAGCGGGTGAAGGCCAGGATTCCAGCCATTTCAGTGGCTACCGTCTACAAAAACATCCACGTATTCATCGCGAGCGGGATCTTTCATGAAGTGAGCCTGCATCATGGTTCGCTGCGTGTCGAAACGAATTCCCGTCCGCATCATCACCTGGTTTGCACCGCGTGCAAGTCGATCACCGACATTGCGGCCGAGGATCTCGGGATTTCCGCTCCGGCACGCAAGCTGCGCGGCGGTTTTCTCGTGCAGCGCTATGCGGTCGATGTCCTGGGCCTCTGCCCGGATTGCCAGAAGAGTCCGTCTTAGTCTGTCGTCCTCAATCACATACATCCGTGTCACTGCATACATAACCATAAGGAGTCATTCATGCTATCTGTCGGCGAAAAATTTCCTTCGTTTTCCGTTACCGCAACCATTAGCACCGATAAGAACAAGGCGTTTGAAACCATCACCGATGAAAGCTATCCCGGCAAGTGGAAGGTCTACTTCTTTTGGCCCAAGGATTTCACCTTCGTCTGCCCCACCGAGATCGCGGCCTTCGGCAAGCTGAACGGCGAGTTCGACGTCCGCGATGCTCAGGTACTCGGCGGCAGCACCGATTCCGAGTACGTCCACCTGGCGTGGCGGAATAACCACGAAGACCTCAAGGACCTGCCGTTCCCCATGCTGGCGGATGTGAAGCGCGATCTGTGCGAGCAACTCGGCATCCTCGACGTCAACGCCGGCGTCGCCCAGCGCGCCACCTTCATTGTTGATCCTGAAGGCATCATTCGCTTCGTCTACGTCACCGACCTGTCGGTCGGCCGCAACCCGCAGGAAGTGCTGCGTGTGCTCGATGCGCTGCAGACCGACGAGCTCTGCCCCTGCAACTGGCAGAAGGGCGAGGAGACTCTCGTAGCGTAACTGCTTTTTCGTAACTGAGTGAGCCGCCAGCGTTCACGTGCTGGCGGCTGAGCTTTCTTAAGAAAGGATTGAATCGCCATGTCTATCGATCTCCTGATTGACAGCCTTCCCGGCTACGCGAAGGACCTCAAGCTGAACTACTCCACGCTCGTGCGCCAGAACACCGAACTCACTCCCCAGCAGCTGTGGGCAACTGTCGTTGCCAGCGCTCTGGCTACCCGCATCGGCGAGTTGACTGAAGCCGTGCTCGCCGAAGGCGCAAAGCAACTGACGCCGCAGGCTCTCGAAGCCGCCAAGGCCGCGTCTGCCGTCATGGGAATGAACAACATCTATTACCGCTTCCTTCACCTCACCTCAAACGAGTAGTACAGCGCCCTGCCGGCACGCCTGCGCATGAACGTGATGCGCACGCACGGCGTTGACCATGTTGACTTCGAGCTGTGGGCGCTGGCTGTCTCGGCCATCAACGGCTGCGGCAAGTGCGTCGACTCTCACGAAAAAGTCGTCCGCGAGAAGGGCACCGGCGAAGAGACCATCCTCGCCGTCGTTCGTGTAGCCTCGGTCATTCACGCCATCGGCAGCGTTCTCGATGCTGAGCGGGTGGCCGAACCGGTCGCGGTTTAGACCTCGCTATTCTCATTCCGGCCCGCACCTTAGCGGGCCTTTTGTTTGGTTCGAACAAAATCAGCGTCTCCTGCGTCTCTATATCGCCCCCATGCTGAGGCGACAACCCCTCGTTTATGGTGGTATCAAGTAACTTGACCTGAACCAGGAATGAAGCAGAAAGAGCAGGCCAGCCAGCGAGCACCGATGCAGATCCTCACGAATCTTCCCCTAGTCCTTCCGTTGGTTATATTCCTTGCGCTGTCCGGCTGTGGCCAGTTCTTTCCCAAGGAGACCGGCGGAGGGGGAACCACCACGGGCGCGAATGTTTATGTCGGAAATAACAATACGGCGACGGTTTCCGGCTTCTCCATCTCGAGCAGCGGGATCACGGGACTTTCCGACTCGCCTTACAAGCTGGGAGTATCCCCCAGTGCCCTGACTATCACGCCCACCAACAGCTTTGTCTACGTTGCCAGCCTGGCCGGAGGCATCTATGCCTACTCTGTCGGGTCTGACGGAGCACTCACCGTTGCCAACAATGGCAGTGCCGTCGTCTCCGGCGTCAGTCCTAATGCGATAAAAGTGGACCCGAGCGGCAAATGGCTCCTCGCCGTCGATTCGACGCCTACGGCTTACGTTTTCGCCATCAACAGCGACGGTACAGTGACCTCTCAGGGGAGTGTGCCTCTCCTTGCCGGCAGCAGCCCCAATCACCTCGTGTTCACTTCGAGCAACAGTTTCGTATACGTCTCGCTGGGCACCGGCGGAATCGCGATTCTTAGCTTTAACGCGACAAGCGGCGTGCTGACCAACAACAACCAGGTCCTGCCGCCCAAGCAGTCGGTGGACGCAATTCAGGGACTAGCTGTCAATTCTGCGGGCACCTACCTCTACGCTGCCGAGACCGGAATCAACGGCCTCCGGGTACTGGCGATCACCGCGACCACCGGCGCCCTGAAGGAGATAACCGGCTCTCCGTACACCACCGGAACCGGTCCGGCGGGCGTGATTCTCGACTCGACCGGCAGCTATCTTTACGTGACCAACCGCGCTTCCAACACCGTGAGTGCTTTTCTCGCGTCCTCTTCGGGAGCGCTCACCGCGATCAGCGGTTCGCCATTTGCCACCGGCACCAATCCCATCGACCTCGCCGAAGACAACACGCACACCTACATCGCTGTCGTCTGCGCGGGAGGCAGCCCCGATATGCAGGTCTTCAAAATCGACACCACGACACCCGGTGCGCTCGACACATTCAAGTCCACTGCAACAGACACCGACCCCGCCAATGCTCTGGCGATCGTCGCCGCCAACTAGATCGTGGCCGAGGCTGCCCGCTTGTGAGCGAGCAGATACATGAAGCGCGTCGTTCCGCTGATGAGCAGGTTGATGCCGACAATGGTTGACAGTGCCCAGACTGCGCTCGATGGCCAGTGAGCCAGGATAAGGAGCGCCAGCAACACCGTGACGATGCCATCGAAGATGATCCAGCCTGAACCCGGCAACGCCCGAATGCCGAAGAACGCGATAATCTGAAAAACGCCTTCGATCAGAAAAACCACGCCCAGCACGATAGTGAACGACGCCAGTGCCAGCGCTGGATGCATGAGTAGATAAATGCCGCCGATCATGTACAGAATCCCTATCAGTGTTCTCCACAGATAGCCGCCGAAGCTCCCCGCCACCACAGCAAAAATGAGGTGAAATATGCCTGCGGCGATGATCAGGCAGGAGATCACAATCGCGATACTGATCCCCACCTCGAATGGCAGCACCAGCGCAACCAGCCCGGCCAGCGCCAGTAAGGCGGCCCAGACCATTGCCCCCCCTGTTCCACGTCGACGGCCAACAATATCGGTTGCCATAAAAGCTCCTTACAGTCCAAGATCGACAGTTCAAGATCGCCGAATCGAAAAATGGTCGTGGCCCGCATCCCTAGAGACGCGGGCCGCAAAGGGCCCGGTGCAAGCGTCACCATCTTAGCCCAGGCACGCCATCCTGCAACCCAAATTAGAAGGGAAGAAGCAGTTGCGACTCGAATTCCTTGCGCCATCTCAGCGGCGTCAGTTGAGCCTCGCGATGCTATCCTCTAACTGGCTAAAGTGAATATCGAGTCGCCCTCAGACTATTTTCAACGCGATACCCGCGCGCGTGTCATGTCTTCATCTTCCCGGCACATTTGTTCCTGTCTTTCGTGGCTGTTGCTGCTCCTGGTCTTGACGGGCTGCAGTCATTTCGTTCGGAAACCGCCGCCTGAATACGTGTACGTCTCCGCCAAGGCTACATTTATGCGCGACCGGCTGGCGGCCGTCTCCAACCGGGTTGCTGAGGTATCGAACGGCCAGCGGCTGGTGGTGCTTGAACATGCGCGGCGCTTCTACAAAGTCAGAACCGAAAAAGGCGAAATCGGCTGGATCGACGAGCGTGCGGTGATCGACCAGCAGACCTACGACAAGTTCACGTCGCTGGCATCTGCGCACGCCCACGACCCGGTGATCGTACCCGGAGTCCTGCGTGACGATTCCTACCTGCATGACGCTCCCGGGCGCCAGACCGAGCACTACTACCTGTTCCCGGAAAACACCAAGCTCCAGCTGCTCACAAGGGCCTCTGTGCCCAAGCCTGGACCGCCGCAAGCCCTGCCGGCTCCTCGGCCTGCGAAGAAATCTGCCACCGCGACAGCAGCGAAATCAGCGGCGAGTGCGAAGGAGCCGCCCGCCCCCCCTGCACCTCCACCTCCGGTTCTGCAGGATTGGTGGCTGGTTCGCGACCCCCAGGGCCGCGCCGGGTGGGTCTGGTCGCGGATGATCGACGTCGACATCCCCAATGAGATCTCCGGACTCGCCGAGGGCCAGCGGTATGTGGGCGCCTATGTTCTGCGGACCGTCGACGATCCCGAATCCAGTTTTCCCAACGGCAAGGCCCCTGAGTACCTGGCCCTGATGAACTCCTGGAAGGAAGGCCAGCCCTACGACTTTGATCAGGTGCGCGTCTTCACCTGGAACACCCGCCGGCATCGCTACGAGACCGCCTTCCGCCAGAAGAATCTGCAGGGCTACCTTCCGGTCACGGTAGGCAGCCAGGTCTTTGATAAGCAGACCGAGCCCGTCTTCTCGTACAAGATAGCCACCGGCGACGATGTAGCCATTGACCCCCAGACGGGCACGGCCCACCCGGCCCAGCTCGTTGTCCAGAACTACCGGATGGAAGGAGTCATCGTTAAGAAGGTCGCACCGCCTTCGGCTGCACCGCCTCCCAAACCCGTGGCGACCGCGCCTCCTTCAACCAAGGAACCGGCGAAGGGGAAGCATCACAAGGCATCGAAGCACAAGAAGAGGCATTGAGCGGGGTAACCCCCTCCCCCAGGTAATCTTGAAAAGATTTGATTCTCAAGGAGAAAACTGTAAAGATCTGATTCCAGAGTCTTTACTCGTTACTGATTCATTCTAAAGCGTTTATCGCGCGACAGGTGTGTGAGCAAATGCCTGATTCCGCTTGACTTGCCTGTAACTGATTCTTTCTAAAGGATTCCTCAAATAAAAATGCCCATCGCGCAACGAGGGGCATTCGCGTTTGGTTCTATCTCCATTATAGCGGCCGGGTGTAAGTTTCCGGCCAGCTATTTTCGGCGAAAATTACTTTGGAATGAATCAGTTACGGAAAGGTTCGCGACCGGATAGTTGACACGGCCCATCAGCTACTTCAGCGGATAGAGCTTGATGTCCCGGAAGAAGACTTCCGCGCCTTCCGATTGAAAGAGAATTTTGCCGCTGGAAGGGAATGCGTCGGTGCCTTCATTGGCCAGCTTGCCGTTGACGTACTGCTTTACGTGGCCGTTCTGGTTGACCAGCTCTACGACGTTCCACTCACCGTGCGGCTTTTCGAGTTCGTTTACCGGATCGCGATAGCCTGCGACATTCTTCCACGGACCTTTATTGAAGCGGTCGATCTTGAGCGCGCTGCCCGGAGGTCCGGTGACGCGCTGGCCGTCTTTTCCGGTGAGGGCGGCGCCGTCGGTCATCCAGAAGTCGCCGGTGCAGCCTTCGTTGATCTGGAATTCGACTGAACGGGGCCACACTTTCTGATCACCCTGGATGTTGTAGAGAATGCCGCTGTCGCGGGCCTGCCCTGCGCGCGGCGCAAAGGTTCCCTCGCCCCACTTGAATTCGGCTTTCAGATAGTAATTCTGGAATTCCTGCTTGGTGATGATGTAGCCGAATTCAGTGCCGGAGACGTGAATGACTCCGTGCTCCACCTGAAAGACGTGATCGGGATCGTCGTTCAGCCCTTTGCTCTTGAGGAATGTGTCGAAGCCGTTGAGGTCGTGGCCATCAAAGAGGATGACCGCCGAGCCATGCGCGGGAATATCTTTCGTTGCTGGCCACGTAACCGCTGAACAAAGCAGGCACGCAAGCGTCACGAACGACTTGAGCTTGTGATTTCTGCGGATCAAAATAATTTCTCTCGTAAACCCGTGCAAAGCACGGGAAAGGCTATCAGCGAACGGGTTGCCCGGTGCTCTCCTGTGCTCAGAAACCCAGGAGTAACCGGCCGCTCAGGCTCGTTTGGGAGACTCCTCCGGCCTCTTCGGGAAAGGGGAAGGGGTCGGCTTCTTGTTCGGAATCATGCCGTGCCGGGGTGTGCCGCAAACCACGCAGGCCTCGGCCTTCAGGGAAATTTCCGTTCCACAACAGGTGCAATATGCCGCCAAGATCAAACTCCAACAACAACCCTCTTTGGACGGCTTAGCAGGGGTGAAGGATTCGTTTTCACGGCTGTGGAACCCCGGGCTGTCGCCGCCGGACGGTCAAAATGCATCCAATGGCCGAGGCTTTTGTGCGCGCGTTCGCGTATAAAGACCACCGGACGGTTTGCATCGGTATGCGATGAAAGCACATTAAAGTAGATCGCGCTGGTTGATTTGGACCGTTCGAACCCGTATGGTGGTGGTATTCATATTGCGGCATGGCGTGCGCGGTGAATGCGCTGGTGCCGGATTTTCGTTTCGATTTACTGACGTAAAACCTAAAGTCAAGCTGTAGAAGGAGATCGGCACATGGACAACAAGCCGGCGCAGAATATTCAGGACACGTTCCTGAATACCGTTCGCAAGGATAAGACCCCGATCACGATTTATCTGGTGAGTGGAGTCAAGTTGACCGGCAAGATTCGGTCATTCGACAAATACTCCGTGCTGCTTGAGAACAACAGCCAGGAGCAATTGATCTTCAAGCACGCAATTTCCACAGTTGTCAGCAGCCGCTCGGTGCTACATGGCGAGCATCGTCCCCTGGGCGCACCCGCTGGCGCCTCCGGACATGTTCCGGGCGCGTCGTCTCCGGCCGGCCAGGATGCGAGTTCCTGAAGGCCGGTTGCATCTGGTCTTCGCTTGGATATTGGATATAGGTGTTCCGGCCGCTTCCGCTCAGGCATGAAAGAGTGGATGAAAAGGCGGCCCGGACGCGAATCTGCGCCCCTCCTGGCCAAGGCATAAGATAGTTTTCATCGCATTGAATGCAATCCGCCAGTCCGCTGCAGAACGCGCTCTGTTGGTTGCCGTTGACTTTGCGGGACAGCGCCGGCAACTGACGCGGACGGCGGCGCTTGCCCGCGACGCCGCGCTGGCCAGCATCCACGCCGACGCGGAGGACGACCCGCTGGAGGCACATGAACCGGCGCCCCCTTCTGCCGCTTCGATCGATCTCGAGGCGTCGCTCGAGGAGTTTCGCGAGCTTGTGATCTCGGCCGGCGCGGAGATTGCCGGAGAGATCGTCCAGCGCAGGCCGAAGCCCGACCCCGCAACCCTGATCGGCAGCGGCAAGGTCGAAGAACTGGCCGGTATCGCCGGCTCCTCGCACGCGGATGTGATCCTCTTTGATCACGACTTGACGCCCACGCAACTCCGCAACCTGGACGATGCTCTGCCGTGCCGCGTGGTCGACCGCACGCAACTGATCCTCGACATCTTTGCCCGGCACGCCCGCACTCGTGAGGGTCAACTGCAGGTGGAGCTGGCGCAACTCGAATATATGCTGCCTCGACTGACCGGACGCGGCTCATCCATGTCGCAGCTCGGCGGCGGCATCGGGACACGCGGACCTGGTGAAACGCAGCTTGAAACCGACCGGCGGCGAATCCAGCGCCGGCTGCAGCATCTGAAGCAGGAGATCGAGGGCGTTCGCCGGATTCGAACCCAGCAGCGCCAGCGGCGCGAATCTGTGCCCGTCCCGGCGGTCGCGCTGGTCGGTTACACCAACGCCGGCAAGAGCACCCTGTTTAATGTCATGACCCACGCCGGAGTGCTCGAGTCCGCGCGCATGTTCGCGACCCTGGACCCCAAACTCAAGGCGATCGTTCTACCCAGCCGGCGCAAGGTGCTGCTCTCGGACACAGTCGGTTTCATCCGCAACCTGCCGCACACGCTCGTCACGTCATTTCGCGCCACGCTCGAAGAGGTGCAGAAGGCCGAGGTGCTGGTGCATGTCCGCGATTGCTCGAGCCCCATGCAGGACGAGCATAAAGCTGAGGTAGAGAAGGTCCTGGGCGAGCTCGGGGTGCTCTCAAAGCCGCGCATCGAGGTGATGAACAAGATCGACCTGCTGCCGCGAGATGAAAGAGCGGCTTTGGAAGCCGGAGGTGCCGTCGCCGTCTCGGCGAAGCTGGGCTGCGGTATCGACGGTCTGCTGGCGCGCATCGACGCTGCGCTGGTGGCCGATCCGATTGTGGAACAGCGGTTCGATATTCCCCAGTCGCAGGGCAGTGTTCTGGCCGCTCTGGGCGCGGGAGCGCTCATCCGCGAACAGGAATTTATAGGGAACACGGTGGCCATGACGGTGGCCGGTCCGGCGTCTCTCCTGGGACGCTACCGGCAATACCGGGTCGACCCAACGGCCGCGAAAACCGGCATGACGCAGAAATAGGCCCGGACGTAAGAATGGGCCGGACGTAGGGGAGCAGAGGTAGGTCCCAAACATCCGGCCCATTGGACCCTGAACCGGGTCATAGGTGATACTGTTAAGTGTACGCCGGAGTGACGGCGAGTCAAGGTAATTTGAAGGCTCGATTTTCCGGGATTCCTCGGGAGAACGAGTCAAGTGTGCGCATTGACATCGCTTTTTCATCTCTGCTAAAACCTAAAGTTCCACATACCTTCCGATAGCTTCCACCCGCACCGTCGGCTCAATCATGGTAGATCAACTGTCGCGTCAACTTGGCGATCTTGCGCTCGGCTCAGTGCCGACGATGATCCTTTTTGTTTTACTCGTGATCGCCTACCGGTTCGTGCTCTACGGCCCGCTTATGCGCACTTTGGCGGAGCGTCGCGAGCGCACCATCGGTGCGGTCGAGAAGGCGCACGCCGCCATCGCCGCGGCCGATGCCAAGAGTCAGGAATACGAGGCCAAGCTGCGTGCCGCCCGTGCCGAGATCTTCCACCGCCGCGAACAGCAGCTCCAGAAGTGGAGCGCCCAGCGCGATAGCGCTGTGGTCACCGCGCGGCAGGCAGCGCACGAGCGCGTCTCCATAGCCCGCCAGGCCGTCGAAGCCGAAGCCGACGCGGCACGCCACCAAATCGAAGCCTCGGCCGCCCAGCTCGCCCGGCAGATTATGAAAGCCGTTCTGCCTTCGGAACTGGCCAGCGCGGAGGGAGGGCGTTGAAGCCGGCTCTGAAATCCCGCGTCGCGCCGCTGTTCCTGGCGCTCTCATTGCTGCTTGTTTTACCGGCATCGGCCCGGGCGCAGCAGCCCGGCGCACAGCCAGCCGCAGCCCCTCAGGGCGAGCATATGGACGAGCCCGAGACCCATGCCCAGATGGAGGCCTTTCGCCACTCCGCTGCCGTTCAGTCCCTGGCGCGCATCCTGCATCTGAGCACTGAGAGCACTGCGCGCATTATCGAGGACCTGAACTCCGGCATCCTCATCGGCGCGATTCTCTGGTTCCTCGTCCGTTTCGTTCCCAAGGCCTTCCGCAAGCGCAATGAAACCCTGCAGAAGCAGCTGCTGGACGCGCGTCTTGCCGCTGCCGAGGCCAACGAACGCCTGGCTGTGGTTGAGGATCGCTTGTCCAAGCTCGGGATCGAGATCGACACGATCCGCGAGCAAACCGAGCGCGATATGGTGAACGACGAAAAGCGCATTCAGGAATCTCTCGAGACGGAGCGCCAGCGCATCATTGCTTCCGCCGAGCAGGAGATCGATGCCGCCGGCGCGGCCGCCCAGCGCGACCTGAAGAAATTCGCCGCACAACTTGCCGTAAATCGCGCGCGCCAGGAGATTCGGCTCAGCCCTGAAGATGACCGCGCGCTCATCCGTTCCTTTGGCGAGAACCTAAAAGGGGAGCGGAACTGATGGCAGCCGTGATAGCTCCCTATGCCCGCGCGCTCGCTGATGTTGTCGCTGAAGCGCACATCGATACGGCTCACGTTGAAAGCCAGCTCGGCGATTTCGCCGCAGCATGGCATGAGAGCTCCGGTCTGCGCGAGGTTTTTCTCGATCCGTCATTCCCTAACGAGGAGAAGGTTGCGATCCTCGACAAGCTGAATATCCGGATCGGGATGATGCAGCAGGTGCGTAACTTCATTGCGGTGCTCATCAATCACGACCGCCTGCATTTCTTTGACGACATCCTGCGCGAATTTCGCCATGAAATGAACCGGCGGCTGGGCATCTCCGAAGTAGAAGTCACGACCGCCCACAAGCTGGACGACGCCGAGCGGGCTGCTCTCGAAGCTCAAATCGCTGGCTTGACGAAGAGCCGGATCGTCGCCAATTTTCACGAAGATCCAACCCTGGTGGGTGGCGCGATCGTACGCATAGGCAGTACCGTTTATGACGGATCGGTTCGCGGTCGGTTGGACCGGCTGGAAGAAGAGCTGGCAGCCAGCCAGGCGTGAGATAAGCCCGGCCTTCCAAGATTCAAGATCAGACATCCTGTTAGAAAAGTGACGCATGGCTCAGATAAACGCAGATGAAATAACGGAGCTCCTGAAGGAGCAGATTGCAAATTACGACTCGAAGATCCGCGTCGACGAGGTGGGCACGGTTATCTCGCTGGGTGACGGCATCGCCCGCCTGCATGGTCTCGACAAGGTCATGGCCGGCGAACTCATCGAGTTCCCCCACGGCGTCGCGGGGCTCGCCATGAACCTCGAAGAAGACCAGGTCGGCTCCGTGCTGATGGGCGAGTACACCGAGATTCGCGAAGGCGACCAGGTCAAGCGCACCGGCAAGATCCTCAGCGTCCCGGTGGGTGAAGCGCTCATCGGCCGCGTAGTCAATTCGCTCGGCCACCCCATCGATAATAAGGGCCCCATCGCCGCCACGCAGACTCTGCCCGTCGAGCGGCTGGCTCCCGGCGTTGTCGATCGTCAGCCGGTGCGCGAGCCGATGATGACCGGCCTCAAGTCGATTGACTCTATGATTCCGATTGGCCGCGGCCAGCGTGAGTTGATCATCGGCGACCGCCAGACCGGCAAAACCGCCATCTGCCTCGACACCATCATCAACAGCAAGGGCAAGGACCTGATCTGCGTCTACTGCGCGATCGGGCAGAAGCGCTCGTCGATCTCCCAGGTAGTGCAGACGCTCACCGAGCATGGCGCCATGGACTACACCATCGTCGTCGCCGCCTCAGCCTCCGAGCCGGCCCCGATGCTCTACATCGCGCCCTACGCCGCCTGCGCCATGGGTGAGTATTTCCGCGACAGCGGCAAGCACGCGCTTCTGATCTACGACGATCTCTCCAAGCACGCCGTCGCCTATCGCGAAATCTCGCTGCTGCTGCGCCGTCCGCCGGGCCGCGAAGCCTACCCTGGCGATGTCTTTTACCTCCACTCCCGGCTGCTCGAGCGCGCTTCGAAGCTGAGTGACGAGAAGGGCGCAGGATCGCTGACCGCGCTGCCCATCATCGAGACGCAGGCCGGCGACGTATCGGCATACATTCCGACCAATGTCATCTCCATCACCGACGGACAAATCTTTCTCGAGACTGACCTCTTCAACTCCGGCGTTCGCCCGGCCGTCAACGTCGGCCTGTCCGTCTCGCGCGTGGGATTCTCCGCTGCCATTAAGGCGGTCAAGCAGGTCGGATCGACGCTGAAGCTCGACCTCGCGCAGTATCGCGAACTCGCCGCCTTTTCGCAGTTCGGCAGCGATCTCGACAAGATCACACAGAACCAGCTCAACCGCGGCCAGCGCCTCACCGAGCTGCTCAAGCAGCCGCAGTTCCAGCCGCTCCCCGCCGAGAAGCAGGTGATCATCCTCTACGCCGGAACGCAGGGCTTCCTCGACAACATCAAGGTCGAAAGCATCCGCGCCTTTGAAGATGGTCTGTACAAGTATCTGGATTCCGGCCAGACCGCGCTGCTCAACGACATTGCCACGAAAAAAGCTCTCGACGACGATCTCCGCAAGCGAATCGGTGCCGCGCTCGACGAGTACAAGGCGAACTTCCTCGCCGAGCATCCGGATGCGAAGGTGGGAGCGGCAAAGCAGGCATAAATGGCAAGCATTCTCGATTTACGGCGGCGCATTCGCAGCGTCAAGAGCACGCGCCAGATCACGAAAGCCATGAAGATGATCGCGGCCGCCAAGCTGCGCCGCGCTCAGGAGCGGGCGATCAACTCGCGCCCATACGTGGCTATGCTGGCCAGCGTGCTGGAGTCGCTGAAGCGGCGTATTGATCTCTACGACCCCGCAACCGGAGAGCTCATCCATCCCCGCCTCGAGAGACGCGAAGAGGAACGGGTGCTGGTAGTTGTTGTCTCTGGCGATAAGGGTTTTGCCGGAGCCTTTAACGCGAACATCATCAAGGCGACTCTGCAATTCGTCGATCACAACCACACCAGGCAAATCGACATTGAGGCCATCGGTCGCAAAGGCCGCGACCTCTTCCGGCGCCGTTACCCGATCGCGAAGTTCAACGGTCAGAACGGCGACGCCCCGGAAAATGGCCGCCCTGAGCGGCAACGTTCCGGCCGTATCGAGGTCATCGGCGACCACCCCGGACTGCTCGACAAGGTGGATCACGACAGCGTCAGGGAGCTGGCCGACGACATTGCTGCCCGCTACTTTCACGAGGAGATCGACTCCGTTTATCTCGTCTACAACGAATTCAAGTCGGTGATCGCGCAGCGGGTGGTCGTTGAGCGCATTCTGCCCATTCTTGAATTCGGCAAGAGCGACATCGTCGAAACCCAGGATATGCCGGTCGAGGCGCGCGCGGAGGCAGCGCGCGCCGCAATGACGGCGGGCATCAGCTTCCTTCCCGGCGAGCTCGAATCCTCTATCCAGCAGTATGTGGACGAGGCAAAGAAGTTCGGCACCGCTGAGGTCGATTACATCTACGAGCAGTCGCCGCGGGAGATCTTCGAGGCGATCTTCCCCAGTTACCTCACGGCACAGTTGAACCATGCCTTCCTGGAGTCGGTGGCTGCCGAGCAGGCCGCCCGCATGACCGCCATGGACTCGGCCAGCAACAACGCCTCGGACATGATCGACAAGTACACCCTGGCCATGAACCGCGCACGCCAGGCGGCGATCACCAAGGAAATTATCGAGATTGTGAGCGGCGCAGCCGCGCTTTCGTAACGCTTCAAGATGACTGGCTTTCCAGTCACAGCCTTTCGGATACAGGAACTATATGGCAGAAAACATCGGCAAAGTAATTCAGATTTCCGGCCCCGCGGTCGACGTGCAGTTCGAAGAGGCCAGGATCCCCTCCATCTATCAGGCGCTGCGCGTCGTCAGCGATGGCTTCACAGTCCCTGCTCCCATCAACGTCATTCTCGAGGTCCAGCAGCACCTGGGCGAGGGCCGCGTGCGCTGCGTGGCTATGGAAGCCACCGAGGGCATGGTGCGCGGCATGAAGGCCATCGACACCGGCGGACCGATCACCGTCCCCGTGGGTCGCGAGACGCTGGGCCGCGTGCTCAACGTGATTGGCGAGCCGGTGGATGACCTCGGCCCCGTGAAGACCGCCAAGCGCATGCCCATTCACCGCGAGGCCCCGGCCTTCGATGAGCAGTCTACCTCCGAGGAGCTGTTCGAGACCGGCGTCAAGGTTATCGACCTTATCCAGCCCTTCCTTAAAGGCGGAAAGACCGGCCTCTTCGGCGGCGCGGGCGTCGGCAAGACGGTCGTCATTCAGGAGCTCATCAACAACGTCGCCGCCCAGCACGGCGGCTTCTCCGTCTTCGCCGGAGTCGGCGAGCGCACCCGCGAGGGC
>Ga0210386_10001045_pt1 | contig 25039 bp, 23 predicted proteins | sample IncBWH32OmetaG_FD_160091 | JGI IMG/M metagenome (GOLD analysis project Ga0210386, IMG submission 160091) | Forest soil microbial communities from Barre Woods Harvard Forest LTER site, Petersham, Massachusetts, United States - Inc-BW-H-32-O ...
GGCCATCTACGTCGGCCCGGATCCGCGCAGCCCGGAATCCGTCGAGGGCTGGGCCGAGGTTCCCAAGGCCTGACGCGCCAGACGGCGTCGGTGTCGGTGGCCGGTGATGAGATTGCATCGCGGCCCGAGCCAAAGGGTCGTACCCGTACCGACACCGAGGAGGCCACGATGGCAATTACCGTCGAACCCGCACTGTCCCCACACCTGGTCGTCGACAACGCCGCAGCGGCGATCGACTTCTACGTCAGGGCTTTTGACGCGGAAGAAGTCGGGCGTGTGCCCGGTCCTGGCGGCAAGCTCATCCACGCCGCAGTGCGCATCAACGGCTTCACCGTGCTGCTCAACGACGACTTCCCCGAGATGTCCGGCGGAAAGTCGACGACCCCGACGTCGCTGGGCGGTACTCCGGTCACCATTCATCTGACGGTTACCGACGTCGATACCAAGTTCCAGCGGGCGCTCGACGCCGGCGCCAGCGTGGTCGCCCCGCTCGAGGACCAGTTCTGGGGCGACCGCTACGGCATTGTCGCCGATCCGTTCGGCCATCACTGGTCACTGGGTCAGCCCGTCCGCGAGGTGACCCCGGAAGAAATTGCGGCCTTCACCGGCCAGCAGCCGGGTTAGGCCGGGTCGGCCAATTGGCGCAGCCGGTCGGCCAGTCGCCGTCGCAGCGGCGGCTCAGGGGCGTTGGCAGCGACCTCCAGCATGTCGGCGATCGAGGTGAACTTGTTGCGCGGCCGATCGCTGAGACGGCCTCGCGACACCTCCGCGGCATCGATGGCCTGCCAGCCCGCGGCATCAACGACGGCGGGCTGACGCGTCCGGACGAGGGCGTCCAACGCCGACGGCTTGCCGATCGGATCGCGCAGCAGTCCGGCGTTGAAATCGTCGACCAGCCGCTGCACGGTTTGCAGTGCGCACGATTTGTTGGTGCCGATGAATCCGGTCGGGCCGCGCTTGATCCACCCCGCCACGTATGCGCCATGCACCGGTTCACCGGAATTCGGGTCGATCACCCGGCCGCCGTTGTTCGGCACGACTCCGGCGATGTCGTCGAAGGGTAAGTCACGAATGGCCTTGCCGTGGTAGCCGATCGAGGTCAACACCAGACCGGCGTCGAGCTGGCACACCTCGTCGGTGCCGGTGACGCGGAACTCCATGCCGTTGGCTCGGTGCTCACCCAGCACCCGGAGGGGCGTCAGGTGGTAGGCCAACCGGATCCGCCGACGTAGCGGCGGGCCCGCCGGCACGGTGGCATCGCCGAGCTTGCTCAGAATCTCCAGCTTCTGCCTGGTCACGGCGTCAGAGACGCCCGCCAGATCGCGCAGCACCAGCTCGTGGTCGGCGGCGGCGAGTACGACATTCGCCTTTGTCGTCAGCCCGATCAGCTCGGGCAGGGTGAACGCTGAGTGCAGCGGTCCGCGGCGGGCGGCGATCACTACCTCTTGCACTCGTGAGGCGCGCAGCGCCTGCAACGCGTGATCGGAGATGTCGGTACGAGCAAGCTCGTCGGGGTCGGCGGTGAGCACGCGGGCCACATCCAGGGCGACGTTGCCGTTGCCTACGACGATGACCCGCTCGTGGCTGAGATCGACTGGCAGGTCGGTGAAGTCGGGATGGCCGTTGATCCAGGCCACTGTCTCGGTGGCGGTGCCGGTTCCCGGTAGGCCCATGCCGGTGATGTCCAGCCGACGATCATTGGGCGCGCCGACCGCGTAGATGACCGCGTGGTGGTGGGCGAGCAGATCGTCCTGGCCGAGGTGCTTGCCGACCTCGACGTTGAGGAAGAACTGGAATTCGCGGCGACGCGCGATCCGGTCGAAGAGCGCAGTGACCCGTTTGGTGGTCTGGTGGTCCGGTGCCACGCCGGCGCGAACCAGCCCGTACGGGGAGGGCAACTTCTCGAAGACGTTGACCCGGACACCGTTTTGGGTGAGCAGTTCGTCGGCGGCATACATCGCCGCCGGTCCGGACCCCACGATCGCGACGGTCAGCGGGCCCCGATGATGGCCGTGATTACCGCGCACCTGCGGTGCGGGGATCACCGGTGCCAACTTGGACGTCGGCGGCAGTTTCTGGTCGGCCGGACGCTCGGGGTAGTACGACGCGTTGAGTGCGATGAACGGTTGCTGTTCGGGGGCCAGCTGGGCAGCCGGCGCGATGGCGCCCACCGGACAGGCGCTCACGCAAGCTCCGCAGTCCACGCACGCCACCGGGTCGATGTAGAGCATCTCGGCGGTGGCAAAGCCAGGCTCATCCGGAGACGGATGGATGCAGTTCACCGGGCAGGCGTAGACACAGGACCCGTCGCTACAGCACGACTGGGTAATAACGTGCGGCATAAAGAACCGGTTTCCTAGGCAGCCGGTACGACGACGAGGTGCTGGCGCTGCGGTTCGCTGCGGTAGCGGGAGGGCTTGCCGTTGATCTTGCAGATCCGCCACATCAGCTTGGCGAGGGGGTTCATCAGACCGGTGTCATGGCAGAGCATCCGGACGTCGCCGAACATGTCACGCAGCATTTGACGTGACTCCGGCGAACCGAAGAACACGTCTTTGCGGACCTCGCGCGGAATGTCGAACTCTTTCCAGAACGCCCTGGGCGGAACCACGATCGCCGAGCACAGGATCCGCATGGTGAGCGGCACATAGAGCGACAGCCAGAACCGCTTGCGGCGCGGCAGATCCGGCACTCGCTTGCGCAGGTACTCGTGGGCGAACGAGATGTGGCGAGCCTCCTCGGCCACGTGGATGGCCATCACCCGCTCCATGATCGGGTGCAGCTCCTTGCCCTCGCGCAGCACGTTCTTCTGGGTGTGGTCGATGGGCTCTTCACCAGCCAGGATGCCGAACCAGAACGGGATCGGCAGCGGCCCGGCCACCAGCGGAATCAGCGGCTGAATCCACTTCAGCATGCGAGGCATGCCGGGCACATCGGCGCCGATGTGGTTCACCATCTCCTGGAACATCATGGTGTGGTTGCACTCTTCGACCGCTTCGTGCAGGCAGTACCGGTACTCCGGTGACCCGTTGGGCACCCAGAACGCGTACTCCATCAGGCCGCGGATCAGGATCGACTCAAAGTGCAGACCGACCTTGGCGACGTTCGCCTGGCGCCACATGCCGATCTGGATCTGGCGGTCTTCGGACTGCGCCTGATACCAGGGGTGCCGGCCCAGCGGGTCGGTGACGGGCAGTTTCCAGCGCGGGTCGTTGTCGATGACCGCGAACTCGGGTGAATCCCAGTCGATGTCGGTGTAGGGGTTGAAATTGCGCCGCACCGACCCCTCGGACAGCGTGGTAAGCATCTCGACGTACTTCGGGTCGTCCAGGACATCCATGTTGCGACGCCAACGTCGCACAATCTTGGTCCGGGCTCCTTTTTTGACTGTTCCCGCCTGGGCCATTCCCAGCCTCCCCAATGAGCTTTACATTTGGACGCGCTATGTCCAACGACAGTACCGCAGGTATCGGCAACTATCTAGACCCCTTGACAGCCACTGTGGCCCATCCGTGAACATGTGTGCACTGTGACTTACATCACATCCGGTCCTATGTGACGAGTATCGCCGACCGCGTGATCGTCAAGCTCGGCTCGATCACTAACCTGGTGATCATGGCTGACCCGCTGACCCCTGCCCTGGAGATTCCCGCTTCCATCAAACCCCGTGACGGCCGCTTCGGCTCCGGCCCATCGAAGGTCCGACCTGAGCAGCTGAAGGCGCTCACCACTACCGCCGCCGGACTTTTCGGCACCTCGCACCGCCAAGCGCCCGTCAAAGATCTGGTCGGACGCGTGCGCGACGGGCTACGCGAGTTTTTCTCGGTGCCCGACGGCTACGAGGTGGTGCTGGGCAACGGCGGGGCAACGGCGTTCTGGGACGCCGCGGCGTTCGGGCTGATCGACAAGCGATCGTTGCACCTGAGCTATGGCGAGTTCAGCTCGAAGTTCGCCTCCGCGGTCACCAAGAACCCGTTCGTCGGCGAACCGATCGTCATCAAGGCCGATCCCGGCAGCGCGCCCGAACCGCAGGGCGACCCGTCGGCCGACGTGATCGCCTGGGCGCACAACGAGACCTCGACGGGAGTCGCGGTGCCGGTCGCGCGGCCTGACGGATCCGGCGATGCGCTGATCGTCATCGATGCCACCTCCGGCGCCGGCGGCCTTCCGGTCGACATCGCCGACACCGATGCCTACTACTTCGCGCCGCAGAAGAACTTCGCCAGCGACGGCGGGCTCTGGCTGGCGATCTTGAGCCCGGCGGCGCTGGGCCGGATCGAGGCGATCGCCGAGTCCGGGCGCTGGGTGCCGGACTTTCTGTCGCTGCCGATCGCGGTGGAGAACAGCCTGAAGAACCAGACCTACAACACCCCGGCCATCGGGACGTTGGTGCTGCTGGCCGAACAGATCGACTGGTTGTTGGGCAACGGCGGGCTGGAGTGGGCGGTCAAACGCACCGCGGACTCGTCGCAGCGGTTGTACGCCTGGGCCCAGGATCGGCCATACACGACGCCATTCGTTGCCGAGCCACGGCTTCGCTCCCAGGTGGTGGGCACGATCGACTTCAACGATGACGTCGACGCCGCGGCGGTGGCCAAGGTGCTGCGCGCCAACGGCATCGTCGACACCGAGCCGTATCGCAAACTCGGCCGCAACCAGTTGCGGGTCGCGATGTTCCCCGCCGTCGAACCGGACGATGTCAGCGCGCTCACCGAGTGCATCGACTGGGTGGTGGAGCGACTTTAGACCACGTCTAAGCCCGCCGGCGAGCTGGTAATCTCCCGCCGACGAAGCTTGCCGCCCTGCTCGTGCCGGAGTTGCGATCCGAACGAGGGAAATGTCCGTGAATCGACCTGTCGAGTTGCTGCGGGGCGCGGTGACCGCGATCCGTCAGCAGCTCTCGGCAGTCGCCGACCAGTCTGAGCGCACACTCCTGCTCGGCACCATTCTGCTTGCATCGACGGTGTCAGCGGCGACAGGCTTTGTTCTCGCCCGGTACTACGGCATCGACGTGTTGTCCTCTCTTCTGGCTAACCCCGCCGAGGACTGCTGGCTTGATTGGGGCACGCAGGTCGGCAGGCACTGCTTCGGCGACTATCCATGGTCGCTGGGCGTAGGGATGCGGCCCAATCCGTGGGAGCCCTATGCACTCTTCCTGCCCTGGAACAACTACCAGGCGGACCAGAACGACTACCTGGCGGCGGGGATGGTGCCGCAGCTGTTGTTCGGGGTTCCCGCGAAGTGGCTCGGCATGCCGCGACTTGGGCTAATCGGCTACCTGCTCGCGCTGACGGTCGCGGTCCTCACCCCTGCGGTCTGGGCGGCGCGGGGCGCTCGCGGTCTGGAACGAGTGGTCGTGTTTGTGGTGTTAGGCGCCGCGGCCATCCCGGCGTGGGCGGTGATCGATCGGGGCAACTCGGCGGGGTTCGTAGCGCCGATCGCGCTGGTCTTCCTGGTGGCGCTGCGCCGACAGCGGTGGGGGCTGGTGGCGATCACGGTAGTCTTGGCCGCGCTGGTGAAACCGCAGTTCGCCATCCTCGCGCTCGCGTTGTTTGCGGCCCGACAATGGCGGTTGGGCGGCGTCGCGGTCGGCGCGGTCGTCATATCCAACCTCGCCGCCTATCTGCTGTGGCCACGGGACTTTCCGGGAACCATCCTGCAGTCGATCCACAACGCCCTCCACCACGGTTCGCCGGTAAAGCGTGTCTGGCTGCAAAACGCGTCTTTCGGGAGGGGAATCTTCTTTATCCCGGACATGATCGAAACCCAGAAGCGGGGTTCTCTGCCGAGTGGCTTTGTCGATGGCCCCCGGTCGTTGATCGGGTATGTCGTGCTCGCCCTGGTCGTCGGCTGCGTCCTGGGCCTCGGGCGACGCATCCCCCCGGTCATGGTCGGCATCGCGCTGCTGGCCACCGCTTCGCTCTTCCCGAGCCTGTCGTACCGCTACTACCTGCTGTTCGCCTTACCGATCGCCGCCCTGGTGGTCCGCGACCCCGTCGTCCCACCCGGTTTGGGGATCTCCGACCGGCTCGACATCCTCGGCGACCGCCGTCGCGCGCTCGGTGTCTGTCTGAGCCTGACCGCGGCACTCACCATCGCCGAGATCGCTTTGCCGGTTCCACCGATCCAAGTAGACATTCCAGGGCAGTTGGGAGCCATAGGAGTCGTCGGCACCACGCCGGTCGTCCCCAGCACGGCGGACCTGCTGCCAGTCCTCTGGCTCGTCGCGTGCACGGCGATCATCGTCTCCTACGCACGAAGACCGGCTTCCGGCGCCTCAGCGGATGCCTGCAGCGCATCTGCGTCGAGCGAACCGAGACCGGCAGCCTCCTCCAGGGCGATCGCGGGTGAATCCGTGGAACGTATCGGTGGCACGAGTCTTTCTCAGGCTCCAACGAATACAGCAGACGACCGTCGCGGATGGCGGCCATCCCGCCGTCGTGGTCGGGCTTGAAAGCAACGATGAGCACGGAACCCCTTTGATAGCAGTCGCGTGGCGACGAGGGTGTTGGCTTCGCCAATGCGCCCAAGACTCTAAGGTCGGAAGGCGGCGACCTCGTCGGGCAGCGGGGTGTCGGTGCCTCGGTCGCGCAGCAAGGCCCGAGCAGCGTGCAGGCCGGAGGCGAGGGCCGTGCCGGTCGAGAGGACCGAGGGAAAGGTGCGGTAGTTACCCGCGAAGTAGAGGTTGTCGAAGCGGGCGCTGCGCACCGGCGGGTTCCGGTAGGAGCGGGTGATGACCGGCGAGTACATCGGGATTCGCGAGAGTTTGACCCAGAAGGGGTCGAGGTCAAAACCGAAGACCGCCCTGAAGTCCTCCAGATAGGCCGCCAGGATGTCGTCCTCGGACTTCATGAAGAACGGCCGCGTCCGGCTGTTGAGGTGCGTGACGAAGTTGACGCACGACTGACCCGGCGCGCCGATCGTCGGATTGAGCGAGTTCAGCAGGAAGATGCCGCACGCCGCACGGTCGAGGTCGGCGAGATTCATCCAGTAGAAGTCGGGGCTGACCGGATTGTTCGAGGCGCACACCATCGACAGCAGGGCGCTGTAGCGGATCTCCCGGAGCCGCGGCGTGGTGTCGTCGGGGGCAAGACCGAGGTAGCCCTCCGTGGGGATGCTGCTCACAACCATGTCCGCGGGAAGGCGCTCGCCGCTGTCCAGCTCAACCTCGTGGACACGCTCGCCGTCCGCATGTAGCTTCGCGACGTTCGTGCCCAAGCGCACCTCGACGCCGGACTCCCGGAGAAGCCGCGCCACGCCGTCGCACAGCACCTGCGTCCAGTTCGCCCCTGGGATGTAACCAAGGGCCGTCGAGCCCTCGCGGAACTGGAGCCGCGTTCCCAGCCAGGCGCCACTCACTTCCGAGCAGGGCAGCTCGAATTTCAGCTGGGTAAGCGGCTCGAAGAGCGCTTGGCGCACGCGAGGTCCGGCCCACGCGTCGAGCAGGTCCTCGGCGCTCTTGTCCAGCCAGTCGTTCCAGTCGTTCTTGCGGAAGGCCCGCAGCATGAGGACCGCGAAGCGCGCCTTATCGGCGAGAGACATCGGGAAACGCAGGAAGTCCACCGGGTTCGCCAGGTCGTACAGCTGGTCGCCAACCCGAAACAACATCCGGATGCGCCGCCACCGCACTTGCTCGAGCGCGCCGATCCGCGCGAGGAAGTAGAGCAACGTCCGGTCGCGACGAAGGATGTGGTGGTAGCCCAGAGGGTAGAAGTGGCCCTCGCGCTCGAAGCTGCCGGCGAGGCCTCCCAGGGTCGGGGCACGCTCTACGACGCTGACGCACAGTCCCGCCTGCGCCAGGGCGTATGCCGCCGAGCAACCGGACAGGCCGCCGCCCAGAACGATGACTGACGGGGTCACCCGTGGAACTTAACGCAACGCCTTTTGGCGCGGTATTGACTCTGTTAAGGATAACGTTGGTCGCACTCCGACTCGAAGGCACAGTTGTTCGGCAACCGCAGTTAGCGCCGCTTCACTTTGGCGCTTTGACAAAACATCATCCATATCAAGCCCGGCAACGGTTCGGACCGTGTACCTAAGCCCGGCCCGTTGTGTCCAGCGTGTCAGCACGGTAACGGGCGCTGTCTGCACTAAAGTCCGCAGCTGACGGGCCTGGCACTTTGGTCTGCGAGCGGCCCGCGAGGAGACACCATGCGGGAACTCACGATCGTCGGACTCGATGTCGATGGCAAACACATCATCTGCGAAAGCACCAAAGACAACGGGGACCCCGGCGACAAGTTCAAGATACGAGTCGACGACCGGCTGAGGGCAGCAGTGCGCGGCGATGGGGCCCGGGTGGGTCAAACCCATATCGAGATCGAGGTCACCAGCATGCTGCGTCCCAAGGAAATCCAGGCCCGCATCCGCGCCGGCGCATCCGTCGAGCAGTTGGCGGCGTCCGCCGGAGTTGACATCGAGCGGATCGAGAGGTTCGCTCACCCGGTGCTGCTGGAGCGCTCCCGCGCCGCCGAGCTGGCAACCGCCGCCCATCCCGTTCTCGCCGACGGCCCGGCGGTGCTGACGCTGTTAGAGACGGTCACCACGTCGCTGGTGGCCCGCGGCCTCAACCCGGACAACACGACGTGGGACGCCTGGCGTAACGAGGATGGCCGCTGGACGGTCCAGCTGGGCTGGAAGGCCGGTCGTTCCGACAACCTCGCGCATTTCCGGTTCTGCCCGGGCGCGCACGGCGGCACGGTCACCGCCGTCGATGACGGAGCCAGTGAGCTGATCGACCCGAGCTTCGACCGTCCGCTACGGCCCGTGGCACCGGTCGCCCAACTCGACTTCGACGAGCCGGAACCCGCGCCGGTGGAAAGCCCGACACCCGAACCCAAGAGCGAGCCAGCGCGCAGCCGCCGCGGCAAGCCGCCGGTGCCGGCGTGGGAAGACGTGCTGCTGGGTGTCCGTTCCGGCGGGCAGCGCTAGCCAAACAGCGTCATCGCGACCAGGGCCAGCCAGGCGGCTGTCACACCCACTCCGACGCCGAGCACCAACCAGCGCAGCACCGCGGTACGCCGCCACCCCCATAGCGTTGGCGCCAACCCGCCGGCCGCAACGATGTTGAGCCCAACGGCCAACAACGGGTGCACCCGGATCAGCCCCAGACTCAGCACCACAACAGCGACCCCGGTGGCCGCGGCGACGAATCCGGCGACGGTCAAACCCGTTGCCCACGGGGTGGATTCGTCGGTCACCGGCCGAGCCTAACCCGCTCGTAGAACGCCAGCGCCGCCGCGGTGGCGACGTTGAGCGAGTCGGTGCCGCGTGACATCGGGATGCGTACCCGCCGATCGCTGACCTGCATCACGACACGGCTCAGGCCCGGCCCTTCGGCGCCGACCAACACCGCGACCGGCTCGTCGTGCACTGCCGCCATTGCCTCCGCCAACGGTGCCGCGTCGGGGTTGGGTGTCATCGCCAACAATCGAAATCCCTTCTGTTGCAATATCTTCAAGTCATCCGGCCAGTTGGTTGCCCGCGCATAGGGCACCAGCAGGGCGTGTCCCATGGATACCCGCACCGCACGGCGGTAGAGCGGATCAGCGCAGCCGCTGCCGAACACCACCGCGTCGACGTCGAGTCCCGCGGCATTGCGAAAGATGGCGCCCAGGTTCTCGTGGTCGTTCACCCCCTCGAGCACCGCGACGGTGCGGGCGCCGTCGACCACCTCTGCGAGGCTGCGCTCGGGCGCCCGACGCGCGGCGGCCAACACGCCGCGGTTGAGATGAAAGCCAACCACCTGGGCCATCACCTCTGCGGACACCCGATAGTAGGGCGCGGGACTGCCGGCCAGATCTGCCCTGAGCTCGCCGAGTCTGCGATCGGTGCCGAGTAAAGCCATCGGCGTGAACCGCGAGGCCAGCATGCGCTGCACCACCAGCACACCCTCGGCAATCACCAGCCCCTTCCCGCTCGGCAGGTCGGGCCTACGGTCGATGCTGTTCAAATCCCGAAAGTGATCAAGCCGCGCGTCGTAGGGATCGGTGATGTCGCTGACGACCACACCATCGATGCCATCAGCGTGGTCAAAATTGTTTGGGGTCAAGGGCTTTCGTCGACAAGCGCCAAGATCAGGTCAGCAGCCTCACGCAGCGTATCGCGTTCGGTGCCGCCCAGGGTTTCAAGCCGCTGGGCCAGCCACTCCTGGCTCGCCCGCCGCTCGGCCTCCAGCAGTTCGACGCCGGCATCGGAGACCGACACCAAAACCTGGCGGCCATCGTCGGGGTGCGCAACGCGGTCCACAAAACCCAAATCGGCCAACGACGCGATCACCCGTGTCATGGAAGGGGGACGAACCCGTTCCCGGATGGCCAGCGCACCGGGCGTCATCGGGCCGTAATTGGCCAATGTCGCCAGCGCCGACAGCTGCGACAACGACACCGGGGACTGCGGCCGACGAAATCGCAGCTGCCGGGAGAGCCGCATTACTGCCAGCGACAGGTCGCTGGCCAACCGGCTATCGCCCTCAATCACAGCCGCGACGTTACGACAGAACGTCCATTCCCCGGCAACGAATCACCGAGTCCGGACTAGCGGCTACTGCACGGATCGTCTTCGGGCTATCTTGGACGCGATGTCTGTCGAGCCTGGCAAAAGCCTCGAGCCGCCGATGCTGCCCGCCCCGTTGCTGGAGGTATGGCCGGTGATCGCCGTCGGCGCACTGGCCTGGCTGGTTGCTGCTGTGGCGGCGTTCGTCGTACCGGCCCTGGAAACTTGGCGACCGCTGACACTGGCCGGGCTGGGTGTCGGGGTGCTGGGCACCGCGATCTTTCTGTGGCAGCGTGACGCGGCCCGTCGTGGCGCGCGTGGCGCACAGACCGGATTGGACTATCAACCCAATCCCGACCGAGAATGAGGGTCCTGAGCAGGAGGTACGCGTCCAATGGCAGCGCCGCTATTGCAAGCGCAGGTTGATATCAAGGCACCGGTCTCGAAAGTATGGGCGCTGGTCAGCGATTTCCGCAAAATGCCCCAGTGGAGCCCGCAGTGTCGGTACATGCGACCGCTCGGCCCGGTCCGCCATGGCACCCGCACCATCAACTTCAACCGCCGCAAGCGTCTGTTTTGGGCGACGACATGCACCGTCCTCGAGGTGATCCCGGACCAGAAGCTGGCATTCCGGGTCAACACCAACAACACGATCTGGAGCTACGAACTGCAGCCGATCGCCGAGGGCACCCGGGTGGTCGAGAGCCGGCACGCGGAGAACGGCACCAAGCCGGCGTCGAGTATGGCGGTGAACGCGCTTTTCGGCGGGACCGCGAACTTCGAGCGGGAACTCATCGACGGCATGAACGCCTCGCTGGCCAAAATCAAAGCCGCAGCCGAGAACAGCTAGCTGGGCTCTGCGGGTTTCTCGGCGATGTCGAGCACCCCATCGTCGTAGGGGTCGTACATCGGCGAGCCGCTGCCGGCCGGAGCCGGGGTGTCGGAATGCGCACCGCAGCCGTATTCAAAGTCGACGACATGTCCGTCGCCGGACAACTCGTTGCCGCACACCCCGAACATCGCGCCCAACGACCCCGCAAGCGGGAGAAAGAAACCGCAATCGCGACATACGCGTTTGGTGGATTGCGCCATCTGCGCCGACGGACCGTAGTCGCCGTCGTGCCAGCGCTGGGCCGCCTCGGAACGGCCCCAGGCACTCATCACGCGGCGCCGTCCCAGGCCGATCTCTGCGGCGATCTCGTCAACCTGCGGGTCACCGGAGGCCAGATAGCCAGGCACCAACCGCGGATCGTCCGGCAGTGGTGCCAGTAGGTCTCCCGGGCTCAGGTCGCCCGGCCGGATCCGCTGATCCCAAGGCACCCATTCCGGCGCCAACAACGACGTCGGCCCCGGTACCAGGACCACCTCACTGATCGTCACGTGGTCGGCCCCGGGATAAGCGGCCACGACGACGGCCCACTGCCACCCCTGATAACCCGGCAGATGGGCCAGGAAACGGTGGGTGGCGCTGGTCGGATCCTCGTAGCCGACGCCGAGGTAGTCCCCGACCGTATCGGCGCCGCTGAACTCGGCGATGGCCGTCCGCGCCGCCTCGACGGCGTCGGTGAGCACCGTCGCCAACTCAGGCAACCACTCCGCCGTAGTCGCCGCAGCCGACTCCGGGGTCGGCCTGGTCACGTCGTCCGCTGTTTCCATACGCCATTCATAGTGCCGTAGACCCATGGGTTCCGGCCACACCGGTTGCCTACACATCGCATCGACGAGGATCTGTGAGAATTGAGGCATGGCTGGACGGCGGCGTGATCACCCCGACACGGGCCGGGCGTCTGCCGGCCGCCGCACCCGTAGCGGACCCGCCGCCGAGCATCCCGGAATGGCCAATTACCCGGCAGACGAGCCGGGCTATCGGCGACCGCGCCGACCGCCGCCGATGCCCAGCGCCAACCGCTATCTGCCGCCGCTGAACCGCGAGCCCGAGCCCGACCGCCGCAGCGAACCGCCGAGTGGCACCGGCACCGCGGGCGGCGAGCGTGTCACGGTCACCCGCGCCGCCGCGCAGCGCAGCCGCGAGATGGGTTCGCGGATGTACGGGTTGGTGCAGCGAGCCGCCACCGCCGACGGCGCCGACAAGTCCGGGCTGACGGCGCTGACCTGGCCGGTGGTAGCCAACTTCGCCACCGATGCCGCGATGGCCGTCGCACTCGCCAACACGCTGTTCTTCGCCGCGGCCACCGGGGAAAGCAAGGACAAGGTCGCGTTATACCTGCTGATCACCATCGCGCCGTTCGCGGTGGTCGCGCCGCTGATCGGTCCGGCGCTAGATCGGCTACAGCATGGCCGACGGGTCGCGCTGGCGGCATCGTTCGCGCTGCGGACGGGGTTGGCGGTGCTGCTGATCAGCAACTACGACGGCGCCACCGGAAGCTACCCGTCATGGGTGTTGTACCCGTGCGCGCTGGCAATGATGGTGCTGTCGAAGTCGTTCAGCGTTCTGCGCAGCGCGGTGACGCCACGGGTGATGCCGCCAACGATCGACCTGGTGCGCGTCAATTCGCGGCTGACCGTGTTCGGGCTGCTGGGGGGCACCATCATCGGCGGTGGCATAGCGAGCGGCATCGAATACGCCTTTACCCGCGTGTTCCATTGGCCCGGCGCGTTATTCGTCGTAATTGCCGTCACGGTTGCCGGTGCCTGGCTGTCCATGCGAATTCCGCGCTGGGTCGAAGTGACCGAGGGTGAGGTTCCCGCCACCTTGAGCTACCGCAGCCGTCCACCGGGCCGAAGCTGGTCCCAGGAGTTCAGCGGTGCGCTTCGACAGCCGTTGGGTCGCAACATCATTACGGCGTTGTGGGGCAATTCCACCATCAAGGTCATGGTCGGATTCCTGTTTTTGTATCCGGCCTTCGTCGCCAAGGCGCACGCCGCCAGTGGATGGGTGCAGCTTGGCATACTGGGGCTGATCGGTGCTGCCGCCGCCACCGGTAACTTCGTCGGCAACTTCGCCAGTGCGCGGCTTCGGTTGGGCAGGCCCGCGGTGCTCGCGGTGCGCTGCACCGTGGCGGTGACCGCGGCGGCAGTGGCGGCGGCGGTGGCCGGCAATCTTGTGACGGCGGCCATCGCAACCTTGATCACGTCGGGTTCAAGCGCAATTGCCAAGGCCGCGCTGGACGCATCGCTACAGGACGACTTGCCCGAGGAATCACGCGCGTCGGCGTTCGGGCGGTCGGAATCGACGCTGCAGCTGGCTTGGGTGCTCGGCGGCGCGCTGGGGGTGTTGCTCAACACCGACCTGTGGGTTGGCTTCAGCGTCGTCGGTGCTGTGCTGATCCTCGGTTTGGCGCAGACGGTGGTCAGCTTCCGCGGTGACTCGTTGATCCCCGGCCTGGGAGGCAACCGGCCGGTTATGGTCGAGCAGGAAGGTGGCCTCAGCGCCCCGGACACCGCGGCAGTCTCGTGGGAGTAAAGCCGACGGCAAGGTCCGGCGTCGCTGCGCTGATCGCGGCTTTGGTGGTGCTGGCATGTGCGGCTGCCGGCGTCGGCGCCTGGGCGCTCGAGCGCGGGCGCGCTCCGCTACACCCCGAGATCAGTGCGTATTCCCATGGCCAGCTGACCCGGGTGGGGCCCTACCGATATTGCAAAGTGCTCGACCTTGACGACTGCCAAACCCCGGAGGCGCAGGGTGAGCTGCGGGTGAATGCGCGTGATCCGGTGCAACTTTCGGTGCCACCGGCGATCGGGCGGGCACCCTGGTGGCTGCTGCGGGTCTACGAGGATGCGGTCAACCCCGTGACGACCTTCTACCGCCCGGGCAGCCGGCTGGCAGTCACCATCCCCACTGTCGATCCGAAACGGGGCCGGCTGACGGGAATCGCCATCGAGTTGATGACCGTCGTCGTCGACCAGGCCGGCCAGTTGCAGGGCGTGCCCCATGCGGAGTGGTCGGTGCGAACCGCGTGGAGCTGAGCCCACGAACTACGCGCCGTGGCCGGCGGGCACCCTTTCGGCTTCGAGCGGCGGCCCGGGCGGTGTGCCATCACCGAAGGGCCCGCCGCCCAATGCTTCTCGGCCGTGCGCCGTCAGCCAGTTGGCTAGCTCCGGCCCCTTCGGCACTATGCGGGTCGGATTGATGTCGACATGCACGATGTAGTAGTGCTGCTTGATCTGGACGAAGTCGACGGTATCGCCGAAGCCTGGCGTCTGGAACAGGTCGCGCGCGTATGCCCACAGCACCGGCATCTCGGAGAGTTTGCTTCGATTGCACTTGAAGTGACCGTGGTAAACCGGATCGAAGCGGGCCAAGGTCGTGAACAACCGGACATCGGCTTCGGTGATCGTCTCGCCCACCAGAAACCGCTGGTTCTCCAGCCGATCGCTGACCCAGTCCAATGCGGTGAACAACCGGTCATAGGCCGCGTCGTAGGCCTCTTGCGAGCCGGCGAAACCGCACCGATAAACACCGTTGTTGATCTCGGTGTAGACCCTTTTGCTGACCTCGTCGATCTCATCGCGCAGCGGCTCGGGATATAGCTGCGGAGCGCCGTCGCGGTGGTAGGCAGCCCATTCCATGGACAAGTCCAACGTCATCTGCGCGAAATCGTTGGTGACCACCGCGCCGGTCGGCACGTCGACGATCGCGGGGACGGTGATGCCTTTCGGATAGTCGGGAAAGCGTTTGAAATAAGCGTCCTGCAGCCGGGGGATCTTCAGCACCGGGTCGACGCCACCCGGGTCGAGGTCGAAAGTCCAACTGCGCTTGTCATGGGTCGGACCGCAAAACCCAATCGAGATAACACTTTCCAGCCCGAGCAGCCGTCGGACAATGATCGCGCGGTTGGCCCATGGACAGGCGCGAGCGACGATGAGTCGATACCGGTCCGGCTCTACCGGATAGCCGTCACGGCCGTCGGCGGTGATACGGGTCGCGATGTAGTTGGTGTCGCGGGTGAACTCGCCGGCCTCAGCGACGTAGGAAGACATCGTCGTCTCGGTCAGGACTCGACGACAGGCAGAAAGCGCCGAGCCAAATCGGCCTCGGTGGATGCACCGGCCTCCCAGTGCGCGATCCACGGTCCGGTGCCCTCGGACTGGTCGACGATGCCGTCTTCAAGCCAGGTGTAGCGACCTTTCAGCACGTTGCGCGCCAGCGCGGCGTCGGTGCTGTCGGTGTTGCTCCACAAGGCGTCGAACAGCGCCTCGACCCGCAAGGTGGCCTGCTGACAAAAAGCTTCGGCCAACTCGTAGGACTGTTGACCGCGGGCCGGATCGGCAACTCGCTGAGCCTCGGCCCGCACACACGTCGCAGCCATGGCGAACAGTTCCGCGCCGATATCCACTACCCGCCCGAGGAATCCCTGCTTTTGCTCCATCGCGGCTTGCCAGCGCGCCATCCCGTAGAAGGTGTTACGGGCCAGCTTGCGCGAGGAGCGCTCGACGAATCGCAGATGCGAGGCCAAGTCGCCGAACTCGCGATACGCGGTTGGCCGTTGCCCCTCGCCGAACACTAACTGCGGCAACCACTTTGCGTAGAACCCACTCGCATCGACCGCGGCCTTCGCTTTCTGGCGGACATCGGCTTTCGGATTCGCCAGATCGCCGGCGGCGCTGAGGTGGGCGTCGACGGCCTCGCGGGCGATGAGCAGCCGCATGATCTCGCTGGATCCTTCGAAGATACGGTTGATCCTCAGGTCGCGGACCACCTGCTCCACCGGCACGGCACGCTCCCCCCGCGCGGCCAGCGATTCGGCGGTCTCATAGCCGCGGCCACCGCGGATCTGCAGCAGTTCGTCGGCGATCACACAGGCCATTTCGCTCGACCACAGCTTGGCCAGTGCCGCTTCGATCCGGATGTCGTTGCGGCCCTCGTCGGCCATCTGACCGGACAACTCCAACACCGACTCGAGCGCATAGGTGGTTGCGGCCATGAACGAAATCTTTTCTGCGACGGCCCCGTGTTCGCCGACGGGTTTGCCCCACTGCACCCGTTCACCGGACCACTCCCGCGCGATTTTCACCGACCACTTGGCGGAACCGGCCGCGATCGCCGGTATCGAGAGCCGGCCGGCGTTGAGGGTGGTCAGCGCGATCTTCAGGCCGTCGCCTTCCCGGCCGATCAGGTTTTCCGCAGGGACTCGGACTCGGTGCAGCCTGGTGAGACCATTTTCGATACCGCGCAATCCCATGAATTTGTTGCGCCGCTCCACGGTGATGCCCGGTGAATCGGCCTCGACGACGAACGCGCTGATGCCGCCGCGGTGCCCGTCGCTCTTGGGCACGGTGGCCATCACCACCAGCAGTTCCGCCACAACGCCGTTGGTCGTCCACAACTTCACACCGTCTAGTTCGTAGGCGGCTCCGCCGTCGACCGGAATCGCCGTCGAGGCCAGCCTCGCCGGGTCGGAACCAACATCCGGTTCGGTGAGCAAAAACGCCGATATCGCCCCTGCGGCACACCGCGGCAGAAACTTCCGCTTCTGCTCCTCCGTCCCGGCCAGCTTGAGCGGTTCCGGCACGCCGATCGACTGATGAGCGGACAGCAGCGCCCCGAGGCTGGCATGCACGGTCGACACCATCATCAACGCCCGGTTGTAGGCGACCTGCGACATATTCAGCCCGCCGTATTCCGATGGGATCTTCATTCCGAAACAACCCAGTTCGGCGAGGCCTTTGACATATTCGTCGGGAATCTGGGCGTCGCGCTCGATGACGCTGCCGTCGACGGAGTCGAGGAATTCCCGCAGTTGGGCTAAGAATTTCCCGGTGCGAGCGGCCTCTTCGTCAGAGGGCCTGGGAAACGGGTGAATGAGCTCGAGTGGAAATCGGCCGAGGAATAGCTCCTTGGCCAAAGACGGTTTATCCCAACCACTTTCGCGAGATTCCTCAGCTACGGCTCTCGCTTGTTCTTCGCTGACCTGCACCTGCTGTGCCATCGGACTTCCCTCACTCGAAGCGACTCCTGCGGAACTTCGATGTCCAGTGTTCCCCCGCGAGCTCGCCGGTACACGCGTTTGTGCAACTAGCGCACAACCGCCGACGCCGGCATCGGCGCGAGACGCAGGTCGAGCTAGGCGTCGAGTTCGCGCGCCACGGCTTTGACCACGTCGGAGACCCTCCGAGCGGTTTTGCGGTCCGGGTAGCGCCCCTTGCGCAGCTCCGGCTGCACGGCGCTCTCCAACAAGGTGATCATGTCCTCGACCATGCCGTGCAGCTCATCAGGGCTGTGCTTGTGTTCTGCCGGGGCCTCCCTGCGCGGGCGGGCGAGGGTGGGTGGCGGGTCAAGCAGTTTGAGACTCAGTGCCTGCGGTCCGCGGCGTCCGGAGGCGACACCGAATTCCACACGCTGCCCTGCCTTGAGGCCTTCGACGCCCGCAGGCAGCGCCGAAGAGCGGACGTAGACGTCCTCGCCATCCTCCTGGGACAAGAACCCGAATCCCTTGTCAGCGTCGTACCACTTCACCTTGCCAGTCGGCACCGGTCTCACCTGCTTGTCGGATAACTAAGTTGAGGAAAACAATGACGCGTCCCGACTGCGCAGGACGCGATGACGACAGATCCTACTCGGAAGGCCCACGGCCGAGCACCCAGTTTCTCGGTACGCTGGCACTACCCCTGGAGGAGACAATGCGCCTGATCCTGAACGTTATCTGGTTGATTTTCGGCGGCCTGTGGTTGGCCCTCGGCTACCTGCTGGCTGCGCTCGTCTGCTTCCTGCTCATTGTCACCATCCCCTTCGGATTCGCGGCGTTGCGCATCGCATCCTATGCGTTGTGGCCGTTCGGGCGGACGATCATCGACAAGCCCGGTGCCGGCACCGGCACGCTGCTCGGGAACATCATCTGGTTGGTGTTGTTCGGGATCTGGCTCGCGATCGGGCACCTCGTAAGCGCGGTGGCGATGGCGCTGACAATCGTCGGTATTCCGCTGGCGCTGGCCAACCTGAAATTGATTCCGGTGTCGCTGGTGCCACTGGGCAAGGAAATCGTCCCCGTCGATCAGGCACACCGCGGCGGATCGCTGCCGGCGTACCACTGACCGCCGATACGCTTCTCGGCGCCGTCACTTCGGCCCCAAGATCACTGTGATCCGTCCCTCGACGGCAAAATCGATGTGAGTTCGATCACATAACGGAATTATCACAGCACGGCCACGGCTCGATATCGGAGCCAGTGAGCTGCACAAACAACGAGTCCTCCTGGTGTTTTCCCGGTTCACGGGAAACGAAACGCCGAAATCGCTATGAAATGACTCCACCGCGATCTCCCGCTAGCGTCGTCCGGAGCTTGCCGAGTCTTACTGAGCGGCGGGCCTTCTCGCCTATAGCGCCGAGCTCCATCCGATAGGCGGGGACACACCAACCCGTGGATGGAGGCGGGGGACCCACTGGTCCACCGAAATCGGACCGGAGCCTTCGCGGCTCCTTGGGGTGAAGCCGTCGCCGTTCCTTTGGGACTCGGTGCGGCCGGGCGACCTCTTCCGCCCGAACCCGACAGCTGACCTCGTGGGCGCATCAAGAGAGGACGTCTTCGGCGTATGAGCGGACGGCATCGTAAGCCCACGGCTTCGAACATCAGTGTCGCCAAACTCGCATTCACCGGTGCTGTGCTCGGTGGCGGTGGTATCGCCCTCGCGGGCCACGCGTCCGCGGCTACCGACGAGCAATGGGATGCTGTCGCGGGATGCGAATCCGGTGGCAACTGGGGCATCAACACCGGCAACGGGTACCACGGCGGGCTGCAATTCTCGCAGGGCACCTGGGCCGCGCACGGCGGCGGCGAGTTCGCCCCCAGCGCGAACCAGGCCACTCGCGCACAGCAGATCGCCGTCGCCGAGCGGGTTCTGGGCACCCAGGGCCGCGGTGCCTGGCCGGTGTGCGGCCATGGACTCGGGGCCGCGACGCCGCGCAACGTCGTCGCCGACGCGCCCGCACCGGACGCGCCCCCGCCCGACGCACCGCCACCCCCGCCCGACGCACCGCCGCCGCCGGCACCAGTCGAGGCCGCCGCATTCGACGCACCTGCGCCGCCGCCTCCGCCTGCCGACCTGCCGCCGCCGCCACCAGTCGAGGCCGCCGCATTCGACGCACCTGCGCCGCCGCCTCCGCCTGCCGACCCCCCGCCACCGGCCGACCCCGCACCGCCTGCACCCGCCGAGCCGGTCGCCTTCGACCCGCCTCCGCCGCCTCCGCCCGCCGACCCCGCGCCGCCTGCCGAACCGGCACCAGCCGAGCCGGCCGCCCTCGATGCCCCGCCGCCGGCAGACGCTCCACCGCCAGCCGATGCTCCACCGCCGGCCGATGCCCCGCCGCCGGCCGATGCTCCACCACCGGCCGATGCTCCACCGCCGGCAGACGCTCCCCCGCCCGCCGAAGAATCGGCACCGCCGGCCCCACCCGCCGACGCGCCCTCGGACGTCCACCAGGCCACCACAGTGGCGCATTGGACCTTCGCCGACGATCCGGTCCCAGGCCTGCCGGCGATTCCAGGGCTGCCCACCGATCCGGCCGCCGCGGGCACCGCGATCCACGACCTTCAGGTGCCGGCGCAGATCGCACCCCTGCTCGATCCGGCGAACCTGCCCGACACCAGCAAGGGACTGCCCGTCGCACCGCCGCAAAACATGGACCCGAGCTACGTGAAAGACCTGCTCAAAGCCATCCAGTCGCAAAGCGTGAGCGGTAACCCGGCCCTGTCCTCGCTCGCCTGACCGGAGCAAGCAACCCCGCGAATTGCGCGGGTGGAAATCGTCGACCTAGCGGTTGATCACGGTGACGGGATGCACGTACGGCAGCTCGTCGGCAGGCAGCGGGAAGACCACGTCGCCGTAGGGAGACAGGGCGCCCACCCGATCGGTCGCCAGTTCGCTCACCGCGTGGTCGTCTGGGTTGGTTGTCGGCCAGCCCCTGTCGACATAACGGGTCCTCTGGGCCTTCTTGTCAGCGTTATCTGCCACGGGTCCCATTCTGACAGGTCCTGCCCGCTCTTGACGGCTGGGCTCTCCCATTCGTCTCACGCCGTCGCCTCGGAAGGCTCACTCCGGCGGCTGCTTTAGGCTGGTCAGCAATGACTGAACACACCCCGGGCGTCCCGCTGGGGTCCTGGCTGGCCGACTTGCCCGACGAGCGGCTGATCCGTCTGCTGGAACTACGACCCGACCTTGCCCAGCCACCGCCGGGCAGCATCGCGGCCCTCGCCGCCCGCGCCCAGGCCCGGCAGTCGCTCAAGGCCGCCAGCGACGAACTGGACTTCTTGCGGCTGGCGGTGATCGACGCGCTGGTAGTTCTGCACGCGGATACCGCGCCGGTAACCGTCGCCAAGTTGCTGGCGCTGATCGGCGGTCGTGCGCCCGAATCCGAGGTGCGCGACGCCCTCGATGACCTCAGAGAACGCGCCCTGGTGTGGGGTGACACCGAATTACGAGCGGCCCCCGATGCCGGTGCCGGTCTGCCCTGGCATCCGGGTCAGGTGACCCTGGAAGACGCTTCGCATAGCGGTGATCAGATTGCCGAGCTGATCGACGGTCTCAACGGCCCACAGCGCGAAGTTCTGGACAAGCTACTGGAGGGGTCGCCGCTGGGACGCACTCGCGACGCCGCGCCCGGGGCGCCCGCGGATCGCCCAGTGCCACAACTGCTCGCGATGGGACTGCTGCGGCGAATCGACGCCGACACGGTGATCCTGCCGCGCCACGTCGGGCAGGTGCTGCGCGGCGAGGAACCCGGGCCCGCGCGGCTGGCCGCGCCGGATCCGGTAGTCGCCACCACCACGTCCGCCGACGCCGACGCCGCAGCCGCGGGCGCAGTCATCGACCTGCTGCGCGAGCTCGATGTCCTGCTCGAAACACTCGGCGCGACACCGATTTCCGAGCTGCGCAGCGGCGGCTTAGGAGTGCGTGAGGTCAGGCGGCTGGCGAAGATCACCGGCATCGACGAGGCCCGACTGGGTTTGATCCTCGAGCTGGCGGCCGCAGCGGGCCTGATCGCCAGCGGCCTACCCGATCCGCAACCGGCCGGCGGGGAGGCACCCTACTGGGCGCCGACGGTGGCCGCGGACCGGTTTGCCGAAGCCTCCCCCGCCGAACGCTGGCACCTGCTGGCCACTACCTGGCTTGATCTAGCGGCTCGTCCGGCGCTGATCGGGACCCGCGGGCCCGACGCTAAACCCTATGCCGCACTGTCGGATTCGCTGTACTCGACGGCAGCCCCGCTGGACCGGCGGCTGCTGCTGGGCACGCTGGCCGAGCTGCCGGCCGGTGCCGGAGTGGACAAGACCACTGCGTCGGCGGCGCTGATCTGGCGGCGGCCGCGCTGGGCCAAGCGGCTACAGCCGGCGCAGGTGGCGGACCTGCTGGAAGAGGCACACCTGCTCGGCTTGGTGGGCCGCGGAGCGATCAGCACGCCCGGCCGCGCGTTGGTTGACGGCGGCTTAAAAGGTGGAGACGCCGACGTCGTCGACGCGATGGCACGTGCGCTGCCCGCGCCGATCGACCACTTCCTGGTGCAGGCCGACCTGACGGTCGTGGTGCCTGGGCCGCTCGAACGTTATCTCGCCGAGGAGCTGGCAGCCGTGGCCACCGTCGAGTCCGCGGGCACGGCGATGGTGTACCGCGTCAGCGAGCAGTCGATCCGGCACGCATTGGATGTCGGCAAAACCGCCGACGCATTGCACTCGCTGTTCGGCAAGCACTCCAAAACGCCTGTGCCACAAGGGCTGACCTACCTGATCAACGACGTCGCACGCCGGCACGGGCAACTGAGGATTGGCATGGCCGCATCTTTCGTGCGATGCGAAGACCCAACGCTGCTCGCCCAGGCGGTGGCCTCCGCCAAGGCCCAAGCGCTGGGCCTGCGGGTGTTGGCGCCGACGGTGGCGATATCCCAGGCACCGATCAGCGAGGTGCTCTCGGCCTTGCAGGACGCCGGTTTCGCCCCGGCCGCCGAGGACTCCACCGGCGCCATCGTCGACATCCGGACCCGCGGCGCCCGGGTACCCGCGCCGCAGCGCCGTCGGCCGCACCGACCCATACCACGCCCGAGCGGGGAAAGCCTGGGCGCGGTCGTCGCGGTGCTACGCAAGGTGACCACCGCACCGTTCGGCAGTGTCCGGATTGACCCGGCGGTGGCGATGTCGCTGCTGCAGCGCGCCGCCCAGCGGCAGGACACCGTGGTCATCGGCTACGTCGACGCCGCCGGGGTGGCTACCCAACGGGTGGTGTCGCCGATCACGGTGGCCGGCGGGCAGTTGGTGGCCTTTGATTCCGCCTCCAGCCGCGCACGTGAGTTCGCCATCCACCGCATCACCTCGGTGGTACGCGCCGACGACGATGCAGAGCGCAGCGATGCTGAGGAGCGGCGCTAGGTGTCGGCCGACGACGAGGCAGAGCGCAGCGCTGCTGAGGAGCGGCGCAGATGATGTCGGCCGACGACGGATAATGGGGGTCTATGACGAAGAGGAGCGGCGCTAGTGCCTGACGGGCCGTTGATCGTGCAGTCCGACAAGACGATGCTGCTCGAGGTTAACCACGAGCTGGCCGGCGCGGCGCGGGCGGCGATTGCTCCGTTCGCCGAGCTGGAACGCGCACCTGAGCATGTGCACACCTACCGCATCACCCCGCTGGCGCTGTGGAACGCGCGCGCCGCGGGCCACGACGCCGAGCAGGTGGTCGACGCACTGGTCAACTACTCACGCTATGCCGTACCGCAGCCGCTGCTGGTCGACATCGTCGACACCATGGCTCGCTACGGGCGGCTGCAGTTGGTCAAGAGCCCGGCGCACGGCCTGACGCTGGTCAGCCTGGACCGCGCCGTGCTCGAGGAAGTGTTGCGCCACAAGAAGATCGCGCCGATGCTGGGCGCGCGGATCGACGACGACACCGTCATCGTGCATCCCAGCGAGCGGGGCCGGGTCAAACAGATGCTGCTCAAGATCGGCTGGCCCGCCGAGGATCTGGCCGGATATGTCGATGGCGAGGCACATCCGATCTCCTTGCGGCAGGACGGCTGGCATCTGCGCGACTATCAGGAGATGGCCGCCGAGTCGTTCTGGGCCGGCGGATCGGGCGTGGTGGTCCTGCCGTGCGGAGCGGGCAAGACACTCGTCGGCGCGGCTGCTATGGCGAAGGCCAGTGCGACGACGCTGATTCTGGTCACCAACACCGTCGCCGGCCGCCAGTGGAAACGTGAACTGATCGCCCGCACCTCGCTCACCGAGGAGGAGATCGGCGAATACTCCGGGGAGCGCAAGGAAGTTCGGCCGGTCACCATCGCCACCTATCAAGTGATCACCCGCCGCACCAAGGGCGAGTACCGCCACCTCGAGCTGTTCGACAGCCGCGACTGGGGGTTGATCGTCTACGACGAGGTGCACCTGCTGCCGGCGCCGGTGTTCCGGATGACCGCCGACCTGCAGTCGCGGCGACGGCTGGGGTTGACCGCGACGCTGATCCGCGAGGACGGCCGCGAGGGCGACGTGTTCTCGCTGATCGGGCCGAAACGCTATGACGCGCCGTGGAAGGACATCGAGGCGCAAGGCTGGATCGCGCCGGCGGAGTGCATCGAGGTGCGCGTCACGCTGACTGACAGCGAACGGATGACGTACGCCACCGCCGAACCCGAGGAGCGCTATCGGGTCTGCTCGACGGCGCATTCGAAGATCGCGGTGGTCAAGTCGATCCTGAGCCGCCACCCGGGTGAGCAGACCCTGGTGATCGGCGCCTACCTCGATCAGCTCGACGAGCTCGGTGCGGTGCTGGACGCCCCGGTGATCCAGGGGTCCACCAAGACCGCCGAGCGCGAGGCGCTGTACGACGCATTCCGTCGCGGTGAGGTGAGCACGTTGGTGGTTTCCAAGGTCGCCAATTTCTCCATCGACCTGCCGGAAGCCGCAGTGGCGGTGCAGGTTTCGGGCACATTCGGCTCACGGCAAGAGGAGGCCCAGCGACTGGGGCGGCTGCTGCGGCCCAAGGCCGACGGCGGCGGCGCGGTGTTCTATTCGGTGGTGGCCCGCGACAGCCAGGACGCCGAGTACGCCGCGCACCGGCAACGGTTTCTGGCCGAGCAGGGCTACGGCTACATCATCCGCGACGCCGACGACCTGCTGGGCCCGGCAATTTAGCGCGAGCTAGAGGGACAGGATGGTCGCCGACGAGGTACCGGGTGCGCCGTATACCTGGGCGAGGCCGACGCGTGGGTTGCCGGGCACCTGACGCTCACCCGCCTCGCCGCGCAGCTGGCGCACCAGCTCATGTACCTGACGCAGCCCCGATGCGCCGATCGGCTCGCCGTTGGCGATCAGCCCGCCGTCGGTGTTGACCGGAATCGAGCCGTGGATCTCGGTGGCGCCGTCGGCCACCAACTTTTCCTGCTCGCCGTCGGCGCACAGACCGGTCTCGGCCATGTGGATGACCTCGGCGCCCGCGTCGGTGTCCTGCAGCTGGGCGATGTCGATGTCCTCGGGCCCGATCCCCGCGGCCTCGTAGGCGGCCTTGGCCGCGTACACGGTCGGCGAGACGTCCTCGTCGAGAGGGGCGAACGTGGCGTGCACCTCGTAGGCGCCGTAGCGGCGGGTGCGGATCTCGGTGGCCCGCACGTACA
>Ga0210386_10001047_pt1 | contig 25032 bp, 26 predicted proteins | sample IncBWH32OmetaG_FD_160091 | JGI IMG/M metagenome (GOLD analysis project Ga0210386, IMG submission 160091) | Forest soil microbial communities from Barre Woods Harvard Forest LTER site, Petersham, Massachusetts, United States - Inc-BW-H-32-O ...
GGTTGCAAAAAGTATTCACCCTGATATTCTGCAAGATATAGTGTTTATATGGTAAGCCGTTAATTTTTGCAGTTGTATTTTATAACCAAAAAGAAAACGAAACGTACATAGGGCTCTAAGCGATCCGGATGAGGAAAAATTCACTTATCACTTTTTTTTCTATTGTTTTATTGTACTTTAATTCATTAAAAGTTAGTGCACAGCATTCAGGCGATTCTTTTTTGGATATTGGCATAGGGCTCGACATGAGTGACAGATATGGCAGTACGTTTGCAAACAATATTTCGCCCCATATTAATCCCAATTACGTAACTTTTAATGCTACATATAACTTCAGCGCAAACTGGCCTTTAGTATACAATGCCTCTTTTGATTACGGAATTACAAACTGGTTTGCCCTGGGAATGGGAGTTTCGTATGAAAGCTTTAGCGGAGAGACAACATCCAATTCAGCTTATTACAACCAATATACCGATCAGTTAATCGCTTTGAACGTAAGGATACGGCCTATATTTCACCTTCCGAAAACCTATTTGGTAAATTTCTACCTGGCGTTCCCGGTGGGCATTACATTCTGGAATGATGTTTACAATAACCCTGCTACACACTCGTACTATTACCGGCCATTTTTCACTCAACCAAAATTCCAGGTATTAAGTATACAGGCACTGGTGGGTGCTTCGTATTTTGTTTCACACAGTGTGGCAATACATGCCGAAGCAGGCCTTAGCTTTCCTTATAACGCTGAGATAGGCTTAACTTTCTTGTTGAGCAGAAGGTAGAAATATATTGCTGTAGATAATATCATTTCTATATTTGTTCATCATTACTTCATTTTCAACAAATAGCTTTGCATACAATTAATCAAAATAGCTCCATTATGAAAAAGATCATTCTCGTTGTCGCTGCACTTGCAGGCGTATACAGTACTTCAGTTGCCCAATTTAATTTAAACAATATAAAGGGTGATGCCAATAAAGAACTGAATAAGGTTGAAGGCAAAAAAGATTCTACCGGTGGAACAGGATTAAGCAGCGATGATATTGTGAATGGTTTGAAAGACGCATTAAAAGTGGGCTCGAACAATGCAGGTTCTTCGGCTTCAAAAACCGATGGCTTTTATAAAGACAGCTTAATAAAAATTCCTTTTCCACCTGATGCACAAGAGGTGAAGAACCTGGCTGTGAAAACCGGGCAGCAAAAACAGGTTGATGATTTTGTATTGAGCATGAACCGTGCCGCAGAGCAAGCCGCTGTTAAAGCTGCGCCTATTTTTGTTAATGCCATACTTACAATGTCCATCAGCGACGGGCTTTCAATTTTACAAGGACCAAATGATGCTGCCACACAATATATGAAGAGCAAAACCAGCCAGCAATTGCACGATGCGTTTTTGCCTATTGTAAAAGATGCTATCGCTACTGTTAATGTTACCAAATACTGGACCCCGCTTTCTGAAGCTTATAACAAAACCTGCTTTTTAACCGGCAAGCCTAAAGTGAATACCGACCTTAACGAATATGTTACACAGCAAGCCCTGAAAGGTTTGTTTGTATTACTGGCACAGGAAGAATTAAAGATTCGCCAAAACCCTGCCGCACGGGTTACCGATATACTTAAAAAGGTATTCGGCAGCTTGGATAAAAAATAATCCCTACACCATTTAATAAAAGCCTGGCCAATTTGGTTGGGCTTTATAGTTTACTCAGAATGGCATTTACCACGTTTTGTTGATTTAAAATTATCTTACCAGTGTTATACTACCTTTCTTCTCATAAGCAGCTCCATCTTGCATAGTCGCTTTAAAGTAATAAACAAAACTGCCAGTATTTAAAGGTTGCCCCTTGTAACTTCCGTCCCATCCATAGTTTATGTTTGTACTCTCAAATACTTTATTACCCCAACGGTCATAAATTATAAAGTCCATTGTCTTAATACACTCTCCGAGAACATACAACACATCGTTATTGCCATCTTTATTGGGAGAAAAAGCCTGCGGAATGAATAGGCTTGCACAAGGTGTTGGTGCGGGTGGCTCCGCTGTAGTGTCTACCGGGGAATTACAAGGTTGCCATTTGGCTAAAAACACCCATTCAGAAGCACCTGGCAATGGCCCTATTTTATCGGCGCCAAGTGTTACCGTATCTTCCAAATCTCCACCAACATATAAATTGCCTTTTTTATCGGCAGCTATCCCGCAAAAGTCATCGCCACCACTGGCAATAATTGTACCACATAGTTCATTACCGGCCGAATCGTATTTCACAAGTAAAAGAGGATCGGTTCCCTCAGCTAGTTTAAATATATCACTACCAAATTGAATTTCGCAATTAATAGTACCATTGGTTCCCACAGCTATGTAACTATTACTATACATATCGGTTGTTACTGCATACCCAATCCACGCATTATTATCGAGTATGTTTCCGCTTTTTACCCATTTTATATTACCTGCAGTATCGTACCTGGCAAGGAAAGTATTTTCTTTGCTAGTATTAGGTAAAGTAGTGGCCCCAAAAACGGCTGACCCGGAATATATACCGGTTGCATAAATATACCCGGTTGCATCAGTAGTTATAGCATACCCCCTTGTCGCATTCTGACTTGAATAAGATTGCTTCGCCCAAACAACATTTCCACTTGGACTATATTTTGCTATAAAATACGCATCGCCTGCGGAACTGGTGAGATTATTGCTGCCAAATGATGCAGTATTTTCAAAACTGCCTGTTATGTAAGCATTACCACCAACATCAGTAGTTACAGAGTACCCATATGCATCGCACTGTGTACTATATGAAGGAGCAGTTGCCCATAATACATTGCCATTGGAATCATATTTTGTAAGAAACACATTTGTGCCATATAGTGGAGTTGTTAATTTAAAAGTGCCGAAATCAATATTATCCTGAAAATTTCCTGTTACAAATACATTGTTCCAGGAATCAGTACTTACCGATACGCCTGAGCCACTCCCTCCGTTAGTGCTTGCCGATTGTTTTGCCCATAACACATTTCCATTCGAATCGTATTTTACAAGAAACACATAAAAATAAGTAGAGAATGCTTTCAACTGGTAGGGGCCAAAATTTATGGTATCCTGGAAATATCCGGTAACATAAACATTGTTCGATTTATCGGTTGCGACCGAGTATCCGTTTCCACGTGAAATTACTTCACCGACAGATTGCTTTGCCCATAAAGCATTTCCATTTTCATCATATTTAGCCAGGAAAACATCGGTAGTATACAACGAATTTCCGGCCGTTTTCAAGGTATCTTTTCCAAAAACAGCAGTATCGCCAAACCATCCGGTAACATACATATTTCCGAAATTATCTTTAGCAAGCGCCCAACCCTCATCATCAACATTTGCTTTACCACTCGCCGGCTGTACTCCCCAAAGCCATTTCTGTGCAAACAAAAAGGAGGCATTGAAAACCAGCATTACAATGAGTAGTATTTTTTTCACAAATGTCGTATTTACTTATTCTTTCATCACTTTACTTAAAACAATGCATGTGCAATCGGTGTCAATAACTTAATACGTAAACTCATGTCAGTTGGTTGGGCACATCTATTAATAATATACTTTATATCAAATAATCAAGCTCTACAATAACTTCAATTTTAAAGGTGATACTTGTGTGATTTAGGTCAAACAAGGATTATAAAGGAACATGCTTCGACCCACGAGAATTCGGGACAGGCAGGCTCAGCATGACAAAAAACTACTTTTTATGAAAGCAAAAAAAGTAAAAGAGAATAGCATCAAGCTTGTCAATGTTATCGATACGGCCAATACTGCTGCCTGATGCATCGTAAATGTAGTTACCATCAATGCGGCCGAGCGAACTGCCCGATGCATCATAAATATAGTTGCCGTCTATACGGCCCAGGCTGCTGCCCGAACCATCGTACACATAGTTACCATCGATACGTGCAATGGTGCTACCCGAGCCATCGTACACGTAATTACCATCTATACGGCCTATGTTAGAACCTGAACCGTCGTAGAAATAGTTTCCATCCTTATGGCCAACTGTGCTACCTGAAGCATTGTAAAAATACTGACTGAATGCAGGAATAGATGCAATAAACAGGCAAAGGGAGAGTACTATTTTTTTCATGTTTTAGAGCAAAGTGAAATAACGTTCTTGCAGTACATTGCGGTGGTGCAAGCCATGGCCTGCAATGGTAAAACCAAGCGCCAATGGCGACATGCTGCTGTGCGCGGCAATACCTGCACAGTACATCATTTCATCGGTAAAACTTTCAAACAGGCAAATTGTCGATTTCCTTACCAGGTCATATTCATTCAGTAAACTATCCAATTCTCTCCGGCCAGCTTGTGCTGCAGGGGTGTATGCATTTTCATCGAAGCCTGGCAAAGCTGTTTGGTCGTTGCGTGCAAAACGCAAAGCACGGTAAGCAAATACTCTTTCAGCATCTATCAAATGTTGAATCAGGTCTTTGGCTGTCCACTTGCCGGGTGCATACACCTTATCGCCAAGCTGCTTCAGTTTTTCTTTATCGAAAATGATTGGTGAAGTCTTTTTTAAGGCATCAACTACTGCAATGTCTTCAACCAGGTTTATATACCTGTCGAAGTATTGGGGCATGCTTTTTATTTCGGATCTTTTCATACGACTAATTTGTATGCTTCAAATATATAAGGATAATGATATGTGTATGTTATTAAAATACGGACTAAGGGTTAAGGAATAAGTATGCCAATTTGTCGCCAATGAATTTTAGCAGGACAAAGTAATGGTTAATATATTGATTACAAGCACATTATAAAATTAACTGCTATGTATTTTAGCATTTGGGGTTATTGTTATTTATTGTTATTATCAATAAAACAGTCGTTAGTTGGCAGAAAAACTTTGTGGCCTTTGCGGGCTGTTTCGTTGTGTGCTTTGTGGTTCACCCCTCCTACCTACCCAAAGCGGGGAGGTTAAACTCACGAAACTCACCCCAACCCCTCCCAAGAGGTACTTATACCGTGGGAACAGTGGGGCTACATAGAGACTTGAATGAAAAGGACTGGTTTATCTCAGTTAAGCCAACGGTAATTCATTTTGTTTCACAATATCCAACATCTCTTTGCCAATGTGGTCGGGTAATTCTTGGGAAATCGTTATCGTATACCGTACTAAATGAGAAGTCGGATACTCCTTCCCGAAAGAATGCTCAGGCTTAATGTCATTAATTCTGAAAATTATATAATCCTCAATGGATTTATTACGAAAGAAATCAGAATATTTAATTTCAAGTTCAAAAAACGGCTTCGATAAAGGACTTTTCACATAAAATTCTCTTTCTTCCCTATTCATGGTGTGTTAATTTGAGGTTAGCGACTGTGATAATTTGCCTCGCTGCTTCAACGCCGAGGTTTTTTATTTACAATATAAAACATATTATCGAAAATATCAGAACATAGAATGATAATTCATGCTCATCAAAAAACCATTCATATTTTAGATACATGTGGATTACTGCAATAATACATAACAGAGCAACTATACCATATCTACGGCTATTTTTAGATTTATCAGTACTGGCTATTCGTATGATTAAAATAGCGGGGCCTATGAAAGGGAAAAACATTGATATGTTATTACGTACATATATAATAGCCATGAGTGCTGCGCTTGGTGCAAAGCATGCAAATATTATAATAGCTATAGTCGATATTGCCGACAGTATAACTATATAAGGAGGAGGTTTTTTGTACCTGAAAGGTTGATTATAATCATGCCAATCATCTTTTATCTTGGAAAACAATGAAATGATTTCGTTTCTCATCCCATGTAGTATTTATCCGCCTAAAGCCTCATAAGCATTAGTTATTCTCTCAATAGCGTGGGGCTTATAGCCTCACCCTCTAACTGAGGTAGTCGAATACCCTTATGAAAAGATAAAGCACGCCCACGCCGTAGGGTGCAAACATCCTTGTCATGTATGAAATTTTCGACTTTTCAGTTACAAGGTATAGCTATACGCTATAATACAAATATAGTATTCTTATAATTACTTATAAATTGTATGACTATATTCGCAGTATGAAACGAAAGCACAAGCCCATAGAAGAAGTAATAAAGGACGGGGAGAGGATATAAAGAAGCACAAGAAAAAGTCAGGCAAACAAGCCAAAAAGGACTTCGACGAAGTATTGAAAAAGTCTATACGACCTGCGAAAGGATAATATCGAACATCCTATCGGGTGTTTCCCTGTTTTCGTACCTGAAATTATTCTCTGCTATGTATTTAGGTAGGTGCTTTTTACTTACGTGCAGGTGAGTACCCCTAATCATTCTTTTAAGCCCGCTAAAGTATCCTTCTATGGCATTAGTTGAAAACCCGTTGCTATTTACATACTCATCTTTTTCGTGATTCACTATTTCATGCCCTGCGTATTCATTTTTAAGTCCATTGTAGGCTCCGAAACCATCTGTTACAATGGTAGCTGATGAGTCAATATGATGCCTGATTATTGGCTTTATTATTTTGCCATCCAGTTTGGTTTCATCAACAACGCCTACTATTACCTTACCGCCTTTCTCCATCATAGCAAATACAGGAGTTTTGCCTACATAGCCATTTATCTTTTTACGCTTGTTTTTATGCTTATTACGTTCCTGACCGCCTATATAGGTTTCATCTATCATAACTTCACCTGACAATTGTCCTACATAACGATTACCCATAAGCTGCCTTACTTGATGACCTATACGTCATGCTGTTTTATATGATACTCCTAAAGCACGTTCTATTTCTTTCCCTGATACACCATTACGGGTAACGGACATCATATATATTACAAAGAACCAATGGGTAAGTGGAGTTGTAGTTTTGTCAAATATGGTACCTGCTGTAGGATATAATTGATGCCCACACTCAACACATTGAAAGCAACGACGGGTAGGTATTCGTTTAAATTCGGCATTGACGGTTGCACACTTGGGGCAAGCCTCCAATTTATTGTACTTTAATTGGAATAATTTGGAAAGCCAAACATCGTCATTAGGGTATTCGGCTCGGAATTGCTTTATGGTGTATTTCATAATGTATGTTTTGATACAATATACAGCAGGAGTGTTCCTCAGAACAAGTATTTTAACGATTATTTTTGTATATTTACACAAATGATGAGGGTCAGACCTTAGAAATCTGACCCTCTGCCCACGATAAGTAACCACTTTAAAGAAACAGAATCATGGACAATGTTTATGATGCACGTTTAGTGCAACCAACCCCAGAAGAATGGCAGAAACTAAAAGATGAGAATTTGCGTTTACAGTCAATCATTGTGGCTAAGGATGATACGATTGAGGCTCTTCGTAAGCAGCCGCCCAAAGAAGGAGCTTAACATTATTTTCTGAAAGAAGTTTCTCGGCTTCTTCCTTCTCCTTTTTAAGTTGTTCTATTTGTGCCTGTATCAATAAGGAATCGGCTTTTTTCTCTAATCCATTTTCACTGTCTTGACTGCCCATGTACCCCCAAGAAGGGATTTGAGCCCCTCTGTTCTTGCTTACCACTTACTCCTTATCCCTTGCTCCTGAATCAGGTTGTTGAAAACTGGAGCTACTTTCTCTTTTAATACGTAAGTGCCAGAGCTAATTTTGTAATGTTAAAGTTTTTTGAAAATAATTAAATGCGATAAAAAAATATCAGATCGGTGGGTAAAAGTGTTACTCATAGGGGTGGTTTACAAAATGCGCAATTTTCCTAAACTCTTAAAACTGAAAATCAATAGGTTAATGGTTTACAAAATGCAAAAGTGTAAACCGTGTTTTAGCGAAAGTTCATTCTCTTTACCAAGTGTAACTGAAATAGGAAAAGGTGGGCGAGGGTTAGTCCCGAGTGCTAGGGAGCAAGCAGAGAGCACCCACCCCTACACCCCTCCAAGCAGGGGAATTTACAGCCCCGCAAATGGAAACTCAAAATTATTTACGAATTGAAAAAAAGATTTAGTAACTGATTATATCAATACCTCCGAAAATGGCAACACCATTAACAAGCAACACCTTTTTAGATTCTGAAGGTATATGCAGGTTGCGTTTATCATCGGTACCGGCAAAAATGTGAACCACGTTTACCCGTACATCCCAGTCTTTAGGAACAATAAGTTTCACCCCGCCAAAAATACAAACCACATCAACCACTGCGGTGCCGTTTATATCGGCCTGTGTAAAATTAATTTCAGTACCGCCAAAAATGTTTACAATATCGCCCCTGGAAAATGCCTTGGAAAGTATAGTTCGCCTCGCACCCCAAAAAACGGCTACTGAATCGAATACATTACTACCATCGGCATCATTGGCCATATATCCACCATTAAATAAATTACGCCTTGGCCGGAGGATAATAGCCAATCCGGCAATAATGAATAGAACAGGCCAGAAATAATGGCCGATTGAAAAGTGCATCCAGCCCTGGTGCCTTGCCAGTAAAAAAACACCAATGCCAATTAATACAAAGGGTGCAGCGCCTCTAAAACCCCGTCTTATCCCAATTACTAAACCTATAACAATAAGCAGCATTGGAACGGTAAACAACCATTCAGGGATGGGGAAACCGGTACGTTGTAACAATAAAAGCACACCCCATACAAAAACAACCGCCCCTGTCAGTACCCTGCCTGAAAGCCTGTTATTTTGATAATTACTGTTCATTTGTTTTAGTAGCCTTGCACAAACTCAAGCCTGAAGTCATCTACATAAAATGTGCCTTTGCTCACATTCCAGGGATAAATACATATTGTGTTTACAGACTTCAGGGCAGAATCGGGGAAAGTAAATTCAGCCTGAACCTCCTGCCATTTCGCTATTTTGGGGGCTATTTCTGATAATTTTTTGGCCGTCCACATTGCTGTACTCAAATCAGGCTTTTTTATTTCAACAACCAGATCGCCTTGTGCATCGGGATTCATAAAGGTCCAGAAGCTTACTTTTACTTTTACAACTTTATCTTCTGATATCTCTTTAAAAACTGCCTTAAACGATTCCCCATATACATGAATTGAATCTAACTGATTTGAATATATACCCGAGTGAACTACTTTTTTACTCAAACATACCGATGCCCATCCTTTAATTGATTCAAAATCGTTAAAGAATATCAGTCCTTTTTGTTTGGGAGGAGTGCATGCTACACTAAAAAAAAGAAATGCGTAAATAATTTTTTTCATAAAAATTTATTTCTCATCATGTAAATATCCAGACGTTGCTAAGATACATATTGAAAAGATATGTATGCCAAATAATAGCCGGCAGTATATATATAAGCAATATAACCCTTTGTGCCTTGGGTGAAAGATGTTTTTCAAAGAGTATACAGGGTGTAATAAGAACAAACAGGTAAAGACCTGTATATTCAAACCGCCATATATTGCCCGCATAATGCACATTCAAAAGAAACCATATTAATGCGGACATTGAAATTACAAACGCGCTTAGTTTATATGCAAAATGTACCTTATCCAGCTTTTCGGGCAGCTGAAATAAGATAATATAAAAGAACGGGATAACCATTGTATACCGAAAAAAACCATTAAGTACATTTCCCTGTGTTAAAGCAAAATATATCAGAACACCCGCTGTAAAAAGCAATGATGCATTAAATATATATTCTTTAATGAATACTTCGTTACCACTGAAAAGTGAAACAGGTTCGCGTCTATTCTTTTTAAACAATGATGATATGCCCCAAATAATGGCATAGAGTAATGCAGGCAATGCAAGCATAAATATTGAAAATGATGTCATACCAAACCCTTCAACTGACCAATCTGCTATATTATTAAAAAAACCAGATTCTTTGGGCCATAAGTCTGAAGTATCGAAATAAGCCGTCCATGAACCACTGTAATAATATTGAATTGAAGTTACTGTAAACCACCCGATAATTAAGGGTGCCGTAGTCAGTAGGCTTTGTTTTATAAAGTGCCTGAAGTTTCTTTGGCGAAAAAAATAAATTATGTTAACACTGATAAAGGCAATAATTAAAATAACCGCAGCAGGTCTTGTCATGCTGAAGCAGAACATAGCAATAAAATAAAGCCAGTATTTACGTTTAAATAACCCTATTAAAGCAAGCGCAAGTGTAAGTGTAAAAAGCGACTCAGCATACGGCAGGTAATAAACAGCAGCCGATGGTAAAAGCAAGGCAAGTATAAAAAAGAACATATCTGATCTTCTGTCCTTCATTAATAACTGAGATAGAATAATAATTGCAAGTCCGTAGAATAAATAATTAAGTAAAATAATATGATGTGTACGTATACCTGAAATCATCCATATCATTGGGAAGAATGGGTAAAATGCGTATCTATCTGCATAATGAGGGTCCACATCTCCATATAATTTATCACGAATGTTTAAATAATATATAGCATCCCAGTTATATGAATTGGCTTCAGTAATTTCAACAAAGGGCTTTTTTACATTATTTATGGTATACTGCTTGGCGTCTCCTGTTCGTTCATAATTGCTTGATATAAGCCCCAGTGTATTGTGATATACCGCAGGGTTTTGCAGCACACTGAAAACCAATGAAAACAGCGCATAAACCGCTATTACTATTAATGCTTTTGAGAGTATTTTTTTACGCATGGAGGGCTTAAAAAAACTACTTATTCATTATAGTGAACATTTCTTCTCTTTTTGCACGAAGGCCTTTCGAACCTCCTATAGCTGCTTCTAATGTATCATTTTCAATGGCTTCCATTGCTTCAGTTAAAAACTCAGCTATTGGTATTCCGCCATGGGTTTGTGTTTTATCTGCTCTTCTCTGATGGCCTAATTCGGTATCAACTGAAGGCGGTATAATTTCAAAAACCTTAACGGAAGTATCTTTTAACTGGTACCTGAGTGACATGGTTAACGAATGAATAGCCGCTTTAGTGGCACAGTAAACAGGCATAAATGCTATTGGTGCAAATGCGAGCCCGGATGACACATTCATTATTGCGGCATCTTTTTTCGTTGCCAGGTGCTTTGCAAATAATGAGGCAAGGTGAATAGGTGCAATTAAATTTGTTTCTACCTCAGAATATATTCCGTCTAGTTCCACCGGCTTAGTAAGGTCAACCAATAATTGAATGCCTGCATTATTCATTAGTATATTGGTATCAGGATGATTCTCCACTATCCAGTTATGAAGATACTCTCTTTGTACTGCTACTTCAATATCACATTCTCTTGTTATTAATGCCTGATGCTTTTCCTTTAGCTGTTTCAGGCGCTCAGACCTGCGGCCACATATTATTACTTTGTTGCCTCGCTTTAAATATTCTTCGGCAAATGCCAGCCCAATGCCCGATGTTCCGCCCGTAATCAATATTGTACTGTTCTTTGTATTCATACCTTCTATTTATATTGCGCCAGTTCTACCAGCTTGTTAACTGTTTTCCAATTTCGTGTTGTAGCCTGAATCTTAAGTTTATTTTCAAAAAAAGTATTCGAGAGTTTTGTATTCCCATACCCACCAGGACAGTATAAAAATACTTCTTTACCAGTAATTACAAACCGGTCAGGAGAATGGTTAATTTTCTTTATAGCTTCCAGATCAGCTTTTGAAGGAGGTTCAGCCAGAAAAGTAACGTGCAATTTCTCTTCGTCAATTCCTTTCTCTTTCATAAAAGGGTTTGTTTCAGATACGCGCTTTATTTCTTCAGCCTTTCTTACCAGTATAGGTACCTCAAACTTATATTTATCCTGAATTTTATTTCCAATTATTATTGCCAAATCCCCTTTTTTCTCCGCCTTAAAAATAACATTGCCGCTTTGAATATAGGTTATTACCTCCTTAAAGCCCAAACTCTCGTATAGTACCTTAAGGTCCGCCATTTTAATCAGCTTATGGCCACTCACATTAATTCCCCTTAAAATTGAAATATAGGTTTCCATTGCCAGGTTGTCTACTTGGCTCAAATATAAAGAAAAACCGCCTTACCTTTTTCTGCCATCAATTTCTAAGGCCTCTTTCAATAATATAACTATCTCCTTCTCATCAATATCATCAACCGATTGAATAATTCGGTAATATATTTTCTTATTGGGGCCGTGTTTTATATATCCATTCTCATTTCTCAGTTTATTACCCTGGCCAAAGCCCAATAAAACACCTTTCTTAAATCCTCCTCGCGGAATGGATGCAGGCCATATAACACATATCCATTTATTACCATAAAAGCATGGTACATTCCATGCCATTTTTTCTTTACATGTTTCGGGCAAATTCTCCAGCACAATTTGCCTCAATATATCAACAATTAAACGCTCTTCTTCAGTTAAGCAATCCCAGAATTCAACGTAGGCTTTGCGTTCCATCTGGCTCTAGTAAATTTATTCTTCAAACGTTTTTTATTTTGCGTTAAGCGGAGAGAGGGGGATTCGAACCCTCGGTACCCTTGCGAGTACAACAGTTTTCGAGACTGCCGCATTCGACCACTCTGCCATCTCTCCATACCGCTAAACGAGGCGCAAAAATAGGCTTTCGTTTGAAAATACGAAGCTCTTTTTTTGATACTTTTGTTTAGTATGGAAGTGAAAGAACATTTAAGAGCGGTTATAAGCACATTACCTGACTCCCCGGGGGTTTATCAATATTTTGATGATACCGACACCATACTCTATGTTGGCAAAGCCAAGAACCTGAAAAAACGTGTCAGTTCATACTTTAAAGTGCATGATAGTGCCAAGCTTAATATGCTTGTGCGCAGGATTGCCAAAATAAATTACATAGTTGTACGTACAGAATGGGATGCCTTGCTTTTGGAAAACACCCTTATTAAAAAGCATCAGCCACGCTACAATGTAATGCTCAAGGATGACAAGACATACCCATGGATAATTATTAAAAACGAGCCCTTCCCTCGCATCTTCTCTACCCGCAAAGTAATACGTGATGGCTCGGAATACTTTGGCCCTTATGCATCGGTACGTGTTATGCAAACCGTGTTAGAATTTGCAAAACAGCTTTATCCCTTGCGTACATGCAGTCTGCAATTAACAGATGAAAACATTGAAAAAAAGAAATTCAAGCGTTGCCTTGAATATCATTTAGGCAATTGCAAAGCACCTTGCGAAGGGCTAGAAACAAAAGAAGATTACGACAAAGCTATTGACCAGATACGATTGGTAATTAAGGGTAATATAAACGGTGCTATCCGTTTTCTGAAAAGCGAAATGCAGCAAAACTCAGATAAATGGGAGTTTGAAAAGGCACAGGTAATTAAAGAACAGCTCGACCTGCTTGAAAAATACCAAAGCAAATCGGCTGTAGTTAGCCCGACTATTGATAATGTAGATGTGTTTGCATTGCTTGAAGATGAAAAAAGAGCGTATGTAAACTTTTTGAAAGTGGTTAATGGTGCCATTATACAATCGCATACCATAGAGCTAAGCAAAAAGCTGGAAGAAACTAAAGAAGAGCTTTTATTAATGGGTATTGTAGAACTACGGCAAAGGCTGGGAAGTGATTCACCCGAAATATTGATCCCGTTTGCAATTGATGCCGAAATACCGGGAGCGGAAATACTTGTGCCGCAAAAAGGAGACAAGAAGAGGCTTATAGAAATGTCAGAGACAAACCTGAAGTATTATGCTCGCGAAAAGCAAATGCTGGAAAGCCTACGTTCACCAAAAAAGAAATCGGATATTCTACTGGAGCAAATGAAAAAAGATCTGCGCATGACAGTTTTGCCTCATACTATCGAATGCTTCGATAACTCTAATATTCAGGGAACCAACCCGGTTGCTGCTATGACAGTTTTTAAAGAAGGCAAACCCAGCAAAAGAGATTACAGACATTTTAATATACGTACTGTTGTAGGACCTGACGACTTTGCATCAATGGAGGAAGTTATCTATCGCCGATATAAAAGGCTTTTAGATGAAAGCGTTCCCCTCCCCCAACTTATTGTAATTGATGGAGGAAAAGGACAGTTAAGCTCTGCCATTAATAGCCTTACCAAGCTTGGCTTAAATGAAAAAATATCAATTATAGGTATAGCTAAACGGCTTGAAGAGATATATTTTCCGGGCGACCCTATTCCCTTATATCTTGATAAACGCTCACAAACATTGCGTATTATACAACAGATAAGAGACGAGGCTCACAGATTCGGAATTACTCACCACCGCAAGCGTAGAAGTAATAGCTCTATTCAATCGGCTCTTACAGATATTGAAGGTATAGGAGAAAAGACAACTAAAAAATTATTACAAAAATTCGGTTCTGTGGAGCGAATTAAACAAGCGACAGAAGAAGATATTGCTAAAATTACTGGTGTAGAAAAGGCCAAACGATTATTGGAACACCTGAAAAAGCAAGCGGCGGCACAAAAACCCTAAAGAGGGTTGCTTGCTGTTCCCCTATTATTATGGGCATACTTAATACCCTCTGCCAGTTTCAGGTAATGGTACAAATGATGCATTTTTAACCATTCTCCTGCATTATCATCTCCATTGCACAAGTTAGCAACCGCGGCAAGACCTGTCTCTTTCATTTTTATCAATATCCTTACAGCAGACCTGTTCCCATGGACTGCATCCATAAAAAGGGCAAGCATTTTATGGTTTTGTATGAGCCATTGCATAGCACGTACCTCCGTCATTATCCCTGCTTCCAGCATCACCAGCTCAGGGGCTTCCAAAGCAAGTGCGCTTCTCGCATCAGCTGAGCCTTTCAGTGCCTCTGCCAACAACTCTATTTGCTTTTTTGAATAAATCATACTTAATCGTTACATTTGCAACCTATAACTGGCCCAAACATAAAAAACAAATTTATACAATTCATGAAAAAGACAGCATTATTAGCCATTACCTTGTTATTATCAGTATCGTATGCTTTTGCGCAATCAGAAGGAGGAGCATCGGCAAACGGAGATGATAAGAATTTTCACTTTGGCTTAAATATTACTCCAGGCCTTTATTTTGCATCACCCGGCACAAGCGGTAATGGCAATTCAAATGCTGCCAATGGCGCTGCCTTTGGGTTCGGATATGGTGTTAACCTTGAATTTTACTTCTCTCATAATTATGGACTGGCTACAGGTATTGAGGTTGATCAAATAGGGGTTAATTACACCAATATTTATACCACAAAAACAAATAACTATACAGACTCAGTAATTACTACTGCGCATACACAAACCATGCAGTACCTTGCTATACCTTTAGTACTTAAGTTAAGAACAAACGCCATCGGCCCTATTAAATATTTCGGATTATTTGGTGTACAGCCGGGTTTTCTGTTAAGCGGAATGGATAATCCTACTGTAACCAGAGATATCTATTCTTATAGCTACCCTTCCGGCACAACCGACAATGTTAATATTTACCATGAATCAAGTTTCTTCAGGGTATCTTTAATTGTTGGCCTCGGGCTTGAATACAACCTTGCAGGTAGCACATCTATACAAGCTGCTATTACTTACGATAATGCTTTCACCAACGTTAATTCTAATTCCAATAATTCTATTATTGCAAAAGGTGTTAACCTTACTATTGGAGTATTATTCTAATATATGAAGATTGCCCTTGCTCAGTTTAATTACCATATAGGCAATCTTCCTTCAAATGTTGCTAAAATTAAGAACGGCATACTTCGTGCTAAAAGTGAAGGTGCCGATCTTGTTATCTTCTCAGAATTATCGGTTTGCGGATACCCTCCTAAGGACCTTTTAATGTATGATAGCTTTATTAAAGGCTGTGAAGATGCTGTAAAGGACATTGCGCATGAATGTAAAGGCATTGCAGCCATAGTGGGTAGCCCTTCACGTAACCGGCATAAAGGTAAACCACTATACAACACTGCATTTTTCCTGGCAGGGGGCAAAGTACTTGCGCAGGTAAATAAAACCTTATTGCCTTTTTACGATGTATTTGATGAATACCGGTATTTTGAACCGGCAGCTGATGTTGAACTGATAGAGTATAATGGCTTTAAAATTGCATTGACAGTTTGCGAAGATTTATGGAATGAGTTACCCAGAAACGGACATTTTTATTATAAGAACTCACCCCTGGAAACGCTTGTTACACCGGATACCAATTGCATTATAAATATTGCAGCATCACCATTTTCATATACTCACGCGCTTGAGCGGAAACAATTATTTAATGCTATTACAAATAAGTATAAACAGCCCTTGTTCTACATTAATGCGCTTGGTGCAAATACAGATATAATATTCGATGGTGGTTCTTTTGTTATGGATATGCAAGGCAACATTGTAAATGAACTTAGCTACTTTAAAGAAGAACTGGAATTATTTGAATTAAAGCCTGGCAAATCAGTAAGCGCAATTACAAACTATGCGGGAGCAAGAACAAAAGAAAGTATTGAACTTGTTCACGATGCATTAGTGCTGGGTATACGAGACTATTTTCAAAAAAACGACCTCAAAACGGCTGTTCTAGGGCTTTCAGGTGGAATAGATTCAGCTTTGGTGCTGGCCTTAGCAGCAGAAGCATTAGGTGGTGAAAATATACATGCATTGCTACTACCATCTCGCTACACTTCTGAAGAATCGTTGCACGATGCTGCTGAAATAGCAAAGAACATTGGCTGTATGCACGAAGTCATTTCTATTGAACCAGGAATAACTGCTGCCTATGAAAGCCTCAAAAAATCATTTAAAGGAAAGAAAGCGGATATAACTGAAGAAAATATTCAGTCAAGAATGCGTGGCCTCTTGCTTATGGCAATGTCGAATAAAATGGGGCATTTATTGCTCAACACTTCTAACAAAAGTGAATTGGCTACGGGCTATGGTACCTTATATGGCGATATGAGTGGTGCAATAGGCGTAATTGGTGACTTGTATAAAACACAGGTTTATGAGCTAGCGAATTATATCAATAAAATAAAGCCGAATACTATACCTATCAATATAATTACCCGCGCACCAAGCGCTGAATTAAAGCCTGACCAAAAGGATACAGACTCATTACCAGAGTACGATATACTTGATAAAGTACTATACCAATACATAGAACTTGAAAAATCAGCTATAGATATTAATGTAGATGGTGCAAGCAAAGAGCTGGTTAAGAAGATTGTAGATATGGTAAATCGAAATGAGTACAAGCGATTGCAAGCGCCTCCTATCCTCAGAGTATCGAACAAAGCATTTGGTGTAGGCCGTAAAATGCCTATTGTGGCAAAGTATTGGTAAATGAAGTGCATTTTAAAATTGGTTTTATTTCTTATATGTTTCGGCCTTCTGGCGTCGTGTTCAAATAATGCCAGGCAACAAAACAATTCAGATTTCACAATTTCACCGGATAGTCTTTTTGTGCTGAAAAACCTTAAAACTTCTTTATTTAAAGTAGACTCAGCCACCTACAAAAAATTTGCCATAATAACTAAAGCACAAAAACTAAAATTTGTAACTCCTTCAATATTCGATGAAAACCCGCAGGTATCAAGTGTAAAGCAATCATACATTAATGACTTTGTTAGTTGCCATTTTATTGCAGAACAAGACTCTGTTGGAAGCTTTAAGCCCATTATAATAAGTGCTAGCGGAGATGATTACCATGCCCTGTTTCTATTATTGCTTGGCAAAAACAACAAGTTGGCGGCTCATATATTATTGAGTGGTGGCTTAGAAGGCGGGCCTGATGGAGAAACTGGAGACTTTATACTACTCCATCAAAGAGAATCCATTTTAAATAATGATGAAGTATTAACCTATGTCCTGAATATCAAGCAATATGAAAAAGATTCAACTAAACGAGCACAGGTAGATTCCATTTCATACCTCAGAAAAATCTCACCCGACGGCACTATTAAAGTTGTAAAGAAAGATAGTTCACGCTATTTCAGGAAAATAAACTGGCCAAATCATTACTGGTAGTAGGTTTTCAGCTACCGAAAATATTATTTCTTCCCGCTACCAAACTCCATTAAATATCGCTTAATAAACTCGTCAATTCCACCATCCAGCACCCCTTGTGTGTCAGATGTTTCGTAATCAGTGCGTAGATCTTTAACAAGTTTATATGGATGTAGTACATAGTTCCGAATCTGAGAACCCCACTCTATTTTCTTTTTGCCACTTTCAATATTTGCTACTGTCTCCAGTTTTTTACGCAGCTCACGTTCATATAGCTGAGATTTCAACAGTTGCATAGCATTTTCCTTATTGTTCAACTGCGACCTCGATTCCTGGTTCTTTACTACAATGCCTGATGGCTTATGGTATAAGCGCACCGCGGTTTCTACCTTGTTCACATTCTGTCCGCCTTTTCCACCTGACCGGAATGTTTCCCATTCTATATCTGCGGGGCTTATTTGAATATCTATAGTTTCGTCAATTAATGGATACACATATACCGATGCAAAAGACGTATGCCTGCGGGCATTTGAATCGAACGGTGATATACGTACCAAACGGTGTACGCCATTCTCACCTTTCAAATAACCAAATGCATATTCGCCTTGTATTTCAAGCGTAACTGATTTTATACCTGCCGTTTCACCCTGTGTAAGATCGGCTTCTTTTACTGAATAACCCTTGCTTTCTGCCCACATAAGATACATGCGCATAAGCATGTATGCCCAATCCTGGCTTTCAGTACCACCCGCGCCTGAGTTTATTTCAATAACTGCATTCAAATGATCCTCGGGCGAACCAAGCATATTCTTGAACTCCAAATCACTAAGTAATTTAGTGGTGCCGTTAAATTGCTCATCGAGCTCTTTTTCTGTTACTGCTTCCTGCTTATAAAAGTCGTATGTAAGCGAAAGATCTTCCACACTTTTCTCTAAAGCCGTATAGGCTTCAGTCCAGTTTTTTTGCTGCTTTATTTGCTTTAAAACAAGCTCGGCTTTTTTCGGGTCATCCCAAAATTCGGGGGCTTGTGTAACAAGTTCTTCTTCGGCTATTTTTTGTAATCGCTTTTCGATGTCAAAGATGCCCCCTCAGCGCGTCAAAGCGCTCCTTCGTTTCTTTAATCTGATCTTCTGTGACCATAAAGATATTCTATGCCGGCCTGTGCCTGCGTTAAGTTCTAGTTGTATTGTTTAATAAATATCTGGATGAGATGCAGGGTCAACCTCATTCATAATAGCATATACTGTATCGTAAATATCTTCAACACTAGGTTTCGAGAAAAAGTCTCCATCAGAACCATATGCAGGGCGGTGATCTTTTCCGGTTAATGTACGTGGAGCTGAATCGAGATACTGGTAGCCACCTTGTTCTTCCAATACCTTCTGCATCATAAACGCACTGGCACCACCTTTCACGTCCTCATCAAGGAATAATACCCTGTTGGTTTTCTTTAATGATTCCACAATGGTGTGGTTGATATCGAAAGGCAATAAGGTTTGTACGTCAATTATCTCCACCGAAATATTATCTGCCTCTAATTGCTGTCCTGCCTGTTCAGCCATTCTGCAAAGCGGACCATAGGTAACAATGGTTACATCTTTTCCTTCACGCAATACTTCAGGTATACCTAATGGAACTTTAAACTCTCCCATGTTAAAAGGCCTTTTTTCTTTTAAGCGGTAACTGTTCAGCGGTTCAATAACAATTGCAGGTTCATGAGCTGAAAGTAATGTATTATAGAAACCTGCAGCCTGTGTCATATTACGCGGTACGCAAACGTAAATTCCACGCAGCGAGTTAATTATCATACCCATAGGCGAACCACTATGCCATATACCTTCAAGCCTATGTCCACGGGTACGGATAATTACCGGTGCACGTTGTGTGCCTTTTGTACGATATGCAAGGGTAGCCAGGTCATCGCTTAATATCTGTACTGCATAGAGTAAATAATCGAGGTATTGTATTTCTGCAATTGGGCGCAGGCCACGTAATGCAAGACCGATTGCCTGCCCAACTATTGTAGCTTCGCGAATACCGGTATCGAACACACGTTCCTCGCCATATTTCTTTTGCATATTCTCAAGGCCCTGGTTCACGCCTCCAAGCTTACCAGAGTCCTCACCAAATATTACCACCTCAGGGTATTTACTCAATATGGCGTCAAAATTATCTCTTAATATTTCATGTCCGTTTACCGATTCATCATCATACTGGGCTTGCACCGGACTTATACCCAGCACCTCATTCGTATATAAATGAGAATCGTAACGCTCTCTATTCGTTTCTTCGTATTCCTTTAAAAAACCTAATAACGCGGTACGTGTATCTGAGTTTTCATTTCGGGTTAACCGTAATGCTTTCCTAATTGCTATAACCAGGTCCTTGCGGGCAGGATCTTTGGCTGATTTCAGCTCAGTAATTAATTGTGCAACAGCATCAGCATAACCTGTACCCTCAACAGTAGCCAGTATAAGTGCTGTGCCCTGAGCAATCTCTTGCTTAATAGGTTCAAGGCAAGCTGCCCATGCTTTATTGCGGGCCTCTTTTACAACTTCCTTTGCCGTTTCTTCAATAGAATTGAGCTCAGCTTCCGTAGCAATGGCAAACTTTAATATCCACTCGCGCATTTTCCTAATGCCATCAAAGTCTTTTTCCCATTGCAGGCGTTCAGGTGATTTGTAACGTTCATGTGAACCTGATGTAGAATGACCTTGTGGTTGAGTTACCTCTTCAACGTGTATTAATGTAGGAACATGTTCGGTACGACATAGCTCTGCAGCCTTTTCGTATGTTTCACATAGCGATGAATAATCCCATGCCTTTACTTTGTATAATTCATACCCAGGCGTTTTTTTATCACGTTGCATTCCCTTCAATGCTTCGTAAATATCACCTTTGGTGGTTTGATATTTTTTAGGTACCGAAATACCATACCCATCATCCCATACAGATATAAGCATAGGTATCTGCATTACACCTGCTGCGTTGATTGACTCCCAAAAAAGGCCTTCGGATGTGCTTGCATCACCAATAGTACCAAAACCAATTTCATTGCCTTTATTCGTGAATTTCTCAAACTCCGGAGTATGAAGTCCTTTATTTTCCCTGAATAGTTTTGATGCTAATGCTAAACCTACCAGTCTTGGCATTTGCCCACCGGTGGGCGATATATCTGACGATGAATTATACTTAGCTGCAAGGTTTTTCCATGTACCATCGGCATTTACACTTTGTGTTGAATAATGCCCGCCCATTTGTCGGCCTGCAGAAGTTGGTTCTGCTGCCAGATCAGCATGTGCATATAAGCCTGCAAACCATTCCTGTAACGAAAGTTCACCTATGGCAAACATAAAGGTTTGGTCTCTGTAATAACCTGCCCTGAAATCACCATGTTTAAATGCTTTAGCCATAGCTATCTGGGCTATTTCTTTTCCATCACCAAAAATACCAAACTTTGCCTTTCCAGACAGCACTTCCTTACGGCCCAGCAAGCTGGCTTCACGGCTTTCATTAACAATACGATAGTCAGAAAGCACTTCTTTTTTGAATTCTTCGAACGATATTTCTTTTTTCTGAGACAAATTCTGTAGTTCCTCCGTTTTAGCCATTACAATAGTATAATATTAGTATGTACTTTGAAAGCACGCAAAGTTAGGATTTGTTTCAAAGAAAGTATGCTTAAAACCAATGATTTTTTTGTCAACTAAGGGATTCCTGTAAAAGAGTACTTTTATATTTTTGGCCTTTTTAACACTTTCTTATTGGAAGCAATAAACAAATACAGAGACTTAATTCTGTTAATGATTTCATGGGTTATTGTGGGTGCGCTACTTAAAGAGGCTGCCTATATATACATACCTGTTTCCTTATTCTTATTGAAATCAAGAGACCAGTACTTGGAAATGCTGCTTGGCTTCTTTTTTCTGTTAATACTATCTGATAGCAGAAACCCCAATTTAGCTTTTGCTGCCGTTACCAAAGAAATATATGTAGTAATGCTCAGTATTCTTTTGTTTTCGGACAGGAGAAATCTTGTTAACTTTAACGGTTTCTTTTATCGGTTCATACCCTTTTTTGTAATCGCTTTCATTTGCATTTTCAATGCGCCTGGAGAAAACTATATCAATGCATTTGAAAAGACGCTTTCATATACCTTGTTATTAATTGTTGTGCCTAATTATTTTCAACGGGCATATACCGATAAGGGTAAAGAAGTGTATAGAGCATTGATTTTGCTATCTACTGCTATCCTATCTATTGGTTTCATTTTAAAGTTTATAAGCCCACATTTAGTATCAAGAGAAGGGCGCTTTGAAGGGTTGCTTGGCAATCCTAATGGGTTAGGTGTATTTGCGCTACTTTTCTTTCTGTTCTTTACCATAACTCTTGATCTTTACACAGATTTGTTTACCAGACGTGAAAAAACATTTATTTATATAGTTGCACTTCTTTCACTTGTCCTATCCGGGTCACGGGGGAGCCTTTTTGGGGTTATCATTTATCTATTTTTCTCTTTCTTTTATAGAAGGTCTTTTTTCCTCGGAGCATTTATCACGGTTTTAGTAGTTGCTAGTTATAGTTACATCTCGGCCAATTTAGTTGATGCCATTCACTTTTTAGGATTGGAACAATACTTCAGGATCAATACTTTAGAAGAAGCTTCCGGGAGATTTGTGGCATGGAAATTTACATGGGATCATATACAAGAAAGTTTTTGGTTTGGTCGCGGATTTGAATATACGACTTATCTTTTCAGTGTACCCGAGAATGTTACTTATCTTCAGTCCCTAGGACATATAGGGAATATTCATAATTCATATCTAACACTTTGGCTTGATACGGGCCTAGTAGGGCTATCTACATATTGCGTTGCTTTTTTAAGTTACTTTATGAAGGCTTCGAAAAAAAACAGACTGGCTATGCCACTCATGTTTGCCATTATATTCTCTACTTTTTTCGAATCATGGTTAACTGCTTCGCTAAATCCTTTTACTATTCAAGTAATTATTATATTATCAATACTTACAAGTGATGTCATTTTCCCCGCAAAAGCCAAGGCTGGTATTTCTTTACAGTGAGCTAGCTGATTATTTTCTGGCCTGCATCAGAAAACTCACAACGCTGTACGATATTGAAGTACATATAATTCATTGGCCCGTTAATAAAGAAGCCCCCTTTGCATTTAATTTTCCGGATGGAGTAACTTTCTATAACAGAAACCAATTTAATGCCGGAACATTAAAAGAAAAATTGAAAAGTATTGAGCCTGATTTTATTTATTGCAGTGGTTGGATGGATAAAGAATATTTATCGGCTGTGCATGGATATAAAGACAAGATACCGGTTGTTATTGGTTTAGACACAAAATGGCAAGGAACCTTAAGGCAACACTTTGCATGCTTATTAAGTAGTTTTACGTTACAGCAGGTATTTTCGCATTGCTGGGTACCTGGTCAAAAGCAAAAACAGTATGCCTTGAAATTGGGATTCAGTTCCGACAAAATACTTACCGGTTATTATTCAGCTGATGTTGAGTATTTTAAGGAACTGAAAGAACAAATAAGTTTCAAAAAAGAGAAAGACTATCCACATAGGTTTATATATATGGGAAGGTATTACGGCTTCAAAGGTATACAGGATTTGTGGGACGCGTTTATTCAATGGCAAGCTGTTAAAGAAAATGACTGGGAATTATGGTGCCTTGGGGTTGGCGATATTGAACCTGTGAAACACCCTAAAATAAAACATTTTGGGTTTATTCAACCCAAAGACATTGCACCATTCTTAATGGAAACAAGTGTTTTTGTTATTCCAAGCCGGGTTGAGCCATGGGGCGTGGTATTACATGAATTTGCCGCCGCAGGCTTTCCCTTAATAAGTTCCGATGCTGTTGGTTCAGCCGAAGCATTTATAACCGATGGAGAGAATGGCTATATTTACCCATCAGGTAACATTAAAAAATTACAGGAAAGTATTGACAGAATGGCAGCCTTGCCAGATAAAGAACAGAGAGAAATGGGCAAAAAAAGCGCGGAGCTGGCAGATAAAATAACTCCGGAAGTATGGGCAAATTTATTAATGACATTATTGAAAACACAAACCTCGTAATACATGCTGGATAAACATTCACATATCGGTATAATTGGTGCGGGAACTATGGGTAGTGGCATAGCGCAATTGGCTGCTTCTTTCGGACACAAAGTAGTGCTTTTTGATGCAAATGCAGTTGTGCTGCAACAAGCAACTGAAAGATTAACTAAATCGCTTGAGGCCCTAGTGCAAAAAGGCAAAATTACTGATGAGGCAGCAAAAAAAACTATAGCTAATATTTCCAACGCTTCTTCTTTTCAAGACTTTGCCAAATGCAATTTAGTTATTGAAGCAGTTATTGAAGAATTGGGAGTAAAACAAGAAATATTCAGAAAGCTTGAACAAATAGTATCCTCAGATTGTATATTAGCTACAAATACTTCTTCATTATCAGTTACTTCAATTGCTGCCGCATGTAATAATGCCGGAAGAGTGATAGGTATACATTTTTTTAACCCAGCACCAGTAATGCCTCTGGTTGAAATAATTCCTAGTATTGCAACCGAACAAAAAACAGCAGACACATCGCGTTCACTTATAGATTCATGGAAAAAAGTTACTGTACTGGCTAAGGATACTCCCGGCTTTATTGTAAACAGGGTTGCAAGATCATTTTATGGCGAGGCTATAAAGATTTACGAAGAAGGAATCGCTGACTTTGCCACCATTGATTGGGCTATGAAAGAAATAGGCGGTTTTAAAATGGGACCATTTGAATTGATGGATTTTATTGGTAATGACATCAACTTTAAAGTAACTGAAACAGTTTGGACCCAAATGTTTTTTGATAACCGATACAAACCATCACTTACACAGAAGCGATTATACGAAGCGGGTTTTTGGGGAAGAAAAAAAAAACGGGGATATTATAATTACGCTGAAGGAGCAGTAATACCCGAACCGAAAAAAGACGCAACAATTGGCAATGAAATATTTTTGCGGATAATATCAATGCTTATTAATGAGGCCTATGATGCATTGTACCTTCATATAGCCTCAAAAGAAGATTTAGAACTGGCAATGACAAAAGGCGTAAACTACCCTAAAGGACTTATACAATGGGGGCATGAAATAGGCTTACAAAA
>Ga0210386_10001050_pt1 | contig 24988 bp, 39 predicted proteins | sample IncBWH32OmetaG_FD_160091 | JGI IMG/M metagenome (GOLD analysis project Ga0210386, IMG submission 160091) | Forest soil microbial communities from Barre Woods Harvard Forest LTER site, Petersham, Massachusetts, United States - Inc-BW-H-32-O ...
AGCTCCACTGCGCAGACGGGCCGGCCCTCGTCTACCCCGACGGATGGGGATTCTGGGCCTGGCACGGCCGCCGCGTACCCCAGTGGGTCATCGAGCAGCCCACCGTCGACCGCATCGCCGGCGAGGCCAACATCGAGATCCGCCGGTGCGCCATCGAAGCGCTCGGCTGGGACCGGTTCACCGAGGAAGCCGGCCTGAAAGCCGTGATCCCGTCCAAACTCCTGCCGAAGAAGAGCCAGCTGGTCGGCGCCGATGCCGGGGCGGTGCCAGACCCGGGCAACCCCGGTCAGCACCTCGTCCTCTACGACGTCCCCGAGCGGCTGTGGGGTTCCCGGATCCGGCTGCTCATGTGCACCAACGGCAGCACCGAACGGGACGGCACCAGGCGCCGCTACGGGCTCACCGTCCCCGCCGAGCTCGGCGACCCGGTAGAGGCCGCGGCATGGACCGCCGGCCTCACCAAAGACCAGTACGCGCTCATGCAAAGGCGTACCTGACCAGCGGCATCACGCCGCCGCCTAACACCAACCCGGAAGGAAACACGCGCAGTGAATAAGACGCTCGCTGAAATCACCACCGAGCACGGATTCGCCGTCCTCGAGCACCTCGAAGCCGAAGCTCAGGTGCCGGTGCTGCCGGGCCTGCAAGCCCAGGGCGACCTGTTCGTCATCCCGCAGGCCACCCGCGGCCGCCACGCCACCGACCACGCCAAGGAAGTCCCGCCAGCCGGGATCCCCGTGATCGAAGCCGTCGGCACCGGCCACGAGCACCGCCTGTTCGCCGGCCAGCCCGGCACCGCCTGGTGGACCCCCGCCGCCAGCAGCACCCAGGACATCGGCGTCCTCGAATGCGCCGAACCTGCCTACCTGCTGCACCCCGAGCATGGCGCCACCGGCATCGCGCCCGGCGCGTACGTGCTGCGCCGCCAGCGTGAGCAGGCCGACGAAGAGCGCCTCGTCGCCGACTAGGCAGCCGCCGATGCGCCCCTTGGCCCAGCCCGCCGGCCAAGGGGCGCCCGAAGGGATGGAAGGACAGAGAGAACCAACGCCATGACCGAAACCACCCAGACGGCCCCGCTGGCCGTGGAGTACTACGACCCGCACGACCTGCTCACCGACAAGAACGCCCGCCTCGACCCGAAGGTAGACGCCGACTTCAAGGCCTCGATCAAAGAACACGGCGTCCTGCAGCCCGTGATCGCGCTGCGCACCTCCGACGGGAGGATCCGCGTCCGGATGGGCCACCGGCGCACGCTGGCCGCGGCCGCGGCGAAGATCAAGGTGCCGGTCCTAGTCGTCGGCGACGAAGACGACGGCAAAGCCGAGGACGCCGCCCGGATCATCGCCCAGTACGCGGAGAACACCTACCGGGCCGCGCTCACCACCCGGGAAACGGCGGCCATGGTGCAGGACCTCCTCGACCTGGGCGTGACGGACACCCAGTTGCGCCGCAAAACGGGCCTCACCAAAGAGCAGGTAACAGCCGCGAAGAGCGCCGCCAGGTCCCGGGCGGCGCTGGAATTCGCCGACACGTGGCAGTCCCTCACGCTCGAGCAAGCAGCCGTCATCGCCGAGTTCGACAGCGACCCCGAAGCGCTGGCCGCGCTGGCCGACGCGTCCGGCCGCGGCCAGGTCGACCACGTCGCGCAGCAGCTCCGCGACTCAGCCGAGGAGCGAGCCCAGAAGAAGCAACTCCTCGAGGAGCTGGCCGCCGCCGGGGTCGCGCTCCTAGACGGGCCGCTATACAGCAACCAGCTGAGCTACTGGCTGGACGAGGCCGGGGAGACACTTACCGCCGAGAACCACGTCGGCTGCCCGGGACATGCCGCATGGCTGGCGTGGCAGCGCGTCCGCGCCGTAGTCGCCGAGAAGCTCGGCAGCGGCATCGGAGTTACGGACGATGACCTCGACGAGGACGACTACGCCGACGACGAGGACGACCAAGACGATGGCGAGAGCACCGCTGAGCCTGAGCCGACCTGGCGCAACGTGTGGCTCCCGACCTACGCGTGCACCGACCCCGCAGGGAACGGCCACAAGGACCGCTGGCGCAGCGGCACCGGCGCGAAGAAGCCGGCCACCGGCGAGGAGAAGGAAGCCGCGTCAGCCGAACGCCGGAAGGTCCTGGACGGCAACAAGCAGTGGCGTGCTGCGGAGAAGGTACGGCGCCGGTGGCTGAAGGAATTCCTGACCCGGAACACCCCGCCGGATGGCGCGCTCAGGATCATCCTGCCGGCGCTCGCCGCTGCAGACTCCGAAATGCACCACGCGATCGAGCACGGCCACCAGCTCGCCGCCGAACTGTTCGACCTCAAGCCCCACGGCTACGGCGGGAACCGCGCCGAGCTCGGCGCGATGATCGAGGAAGCACCTGACGGCCGCGCGCAGGTGATCGCCCTGGCCCTCGTCCTAGCCGCGTACGAGGCGAGTCTGAGCGTACAGACGTGGCGGTACCCGGCGGCGGCCAGCGCCGCGGCCAGGTACCTGAACATGCTGGCCGTCTGGGGATACGGGCTGTCCGACATCGAGAGCAAGGTCGCCGCGGCCGTAGTGGAGAAGACCTCATGACCCGGATCGACATGACCGCCCGCGAATGGCACGGGCTGATCAAACCCGTCCTCCCGCACGCCAGCACCGACAAGGAATTCCCCGCCCTCGGAGTCGTACGCCTCGAGCTCGCCGAGCACGCCGTCTACGCCGTAGCCACCGACCGGTACACCATCGGCGCCGAACGCTGGACCGACGACACGTACACCGCGCTCACCCAGACGAGGGTGCACCTCAGCCTGCAGGACGCCAAAGCATCGCTGCAGCTGTTCCCGTTCAGCAAGGACCACGACCCGCTCCTGCGGGTCATCGTGGACACCGCGCTTCGCCAGGTCACCGTCGTCGGGCAGTCCCGCGGCGTCCCCCAGCTCACGGTCACCATCGAAGCGGACGACGGCACCCGCGCCGTGTTCCGCGACGTCAGGGATCCCAGCAGGGATCCGCTCGCAGGCTGGCGGAAAAGCATCCACGAAGCCATGACGCGCCCCGACGGATGCGAGCTCGACGGCCTGGACGTCCTCGGCGGCGCGATGGCCCGGTTCGCCGCCGCGTGCCGTAAAGGCGAACGCCTCACCGCCTACACCGGCCCGAAGCCGGGCGACTCGATCCTGTTCTGCGTCGAGCACCACTTCGCCGGGCTGCTCGCCGTCCAGCAGTACCTCGACGGCCCCGGCCGCCGCCGCGACGACCTCCCATGGCGCCACGAGTTCGTCACAGGCCTCACCGCCGACGACGCCCGCGCCGGCCGGATCGACCTCACGACCGGCGAACTACACGACGACGACGACAGGGAAGAGGACACATGACCATCGACACGACAGGCCGTCACCCGTCGACACAGCAGATCGCCCGCTGGTTCGACTACGGCCACCTCCCGGCCGAGTCGCTAGCCCGGAAAGCATCAGCCACATGCGGCGAAACGGCCCGGAAGATGATCGAGAACCTGCCGGACAGCCCCGAACTCGTCGCCGGGCTGCGGAAGCTCCTCGAGGCGAAGGACTGCCTCGTCCGGGCCGCGATCGCCGCCGCGGAGGGCACCTGACCATCCCGAGCCTCCTGGCCCCCGACAGGAGGCATACAAAGGGCCGCGCGGCCGCCGGGAATCCCCGTGCCCGGCGCCGCGCGGCCCGCAGCCATGTCCGCGATCAGTCCTGCCCGTCGACCGCCCGGCCATGGTCACGCGCCCACGCCTCGACAGCGGCACGCTGCCAGACCTTGCCCATGGCCAGCGTCACCTCTGGCTCCGGGAAGTCATCGCGGGCGGCCAGTTGCTGCACCCGCTGCCTGCTCACGCCGAGCATGGCGCCGATCTCCTGGGCGCCGACGAGGTGATGCACAGCAGCGAACATAGTCAACACGCTACTAGACACTTGACTAGTGGGCAACGGAACAGGAAGCTATCCGCTGAGACACCTAGTCACTCGACTAGACCTAGACCTGAAGGGAGCGGAAGGTGAGGAAGTACAAGCGCAAGGGCAAGACGCCCTGGCCCGACAAGGACAAGCGGATGGCCGCCGCCGCGCGCAAGCGAGCCGAGGGCAAGAGCTTCCCCGTGATCGCGAAGGAGCTTGGTGTCGCTGTCTCGACGGCCTTTGAAGACGTCCGAAAGTGGGAGCGGCTGCATCCCAATGTTGTCCCCCTGCCTTTCGATCGGGGCTTTCGGAACTACCCCCCTGGGGGCGAAATCGAAAGCCCCGATCGAAAGGCAGATGACCCCGCTCCGAGACTCAGGAGGGTTCAGTAGATGTTCAAGGACAAGCTTTGGGCGGCCGAGGTCGGCACCGTCTTCGGGATGCACCTGGAAGGTATCCCCATAAGCGACGCGTACGAGCTGCTCGCCGACTGGATCGAGGATCATCCCGACGTCCAGCGCCAGATGGAAGTCGCCCTCGCGATCAAGGACTTCACTCAGCTCCGCAAGGAGCGCGAGAGGGAAGCACAGGAGAAGGCTGACCTTGAGGTGGCCACCGGCTGGATGCAAAACGCGCTTCCCGACATGGCTGAGATCCTGCCGAAGCTCCCGCGAGCAGTTGAGGTCGCTCCCAATCGGCACAAGGACCTTCCGCAACTGCGCCATTCCGACGTGGTGAAGCTCCTCAACATCGTCGACAACCGCGGGAAAGGGATGATCGAGGGCGGCGAGGAGTACCTGAAGGATCAGCATCGCAAGTGGGATCCGATCCTTGCGGCCCTCCCGGCCGACGACTCCAAGACGATCGCTGAGGTCATTGACAACCGGCCTGACGAGGAATACGGCACTCAGTGACCGAAGCGCAGTTCCAGGACGCGGTGATCGCCATGTGCAAGCTGCTGGGCATCGCCTGGTATCACCCGTTCTTCTCACGGCGCTCGGCGGCCGGGTGGCCAGACCTCGCGCTCTGCGGCGCACACGGCTTCATCACGCGCGAGCTGAAGACCGAGCGCGGCAAGCTCACGGCCGACCAGCAGCGGTGGGGGTCGATGCTACGCCACGCAGGCGTGAGCTGGGATGTGTGGCGGCCGGATGATCTCCAGTCCGGCCGCATTCAGCGCGAGCTAGAAGCGATCAGGTAGCCGCGCCTCAATAGCCACCTACCAGGGAGACGGGACACGTGAGTGCCTTGGTTCAAAGTAGACGACTCGTTTCATTCCCACCCGAAGGTGATCGCGGCGGGAAATGAAGCGGCCGGGCTATACGTCCGCTGCGGCTCGTACGCCGCCCAGCATCTGACTGACGGGTTCATCCCGGAAGAGGTAGCGCTGCTTTACGGCAGCCGTGAACTCGCCGATGCGCTCGTCAGGACGAAGCTGTGGCGCCGGACAAGAGGCGGCTGGCGGATGCCCGACTACCTCGACTACAACCCGTCGAAAGAGGCTGTGGAAAACGAAAGGAGAGTGAACGCTGAGAGACAAAAGCGCTGGCGGAAGGCCCATCCGTAACGCCGTTACTAACGCCGTGACTAACGGGCCTGTCACAGCCGCCCCGACCCGTCCCCAACCCCAATAACCATCTGCGCTTGATCTACGTACGCCCCGTACAGGTCCATAGGTGCTGTGGAAATGTGGATAACCCGAAAGGAGCGAAGGAAGTGGCCGACGAACGCGACGTCCCGCCTAAGCCCTTGCAGCAATGGCAGCGCTGGATGATCATGCACGCCACGAATAGCGACGGGCAGGAAGGCGAGTTCACGAACGGCGGCGCGCGACAATGACCGAAACCATCTTCGGCGAGCTCGTCCGCGACTGGCGGCGCGCTACCAGTCACCTGCACCACCACGAAGTTACGATGACCGCGAATCCAGCGGTCCACACCCCCGAAGGAGCACCCGAAATGAGCCTCACCGACGTCGTAGCCGCCTTCAAAACCCACCTCGAAAACGGCGAAGCCGAGCTCCGCACCGTCCTCGACGAGCACGTGCCCGGCCTCGTCGCCCTCGCCGAGAAAGTCGAGAACGACCCCCTCATCCAGGCCGCCGAAGCCGCCGCGCTCCCGCCCGGCGCCAAGCAGCTCGTCGCCGACTTCATCACCAAGCTCGCCGAGACGTTCCCGCAGCAGGCAGACACCCCAGTCGCGCCGGAAGCACCCGCAGAGCCCGTACAGCCGGAACAGCCCGCCGAGCCCGCGCCACAGCCCGCGTGAGCCAGCACGACACGACGGAGGGCCGCGCTGGCAACGGCGCGGCCCCTCCGGCTGACTGCCGGCTCCCGTGCGACGACGACTGCGAGATCGGCCGCCGTCACTGCGAGAACTGGCACCGGCCGAACCACAAGCCCGACTGGCACGACCCGGAAGCATGCGACCGCAACTGCCGGCCACCGCTCACCGAAGCCGAATACGCCGCCACGCTGCCCGGGCGCATGAACGCTGTCGCGGCCGAGCTGAACGAGCGCCTGGCCGACGTCCTGCCAGACGGCATGAGATTCGAGTGGCGATGACGCCGGAACAGTTCGAGGCGCTCGTACGACGCGAACTGAAAACGCGCGACGCGCAACGGCGCACGCGGCTAGGCGACCAGATCGCCCAAGCCGCAGCCGACGGCGCGTTCATCAACGCGGTGATGACCGCAGCCGGATTCGGTGCCTCAGCAGACGCCGAAGAAGCCGTGCGGAAAGGCGCGCGGATGCGGCAGCTGAACGAAGCCGCCGCATTCGGCGACGAATGAAATCGGAGGAACCACATGACCATCCCGCAGCCAGCACCGGTCCCTGCCTGGGACGAAGGCAACCACCTGCTCGGCGGAGGACCCGCCCAGCTCTCCACCAAGCTCACCGACACCCCGTTCGGGCAGATGCTCGCCATGACCGTCCGCACCACCTCAGCCACCGTCACCGTGTTCCTCGCCGGACCCGACGCCAAAACATGGGCAGCGCAGCTAACCAGGGACTCAGCGCTCATGTCCGGAGCCGGGCTTGTCGTGGCGAACGGAGTGGTGCCGAAGGCAAAAGGCGGCGACGGCTCGTGAACCGTCAGCAACTCGACCAGCGCAACGCCGACACCATCCGCAAGCACTACCGCGCCCTCACCGACAACAGCGGCCAGCCATCACAGCAGCTGCTCGACGACCTCGCCGCGATCGCCGACGAACACCGCGGTGAACATGCTCCGGTCGAGATCATCCCCGTCGAGCCGAAGACGGTGCTGCCGAAGTCTGCGCCGCGGCGCACGCCAGCACGCAGGACCGTGAAATGAGCGCCCGCTACTGGGTCCTGGTCACCGACCAGCTCATGGCCAGCGACCCGCAATGGCCCGAAGGCCTCCGCATCGTCGAGCCTGACGACTGCGACACGTACTGCGAGCGCGACGCGCCGCCCGGCACCAGCTGGGAGCTGTTCGAAGATGACGGCGCGCCTGCCAGCCTGGCCGGCGAGTACGTCGAGCTCGCATTCAGTCGCAGCGCCGACAAGGTCATGATCGCCAGCAGGACTCCCTCGATCTGATGCCCTGGGAGACCGCGCGGAAAGACCCCGCCTACGGCACAGCCGCCTGGCGGCGCGCCCGCGACGCCTGCCTCCGCCGCGCCAACTGGCGATGCGAGATCCAGATCCCAGGCACCTGCACCGGCGCCGCCAGCGAAGCCGACCACATCGACGGCCTAGCCAACGACCCAGACCACAAGCGGCTCCGCGCCGCCTGCACCCCATGCCACCGCTCCGTCACCGCCCAGCAAGGCGGCGGCGCACGAGGCAAGCAGGCAGCAGACCCAGAACCACACCCGCGGACAGCATGGTAAAGCGGATCATCTGGAAGCCGAGAAATCCGGCGCGCGTGCACGATGAGTTATCGCAGATCAGAGCGATGTCGCATGTATTCAAATACATCACGCATCTGACCTGCGGAAATATGCGAAAAGTCCAGTGAGATCGGCCCCTCACCAGAGCCGCCCGCCCTATTCTCCCCCCCTTGAATCATCAAGCAGCGTGACGCGTGACGCCTTGACCGTTCGAATACCCGCTCTGACCGCGCCGGATGGTGACCGCTCCCGGCGTGACGGTACCCCTCCGCTCGCGTCCAGGCGCGTAAATTCGTGTCCATGAGCACGTCAGCGGAGCGGATGAGGGCCCTCCGGGCCCGGCGGGCCGCATCGGCTGAGCCGCGCGATGACGCGCCGCCCCTCGACCCGGTAGGGCCCGCCGTTGAGGCCTCGATCGCGGCGCTCGAGCTCGGCGACCGGGACCAAGCGGCCGCGGCGCTGGCCCGCCGGTACGCGGAGGTCATGGACAACGCGAAGGACCCGGTGTGGGCGACCCGGTGGATCGGGCCGCTGCTGCTGCGGTCCCTCGAGGAGCTCGGCGCGACGCCGAAATCCCGTCCAGCGGCCAGGAAGAACCCCGGCCCGGCCCGGGAGAACCGGGTGGCGCAGCTGCGCACCGCCCACGCGTCGGCGAAGGCGAAGAGGACGGCTAGCTGACCATCCGGATGCCGGCGCGCTTCGGTTCGGGCAGGATCAGCGCGGTGGAGAGCGCCGCGGCCGCGGCGTAGGCGGCGTCGACGTGCCCGGCGCCGCGGCGGGTGAACCGCCAGCCGTCCGCCGCGTTCAGTTTGGCCGCCCCCTTGATGTGCGCGTCGAGGAGCGGGTCGCCGGGCTGGACGATCCGGCGGCCGCGGGTGAGCCCGGCGAGCTCCATGCACACCTCGGCTACCCGCGTCCCGGTCAGCTCGACGTACGCGGGTCGGCCGGGCCGGGCCCGCTCGAGCGGGACGGCCTGGACGCCGGGCGCTGGACGGAGGATGCCCGCGAGCTCGGCGGCGGGCCCGGTGGGGTACCAGGCGACGGCGCACGGCCGGATCCGGGCGATCTTCGCGGCGAGCTCGGCCCGGGCCGCGGTGGCGGAGTCCCATGCGGCGGCGATTTCGAGGCGGCCGCGGCCGTCGGGCATGCGGGCGGCGACAGCGAGGGTGGCGTGCTCGCCGTCGGGGGCGACGTCGAAGCCGACGGCGAGCCGCTTGCGGTAGGGGTCCATGTTCCCGGCCGCGTCGGTGCAGTCTTTCCAGGCGGCGAAGTTGACGGCGCCGTCGAGCTGCTCGACGCGCTGGCAGAGGACTTCGGTCCTGTAGATGGCTGGCGGGTCGGTGGTGAGCGCGGTCCGGATCGCGGCTTCGGAGACGGTGTGGCCGAGGCCGGGGTTGGCTTGGCGGATCTGGTCCCAGTCGTCGAGCGCGCAGTCGTCTTCGCCGGACCATTCGAACAGGCCGATGGACGGGTCGCGGCCGGACAGGGCGGCGTCGCGGAGCTGGTTGAGGACGACGGAGCCGTCGTCTCCGGCGTTGGACATGCACCAGATCTGGCTGTCGGGCCTGGCCATGGTGGTTTTGGAGAGGGCGGCCCACGCGTTCCAGTTCCGCTGTTCGCGGAGCTCGTCGATGTTGAGCTCGTCGATTGACAGGCCGCGGCCGGCTTTCCTGTTGCTGGCGGCGATCTTGTACCGGCCGCCGCCGGCCAGCGTCAGCGACTCGTCGTATTCGTCGTCGTCGTAGTCGAGCTCGCGGCCGTGGTCGATGTCGAGGCGGAACCATTCGTCGCCGTTGACGCGGCGGACCTGGGCGAGGTCCTCGCGGAGGTCGGGGCTGGCCTCGATGGTTTCCAGGGCCATGGACCATTGCTCGCGGGCGAGGCTGACGTCCTGGGCGACGCCGAGGACCAGGCGGGCGCCGTCGATGTGGAGCCGCCACAGCGACACGGTCCGCTTGACCGAGCTTTTCCCGTTCTGGCGGGCGACTAGGACGATGATCACGCGGAACCGGTAGAAGCCGTCCGGCTGCAGTTCCATCGCGTGGATGACGAGCCACCGCTGCCAGGGCAGCAGCGGTTCTCCGACGGTGTCGGCGAAGTCGGCGATCGCGTACCCGTGGGAGGTGCGCCGGTTCAGGGGCCGCAGCGGGGGTGTCCATAGCCGCGGCTGGGTCCGGCCGAGCAGCCTGGAAGCCATCTTTTGGTGGTTTCAGACAATCCGGCGCGCCGTACGGCGCGATCTTTTGTAGGTTTCCACAATCCCGATGTTAATGTTGCTGCCGTGACCTGCCTGGACATCCGGGGCTGACATGACGGCGGTGCCGCTGCGCCGCCTGTCGTACCGTCACGCCCGGACCCGGCTGCGGCCGGTGTTCCGTCGCGCCGCCCAGCTGGCAAAGCCGGTCCGGCCAGCCGCCGCGAACCTCGCCGCGATGCCTCTGCATGTCGCTGGCCTCGCGTGCGCCGACTTCGCCGCGTTCCATCTGCCCGACCCTCACTTCTGGGGCTGGCTGCTGACCGGCGTGTCGCTGATCTGGCTCGAGCACGTGATCGCGGACGAGTCATGACCGGCATCCCGCTGCGTGTCATCGACTGCCCGCCTCCGGCCTACGCGCCGCTGATCGCTGACGGCACGATCCAGCCGGGCGACTGCTGGCGCGACCCGGACTGGGATGCGGACGGCCGCGAGTGCTGGACTGTCGTGCTGCCGAACCGGCGCGCCTGGCGTACGACACTCCATGCGTCCGACGGTGACCGGGGCATGTGGGCTGTCACCGGTACCGCGCCGGATCTCACGGTCAGCCCGTCGATCTTCGATCACTCGCCCGGCAATGAGTGGCATGGCTGGATCCGCAACGGCGAGCTGGTGCCTGCATGAAGTCGGGGCTGCGGCGGGCGTTCCGCAATGTGGGGCCGGTGCCGATGGGTGGCGGCGGCGGGATGATGCTGCTGCCGGGCCAGGCGGCGGGCCAGAACACGGACCTGACGCTGATCCGCGCGTACAAGAGCAACGGCACGGTCCAGAGCAATGTGAGCCTGCTGGCGAGCGCGACGGCGGCGCAGGACTGGCAGTTGTTCCGCGCTCAGCCGAAGGATGGCCGGGTCCGGTACACGACGTCGGAGCGCGGCAGTGACCAGCGCACCGAGGTTGTGCAGCATGCGGCGCTGAACGTGCTGCTGAACCCGTCGATGCTGAACGTGGGCGGGATCAAGATCCCGTTCTGGGACCGGATGGGCCTGTTCGAGATCAGCCAGATCTACATGGAGCAGACCGGCAAGGCCTACTGGGTCGTGGACCGGGGCCCGATGGAGTCGTCGATTCCGCTGGGTTTGTGGCCGGTGCGGCCGGACCGGATGACGCCGGTGCCGGACCGGGACAAGGTCCTGGCGGGCTGGGTGTACACCGCCCCGGATGGGCGTGAGCGGGTGCCGTTGCTGCCGACGGACGTGATCTGGAACCGCTACCCGGACCCGGAGGACATCTACGGCGGCTGCGGTCCCATTCAGTCGGTCCTGACCGATATCGAGGCCGCTAGGTATGCCAGCGAGTGGAACCGGAATTACTTTGTCAACAGCGCTGAGCCGGGCGGCGTGATCCAGGCGGATCACGCGATGGACGACGAGGAATTCAACCAGTTCATTAACCGGTGGCGGGACACGCACCGGGGCGTGGCGCGGGCGCACCGGATCGCGCTGCTTGAGGCGGGCATGACGTGGGTGCCGAACCCGCACAGCCTGAAGGACATGGACTTCGCCACTTTGCGCGGGACGATGCGGGACATCATCCGCGAGGCCCTCGGAATGCACAAAGTAATGACGGGCGTGGTCGAGGATGTCAATAGGGCGAATGCGCAGACGGGTGAAGAGATCTTCTCGTCATGGAAAATCGACCCGCGTCTTAAGCGGTGGAAGAACGTTCTCAATTCTCAGTTCCTGCCGCTTTTCGGTACGGCTGGCACCGGCGTGGAATTCGATTATGTGTATCCGACGGTCGCGAACCGCGAGCAGGATAACGCCGAGCTGACGACCAAGACCGCCGCGGTTGCCGTCCTGGTAGGGGCCGGGTTCGACCCGGATGACGCGTGCCAGGTTGTCGGCCTGCCGCCGATGAAGATCGCGGAGAAGGCGACGCAGCAGCCCGCGTTGCCGCCCGGCTGGGTGCCCGCGGCGCCTGCAGGCGGCGACGGCGCGGCCGCCCCGGCCGGACCGGCCGGACCGGGCCGGGGCGCGAACGCTGAGGACGTGCTGCAGGCGCGGGCCGGATGGGACTCGCCCGCGTGGCAGGCGCTCATGCGGGAGCGGGCGGCATTCAACCGGATGGCGGGGGTGCGATGACGACCACCCTGACCGCAATGGCGTGCGCCGCGTACCTCATCGGTCACGGAAAGGGGACGGCCGGATGAGCGCTCAGGTTTACCCGCTGAAGTGCCGGATCCGCAACGAGGACACCGGGATTACCCGAATTGACGTCTATGACGATATCGGGGAAGGCGGCTGGTTCTCCGAGGGGCTGACCGCCAAGGCGTTCACGTCGACGATGGCCAGCGTCAAAGGGCCGCTGGAAGTGCACATTAACTCCGGCGGCGGCGAGGTCTTCGACGGCATCGCGATCGGCAACGCGATCCGCGCGCACAAGGGACCGGTGACCACGGTCGTCGACGGCATCGCCGCCTCGATCGCGTCGGTGATCACGCAGGCCGGCCAGGAGCGCGTGATGCAGCGCGGCTCGATGCTGATGATCCACGACGCCAGCGGGTTCGAGTACGGCAATGCCGACGAGATGGCGAAGATGGCGCAGACGCTGGACCAGGTGTCGGGCAACCTCGCGGACATCTACGCGGAGCGGTGCGGCGGCACGGCGGACGAGTGGCGTACCGCGATGAAGGCGGAGAGCTGGTACACCGCGGAGCAGGCTGTGGCTGCGGGCCTGGCCGACCGGGTGAGCGACGACCAGGCCGAGCTGCCCGCGGGCATGGACATCGCGGCGTTCCGGCAGGTGCCCGGCCGGATCGCGGCGCGCCTGCGGAAGATGCCGCAGGCCTCGGCGCCGCGTGCCGCCGGCCCGGTGATCGTGGCCGCGGACGGCAACCACGCGCCGATGACGGGTTCTCACAGCCACGGCCATCCCGCGTACGGAAGCCAGGGCGGCGACTCGACCCACGCCCATGACCATTCTCACGACGACGACGCCAGTCACCAGCACTCGCATGATGACGGCGGGGACGAAGGCGACGGCGCCAGCGCGGACGACCGCACCCCGCGCGAGGTTCGCGGCCGCGACGGCCGCATCCTCGGCGTCGAGTCGATGCCGCTGCTGGACAAGGCGATCGCCGTTCATCACACGGCGACCGTCGATACCGCGTGGGACGGCCCTGCGGCCGTCGCCGCGATGCCCGCCGAGTACGCGGCCCTGCACTACTGCCATGCCTGGCAGAGCGCCGACGCCGACGCGAGCTCGCATACCCCGGGCGATGACGACGCGGACGACACGAAGGGCAACTTCAAGTTCCCGCACCACGTCAAGGAGGGCGGCCCGGCCAACCTCGCGGCGTGCCGGAACGGGCTGGCCAGGCTGTCCTCGGCGGACATCCCGGCGGGCGACGACGCCGGGGTGAAGGCGCACCTGCAGGCGCACCTGGACGACGGCGGCGACGCCGATGACCACGCAGACCTACACCTAGACCTCTCCGGGATCGACCTGGAGCAACTCGGTAACGCTCTGAAAGGGGCACTGGCATGACAGCAGGCACCGCGGTCCCGCAGACGGCCGAGGAGTTCGAGGAACTGATCAGCGACGTCCCGCGGCTTGGTGCCGCGCTGAAGGACGGCACGTTCCCGGGGCTGGTCAAGGATTACGTGGCCAAGTTCTCCGCGAAGAACGAGGAGACGGTCGCGCAGTTCCGCGAGCAGCTGCAGCTGGGAATGCAGAGCTTCCTGCAGGACCAGGCCGCGCAGGGCTTCGGGCCGCAGGCCGGCTGGCGGCCGGGCAGCGGGCCCGCGCTGACGGGCCGGGACGCGCGCCGGGCCCGGGCGGTCGCGAACTCGGCGCTGCCCGACGCGGCACGGCAGGCCGCAAAGCAGGGCCTGTTCAGCCCGCGGGCGATGGGCGCGGCCGTCGACGACGAGCCGTACGCGGAGTCGTTCGGCAAGTTCCTGTACACCTGCCACAAGGCGGAGAAGGCCGCGTCCAAGCGCGGCGACACCGAGGAAGTCACCCGGATCCAGGACTTCAAGGCCCGGCTCGACGCGGCCCGGCTGCAGAACGCCATGGCCGAGCGGATCCCGTCCGAGGGCGGCTTCCTGGTGCCGGAGTCGCTCCGCAGCGAGATCCTCATGGTGGCGCTGGAGACCGCGGTGGTGCGGCCGCGGGCCCGGGTGATCCCGATGGACTCGCTGCGGGTGCCGTTGCCTGCCATCGACGACGTTAGCCACGCCAGCAGCGTGTACGGCGGGGTGCAGGCATTCTGGACGGAGGAAGGCGCGGCGCTGAGCCAGAGCGCGCCGAGCTGGGGCCGGGTGGTCCTCGAAGCCAAGAAGCTGACCGCCTACACCGCGATCCCGAACGAGCTGCTGCAGGACAGCATCACGCCACTGGATGCCTGGTTCAATCAGTTCTACCCGACAGCGATTTCCTGGTTCGAGGACGTGGCTTTCCTCACCGGCACAGGGGTGGGCGAGCCGGAAGGCGTTCTCAACGCGCCGTCCGCCGTGCGCGTCCCGGTCCAGACCGACAACGCGATCACGTTCACCGACATCGCGACCGCCTACACCCGGATGTGGCCGGCGTCGCTGAACAACGCGGTGTGGATCTGCGCTCCGGACGTGCTGCTGCAGCTGCTGCAGCTGGCGGTCACTCCCGTCTCGCACGGCACCACGCAGTCCGTCGCGCCGCCCGGCTGGCTGATGTCCGGCCAGGCAATGGGCCACCCCGGAGGCGGGAACGGCGACGGCACGAACTACCAGCTCCTGGGCCGCCCGCTGATCGTCTCGGAGAAGATGCCGTCTTCGGGCAGCGGGAACACCACCGTTCCGGGCGCTCTGACCTTCGTTGACCTGAGCTACTACTTGCTCGGGGATAGGCAGTCGATGCAGGTCGCTTCGTCCGATGAGTACCTGTTCGGCCAGGACATGGTGGCCTACCGCGTGATCGAGCGGCTCGACGGGCGCACCTGGCTGCGCAGCGCGATCACCCCGGAAAACGGCAGCACCAACACACTGAGCCCCGTCGTCAAGATCGACACCACGGCCACGAGCTGACCGCCCGGCCCTGATCACCTGAAGGAGACCTAGATGGCAATGGAAGGCCTGGGGCGGCTGTTCAACGTCGTCCCGATCGCGGCTGGCAAGAAGATCAGCATGAAGGACTGCCAGGGCATCACGTTCGTGTGCACCGGCGATGACACGTTCACGCTGAACAACGGGGCGACCTACAACGGCGCCACCACCACCCTCGCGACGATCACCGACTACTACACCTCCACCGCCACCGACGGCAGCGCGGCGTGGGTGTTCGCGACGCAGGCGGCGGCCGACAACGTGGCGATCGCGTCGGGGTCGGTGGCGTTCTACGTGGACTCCGGTGACCTGGCGGCCTCGGACGAGTACGTCGAGGTGACGGTCGGCGGGTCCGGGCTTGTCATGGCCATCCTGCATGACCTGCTGGTCCAGAGGGCGCCCGCGAACCTGCGGACCGTCTCCGGCTCGAGCTCGTAAAGGGGGGCGTCATGGCAGACCTGAAGATCAGCAAGGAAGCGGGCGAGACCGGCGGCACGGCGGAGACGGCGGGCCAGCTGGAGGACTTCCTCCGCAAGGACGGCCTGTACGCTGACCCGCTGTCGGGGTCGCTGCTGGACGGCGGTCCGGCGGCGAACGGCTACCTGGCGTGGACCGGTGACCCGCAGCTGGCGACGACCGCGTTCCAGGGCACGAGCACCGATGTCTACGTCCGGCGGCTCTTCGCGCCGCGCAGCACGACGACGACGTACGCGGACATGTGGTGCACCACCCTGAACTCGGGCACGGTCACGCACGCCTACGCGGGCTTGTACGACATGCTGGGGAACCAGCTGGCGGCCAGCTCCGACATCGAGTCGGCGTTCACCGGGACCGGGGTCCAGACGTTCACCTGGACGACGCCCTACGCGCTAGTAGCCGGGAACTACTACTACGTCGCCTATGCGATCGCCGACACCACGGCGGCGCCGTCGATGCTGGCCACGCCGACCGCGGCGGGCATCAACGCGAACCTGCCGACGCACGTCTACCGGTACGCGACCTACTCGACGTCGACGACGATCCCGTCGTCGATCACGATCGCGTCGATGTCGGCGACGACGACGACCCCGGCGTGGATCGGCCTGCGCTGACCATGACCGCCGAGCCGATCGAGGGGCAGCTGCTGAGGGCCGGGCCGTTCCCCGTCCCCGGCGGCTGGCGCTCGGCCCTGTACCGGGACGACGCGCCCGGCGCGGTGCTGGACTCGCAGCCGTGGGCCCGGGACTGGCGGTCGTTCATGCGGGCCGTGAATGACCCGAATGACGCCACGGCCCGGCGTTTCATCGGCAACGCGATGAGCGAGCGCCTGCCCGGCGAGGGCGGCTTCCTCGTCCCGGAGGGTCTGCGGAGCGAGGTGTTCGCCTACCTGGCCCCGGCGATCATCCGCCCGCGGTCGGGGGCCGTGTACCCGATGTCGACGCTGCGGCTCGGCGTGCCCGTCCTGGACAACCTCTCGCAGGCCAGCGGCAAGCAGGCGCTGGGCGGCCTGACGTTCGCGGTCACGGAAGAGGGCGCGGGCATCACGCCGACGACCCCGGCACTCGGCCGCCTGGTCCTGGAGGCGCGCAAGATCGCGGCCTACCTGGAGTCGGTGCCTAACGAGTTCACCGATGACGCGGCGGGCGCGTTCAGCGACTTCCTGGCCCGCGTGATCGGCCTGGGCTACGCGTGGGAGGAAGACGACCTGTTCATCTCGGGGACGGGCATAGGCGAGCCGCAGGGGCTGACGAATGCCCCGTGCGCCGTGTCGGTGACCCGGGCGAACAGCGGCGACGCTCCGGTCGACGCGGACATCATCGCCATGTTCAAGGCGCTCGCGCCGCCGAGCAAGCAGCACGGCCTGACATCCGGTGTCACGGATGTGGCGTGGCTGGTGTCGTCGACCGTGATGGACGCGCTGCTGGAGCTGTATTACCTGCCTGCCGGGGCGTCCCCGACGTCGGGGACGCCGGTGTCGGTGCCGTCGTGGTTCAGCATGGGCGACGGCGACCGGATCGCGCCGAGCTTCATGGGGCTGCCCGCGTTCGTGACCGACCACCAGCCCGCCGCGGGGACGGCCGGGGATCTGATCCTCGCCGATCTGCGGCATTACGCGATCGGCGACCGGATGGCCCTGACGATCGAGCGCTCCCAGAAGGGCGCCGGGTTCGTCACCGGTACGAGCAACTGGCGAGTCAAGAGCCGCGTCGACGGGCGGTACCAGGTCCTGAGCTCCTACACCACCGGGGCGAATCAGGTAGTCAGCCCGGTCGTAGTCCTGCACTGAGGAGGCGGCATGGCCTTGCGCAGGTGCCTGACCTGCACGGCCTTGTTCGCCGTCGGCCTGTTCCGCTGCCCGCAGTGCGGCGGCACTGATCACGAGGAGGACAGCGTGAGGATCACCAAGGCCGGCCCCTCTACCGGTCATCCCCCGGCGGACCGGGCCCGTGGCGGCGAGCCCTCCGCCGTCGTCCCGGCCGGGGACCTGGCGGCCAGCGAGCCGCCGGACCCTACGGCGGGCCCTGGCCAAGACCAGGGTTCGACGCCGCCGCCGAGCTCGCCCGCGTCTTCGGCCCCGAAAGCTAAGACGGCGGCCCCGACACTGTCCCGCGCGCCGAAGAAGGCCTCCGATGGGTGAGGGCCTGGTGGTGAAGCCGGAGATCACGGCGGTGGTCGAGCACCGGAAGGCGTCGAGTGACTGCTGCGGCGCGAAGCTGCGGGCGGCGGACGTGCCGCCGGAGGGGTTCGAGTGCACGGGGTGCGGGGAGCCGTGCCGCCGGGTTCTGGGTGAGCCGCAGGAGGTGACTGCACGTGGCTGATGGCCTGTCGGTGGCGGTGGCGGATGCGGCGCTGGCCACGATCGTCGGGACGGACGCGAACAACATCCAGGCGCATACCGGGGCGCCGGGCGCGTCGGGTACCGCGAATGTGTCGAGCGTGACTACGAGGCCTGGGGTGACGTGGGCGTCGCCGTCGGGCGGGTCGGTGTCGAATAACGGGACTAACCCGGCGTGGACGAACTGGGCGGGCACGAACGGCGAGGTGGTGACGGACATCTCGGCGTGGTCCGGTGCGTCGGCGGGGACGTTCGGGTTCTCGATGCAGCTGAACTCCAGCGTGACGATGGACACGGGTGACTCGCTGACCGTGGGGCCGATCACGGTCACGCTCCCGACCGCGTCGTAGCCGGGGCGGTCCGGTGACCACCCTCAGCCTCTTCGGCACCAACGGCAACGGCGCGAACGGCCCCGGCTTCTCCACCGGATTCAGCGGCAACTACATCGCCGGAACCCTGTTCAAGGTCACCTCGGCCGGTTACCAGCTAACCGGGTACGGCTTCTGGCGGGCCGACAACAGCCAGTCCGCCTCGGCCAGCTTCGCGCTCTGGAAAGCGACCGGCACCGGCACCGGTACCTTGGTAGCCAGTTCGTCGGCATCGCTGAGCAGCATGACCGCCGGGGCGTGGAATTACGTCTCGCTGGGTACGCCCATAGCGCTGACCAGCGGGCAGGTCTACAAGGTTCAGGTCGGGCTGGTTAACAACTTCCCGCTGACCGGCGGCCAGTTCGCGTCAGGCGGCACCTACGCGGCGGGGATCACCAACGGGGTCCTGACGGCGTTCTCCGACTCCAGCGGATCGGCGCCGGATTCCTTTAGTGACGTCCAATGCAGTTTCGCGACCAGTACCGCCGACCCGACCGCCGCCTACGCCACCAGCGCGGACGGAGGTTACAACGCCTGGATCGACGTGCAGATCACCCAGGCCGGCGGCACGAGCCACACCGCTACGGCGGCGCTGACGATCACCCCGGTGTTCTCGGCCGGCCGTACGCGCGGGAAGTTCCGCACGGGCGCGCTCACGGTGACGCCCTCGTTCAGCGCGGCCCGGGCCCGCGGCAAGTACCGTACCGGGTCGCTGACGGTCACCCCGTCGTTCTCCGCCGCCCGGCTGATCAACCACGGCCGTCACGCCAGCCTGCTGGTGGTCCCGTCGTTCTCCGCCGCCCGGACCGCCGCGCACGTCCGGACCGCTTCCCTGCTGGTGGTCCCGTCGTTCAGGGCGGTCCCGTCCGGCGGCGCGACCCCAGCCGTTCAGCAGGGTTCCTGGTGGGGCCTGGTGTCGGTCCTGAGGCAGTCCCGCGAGGAGTTCCAGGCCTACGTCTCCCGTCCGCCGATGGCGTGCCCGAACGACGGCGAGCCGCTGACCAACGCCCCGGCCGTCCCGTCCGCGTCGGGTATCGAGCTGTTCTGCAAGTACTGCGGGTTCCAGTACCCGCGTGACTGGGTGCCGCCGTCGAGGCCGTGGTACTGATGGCGCGCCGTTCTTGTATAAATCCTCCAGTTTCTGGCCCTGTGGCATGCTTGATCTTTGTAGGAATCCACAATTGCGGAGGTGGTGAGCGGCTGGTGAAGGCGACGAAGTCCGCGGGCCACACCCGCAAGCACACCGCGACGAAGAAGCACCACAACACGAAGAAGCACACCGGGACGAGCAAGCACCGGCCCGACGCGCACCAGCTCCACGAGGAGCACCTGCACCACGAGCATGAGGAGCACCTGGCCCACGAGGCTGTCCATGCGGTGGCTAAGCCCGCGTCGCACGCCAAGCCGCGGTCCCTGGCGCTGGCCGGGACGGGCTGCTGCGCGACGGAGGCCCTGGCGGCTTCCCTGCGGCTGGCCGGGGCCTCCGTCACCGGCGCCGATGTGCTGGCGCTGCACCGGCTGGCCGGGGCTGATGACGAGACGGGCGCGCCGATCGGGGTGCTGCTGGCGGCGGCGGCCGAGTACGGGCTAGCGGGATTCCGCCCGGCTTTTGCGCCAGCGCTTCCACAGCGTGGTTACGAAGCCGCCCGCGAAGCTGCCTGCAAGAAGAGCTCCTATGAGCCACCAGAACTCAGGCCAGGACATGCCCTGATCCTAGGCGTCGAGCTGCCCGGGCCGCACGCGGTCCTGGCCACTCCGGACGGCTGGTGGTCGTGGGGTGAGCTGTGGTGCCCGTGCGAGTTCCCTGACGCGATGATCGAAGAGGCGTGGGCGGTGGCCTGGTCATGACGATCAGCCGCGTCTGCTACAGCAACCGGTCCGAGGCGCAGCGGAGCCTGGACATGTCACCCGGCATCGACGTCAATGCCGCCCTGGACCGGGCGCTGACCACCGCGGCGGACAACATCGACGGCCAGATGCATCGCGTGTTCTTCCCGTCCGACGACACCCGCTTTTTCGACTGGCCCAACCAGGGCGGCAGCGGAGGCGGCCAGTATGCGCAGCCCTGGCGTTACTGGCTTGACGACAACGACTGTGTCGTGCTGACGAGCATGGTCTCCGGCGGCGTCACGATCCCGCTGTCCGCCGTCTTCCTCGAGCCGGTGAACAACCCGCAGAAAGGCAAGCCGTACTACACCTACATCGAGCTCGACCGCAGCCAGTCGTATGCGTTCGGCAACAATGCGCAGACCCCGCAGCATTCGATCCAGATGGCGGGGACCTGGGGCTACGGGGCGGATGCGGACCCGGCGGGCCAGCTGGCCGCCAACGTCGGCGACGGCGACACGACGATCACCACGACGGATGGCAGTAAGGCCGGCCCGGGCGACCTGATCATCCTCGGCTACGGCCGCGGGTCGGCCCCGTTCCCGTCGGCAGCCGGGTACGCGGGCGCGCTGGCGCCGTACACCGGCGAGCGGATCCTGATCACCGACGTCGCCGCGGTGGCCACGGGACTGACCCAGTCCGGCTCGGGTGTCACGACAGCTAGTGACGGCGACCAGGCGCTGAGCACGACGGGCAGCGGGTCGCTGAACGTAGGCGAGGTGGTCGTCCTGGATCAGGAGCAGATGCTCGTCGAGCAGGTCGTGAACGGGATCGCGACGGTGCGCCGGGCGTTCGGCGGCACCACCCTGGCCGCCCACTCCGATGCCGCGGTGTACGCGTTCCGCCAGTTCAGCGTCAACCGGGCGCAGCTCGGCACGCCGGCCAGCTCGTACAGCTCGGCCGCGGCGGTGTACCGGCACCGGGTGCCGCCGCTGATCCGGGACCTCGCTATCGCGGAGGAGACGGGCCAGCTGCTGCAGGAAGGCAGCGGGTACGCGCGGACGGTCGGCACCGGGGAGGCGGCCCGCCCGGCAAGCGGGATCGCGATAGCTGACAAGTGGGACGAGGCCAGGACCCGGCACGGCCGGAAGGGCAGGCATCGTGGCGTCTGAGGGATGGATCTGCCCGCGCTGCCAGCTGGTGCTCGCGCCGCACGTGAACGAGCACCGGTGTGACCCGCCCGGGCCGGTTCCGGCTGTTGGCACCGGCGGCACCGGCGGCGGTGGCACCGGCGGGACGTTCGTCGCGGTCACCGAGGGCACCAGCTGGCGGGTGACCTGATGTCGTCGCTGAAGGTCACTGCTGCTGTCGGGGTGTCCGGTCCGATCTCTGACGGGAAGGCCGGGGATGCGCTCGGCCGGTACGAGGCCGACGTCCGGAAGGCGCTGGCCAGGCGGGCTGATGAGCTGCTGCTCGCGTTCCCGATGAACAAGACCGGCCGGTCGGCGGGCGGTTTCCGGGAGAACCTGCAGACCCTGCACCAGGGCGCCACGATCCGCGTCCGGGCCGGCCTGCGGACCGGGGTCACCTGGGGTCCGTGGCTGGAAGGCACCAGCAAGAGGAACTCGGACACGTCGTTCAAGGGCTATCACCTGTTCCGCCGGACCAGGCAGCAGCTTGACCAGGAAGCTGGCGGCATCGCCGAGCAGGAACTGCAGAAGTACCTGCCCGATATGGGCGGTGAGTGATGGCCGGCCTCGACGTCGACGCGGTCGTCGCCCTGTACGACGCGGTGGTTTCCCATGCCATGGCCGTCGGCCTGTTCAGCAACCGGGTCACCGACCATGAGCCGCTGAACCCGCCGTCGACGGGGCTGTCGTGCGCGGTGCTCCTCGGCCCGCTCGTGCCGCTTCCCCGCGCGTCCGGACTGCGGAAGACATCAGGGCGGCTGGAGTTCCATGTCCGCGTCTACTCGCCGGCGCCGCAGCTCCCGGCGGCCGGGATTGACCGGGGGATGCTGAAGGCCGTGGCCACGCTGATGGCCGCGTACTCGGCTGACTTCAGCCTGGTCACCGGCAGCGTCGCGGAGGGGCTGGTCAACATGATCGACCTGCTCGGCGCGTACGGGACGCCGCTGTCCGCGCAGCCCGGGTGGCTGACCCAGGACAGCGTCCCGTTCCGGGTCACCGACATCGTTCTGCCTCTGATCCTCAACGACATGTGGAGTCAGGCGTCATGACCAGCACGAAGACTAGCGGCCTCGGCCATCATTTCGCGTTCGGCGGGTACCTGATCGGCGGCGACATCCAGTCGGCCGACATGCACGGCGGTATCGCGCCCCTGGACGTCACCGACATCACCCAGTCCGCGCACAGCCGGATCGGGGGCCTGCGCGACGGCGAGATCAGCGTGGTCGCGTACATGAACCCGGCCGCGGCCCAGGAGCACGCGGCGTTCTCCCCGCTGACCCGCGCCGACGTTCTCACCATGTACGTGGCCGGGTCGACGGTCGGCGGCCCGGCGCTGTCGCAGAACAGCCTGCAGCTGAACTACGACCCGACCAGGGCTCCCGATGGCTCGCTGACGGAAAAGGTCGACTGCCAGGCGGACCGGTACGGGCAGGAGTGGGGTGTCCTGCTGACGCCGGGCCCGCGGACCGACACGGCGGCGACGAACGGCGCCAGCTACAACCAGGGCGCCGCCACCGCGTTCGGCGCGCAGGCCTACCTGCAGGCGATCGCGCTCACCGGCACCGACGTCACGGTCACGATCCAGCACTCGGCGAACAACTCCAGCTGGTCGACGCTGATGGCGTTCACCGAGATCGTCTCGGGCAACAGCAACCTGCCGCAGTCCGCGCAGCGCATCAGCATCAGCAACAGCTCGACGGTGGATCAGTACCTGCGGGCGATCACCACCACGTCGGGCGGGTTCACCAGCTTCAAGTTCATCGTCGCGATCAACATCAACCCGATCGCAGGGGTGGTCTTCTGATGCCGCCGCGCCTGGTCCTGCCCGCCGCCGAGTACCGGAAGAACGTGCCGCCGCTGATGCCCGCGAGCGCGTACAAGTCGTTCGCGATCCGCTCGCCGCGGGACACCACCGTCGTGGCCGCCTGCAAGGACGTGGGCTGCCAGAAGTGGGCGCACGGCTGGGAGACCGTCCTCGACGAGCGGGTACCCGCCCATGCCGAGGCGGCGGCGTGGATCCGGCTCCAGTCGGGCCGTACGTTCACGGAGAAACGCGACGCCAGCGGCCTGACCGTGCTCCGGTTCGAGGCGTTCCAGCGGTGCTTCGACAACCACCAGACCCGGCCCGAGAAGTACCTGGTCCGCGGCGGCGACTACCGCGGCAACCCGCGCCGCGAGAGGCGCGTGCACGCCCGCCCGGCCGACTGGGTGGAAGACATGGCCGGTCACCTCGACACCCTCAAGACAGCTCACGAAAGGGGCTAGCAGATGGCCAAGGAAAACGGCCTCGGATGGACCACATTCACAGTGGCCGACGCATCCAGCGTGGCGCAGGATATCCGCGACGATGTCACCGAGCTGTCGTTCTCCACGCCCCGCGGCGTGCAGGACGTCACCGGTATCGGCGTCAGCGCGCACGAGCGGCTGCTGCTGCTCGCGGACCTGTCCTACGACATCTCCGCCGTGTTCGACCCCGGGTCGGACCTGATGCATGAGGTGTTCTCCACGATCCCGTCGACGAGCGTGAACCGGGCGATCGCCAACGTGGTGAACGGCAAGACGCTGGGGCCGTGCAACTGCCTGCTGACCGACTATGCGCTCACCCGGTCGGCGACCGGCGAGTTCACGGCCAAGGTCCCCGCGGTCCTGGCCGACGGCGCAGTACCGACCTGGAGCTGACCGGCCATGGGTTACGTTCCGCGCCGCACGCTGTACAAGCTCGACTTCTCCGAGACGGAGCACGCCGGGCTCGAGGTGGTCACGAAGTCGGCGAGCATGGCCGCGCTGCTGGACATCCTCAGCCTGGCTGACGTCGTGGAGGCGGCAGGGCTGAAGAACGCCGACCGGACGCAGATGGACCGGCTGTTCAGCCTGTTCGACGAGGTCCTCGTCTCCTGGAACGTCGAGGCCGAGGACGGCGGCGCGGTCCCGGCGACGAAGGACGGCCTGCTGTCGCAGGACCCGGAGTTCGTCATGGCCGTCATCAACGCCTGGGCGCAGGCGATGGCGAAGGCGCCGACGGACCTGGGAAAAGGATTGGGCTCTGGCGGGATCTCGGCGGAGGCGACGGCGGCTCTGACGTCGGCGTCGACGAGCCTGCCGAGCTCGTAAGGGCCGAGATCCTGATCGGCCTGGCGGACAGGTGGCACTGCCCGCCGTCGGTGGTGCTGGAGCAGGACGCCGCGGTGCTGCGGCTGCTGGACGTGTACCGGATCGCTCACCCGCCGGAGGGAGGTGACATCTAGTTGGCCGACAACGTGGTGGAGGTGCTGGTCCAGTCCCGGGATCAGGCCAAGCCGGATATGGACGACCTGAAGGAGCGCCTCGCCGAGCTCGGCAGGCAGGTGGCCACCGCCCGGGCTGACGTCGACGACGAGGCCGCGGCCGCGAAGCTCGACGACCTGCAGGCGAAGCTGATCGACCTGGGGAAGCGGGCCGCGAACCCGAAGATCACCATGTCGGGCGCGATCAAGGCGGAGGCGCAGATCCACGCGGTCGAGGCGTCGCTGAAGAAGCTGGATGACACCGCGGCGGACGGCGGCCCGGGGATGAAGGCCCGGGCCCTGGGGTTCGCGGAGGCGGCCGCGTCGCTCACGGGCCTGGGTGACGCGATGGGTGTCGCCGACCCGGAAGCGTCGATGTTCCAGAAGGTGATGGCGGGGGCGGGGCTGGCGACGGGTCTGCTGGAACCGGTGGTGGCCGGGGTGACGGTGGCGGTGGGCGGCCTGGCGTCGGGCGTGGCGTCGGCGGGGATCGG
>Ga0210386_10001053_pt1 | contig 24948 bp, 21 predicted proteins | sample IncBWH32OmetaG_FD_160091 | JGI IMG/M metagenome (GOLD analysis project Ga0210386, IMG submission 160091) | Forest soil microbial communities from Barre Woods Harvard Forest LTER site, Petersham, Massachusetts, United States - Inc-BW-H-32-O ...
GAATGATGGCGGCGGCCGTCCGTCGTCCATGAACCTCACCATCCGGTGGCAGAGCGCTCAGCCGGTCCAGGATGCGCTGGCGAAGCAGAGAAGCCTGACTGCCGACGAATCCAAGGCGCTCGCCGACGCCAGCCAAAAGGATTACATCATCACCGTGGTCGGTTTTCGGGCACCCAACCGGCGCAGCAGGAACGGGGACATCGATTCTTCGGATTCGAACGACCAGGATCGCGATCGCGACACCAAGGCCAGCAACGATGCCCTGCGTTCGCGATTCATAGATGCTGCCCGGCTGGTTCCGAAAGGGAAGAGCCCGATCTACGCCGAGGATGTCCAGTTCGAAGGACCGAATGGCGCCAGTGAGATGCGCTTCTTGTTTCCCCGGAGCAAGGAAATTTCCGCCGATGACAAAGAGGTCGTCTTTTCCTTTGAATCGCAAGGCATCAAGTTTGAACACAAGTTTCGCCTCAGCGACATGAACTACCAAGGGAAGCTGGCTCTATAATACCCGCGGGGCTCTCGCCCTGCTGCGGCTGGCTTACAATCGAGTCATATGCTACTGGTGCGAACCGTCGGCCTTGCATTGATCCTCGGGGCGGCCGCGGCGGCTCAGAGGCAACCTTTCGACGTACAAGCGCTCCTGAAGATCCAAAGAATCGGCGAGCCGCTGCTTTCGCCGGACGGAAAGACGGTTGCGTTCACGGTCCAAAGCGTGGATCTGGAGCAAAACACAAAGCCAAAACAAATTTACGTAGTGCCTACGGCTGGCGGCCCGCCTCAAAAGGTCACGACCGAGGGCACAGATAATGAACGGCCCCGTTGGGCGCCCGATTCGAAGCGAATCGCTTTTGTCTCCAATCGCAGCGGTTCGTCGCAGGTGTGGGTCGTGAACTCAGACGGCTCGCAACCGAGGCAAGTAACCAATCTCTCCACGGAAGCCGGAGGGGTGCTGTGGTCGCCGGACGGGAACAAGTTCGTCTTTACCAGCGACGTCTATCCGGATTGTCCTGACGATAATGGCGCCAAGAGCCGGTTGGAAGCCGAGAAAAACAACAAGGTGAAAGCGCGCAGTTACACGACTCTGCTCTTCCGCCACTGGACCGAGTGGCGGGGCAAGCGCCGCTCGCATCTGATGGTAGTGAATGTCGACGGCACTGGACTGAAAGACTTGACGCCCGGGGATCGGGATGTTCCTCCGTTCTCGCTGGGAGGTCCGGATGACTACGCGATATCGCCGGATTCGAAGGAAGTTTGCTACGCCATGAACGCCGATCCGATACCGGCCACCAGCACGAACACGGATCTGTTCGTGGTTCCCATCGAGGGCGGCGAATCGAAGAAGATCACGCTAAATCCCGGCGCCGATGAGAGTCCTCAATATTCTCCGGACGGAAAATGGCTGGCTTATCGGAGCCAGCAGCGCGCGGGTTATGAAAGCGACCGCTGGCGGCTGATCGTGCTGGAGCGAGCGACCGGAAGAGTAAACGCGGTAACAGACACGCTGGATCGGCCGGTGCAAAGTTTTGCCTGGTTCCCGGACTCCGGAGCGCTTTTCTTCACCGCGCTGGATCGGGGCCGGCAGAGCATCGAGATGATCCCTGCCACAGGCGGAGCGAGCCGGGTGATCGTGAGTGGCGCCAGCACCCTGGACGATATGCAGTTAACATCCGACGGCAAGACGATGATCTATACCGGAGAAAGCGGCTCCGCGCCCAGCGAGATTTTCCGCGCGGCATCGACCGGCGGCGCACCGGTGGCGCTTACTCACCTGAATGACGCCTTGCTGGCCCAGTACGATCTGACGCCGCTCGATGAATTCTGGGTGGAGAGCACCGACAAGGCCCGGGTGCAGAGCTTTGTAGTCAAGCCACCGCATTTTCAGTCGAATCAAAAATACCCGGTATTGTTTTTGATTCACGGAGGCCCGGAGGGCGACTGGGGCGAGAGCTGGACGTATCGCTGGAACGCTCAGGTTTTCGCCGCGAATGGGTATCTGGTCGTAATGCCAAACCCCAGAGGATCTTATGGATACGGGCAGAAATTCACGGAGGACATTAAGGACGATTGGGGCGGCAAACCTTACGACGACATCATGGCCGTGGTGGATCACGTAGCGGCCCTGCCGTACTCCGATCCGGACCGGATGGCCGCGGCCGGCGGTTCCTACGGCGGTTACATGATCGACTGGATGCTGGGGCACACGCAGCGCTTCAAGGCATTCATCTCACACGCCGGCGTCTTTGACCTGCGTAGCATGTTTGGCAGTACCGAAGAGCTCTGGTTCCCGCTGTGGGAGTTTAACGGCACGCCTTGGGACAATCCGGAATCGTATGTGAAATGGTCGCCCAGTTATTATGTGAAGGACTTCCACACTCCGACGCTGGTGGTCACCGGCGAACAGGATTTTCGTGTGCCTTACCCGCAGAGCCTGCAGCTCTTCACGGCGTTGCAGCTTCAAAAAGTCCCATCCAAGCTGCTGGAGTTTCCCGACGAAGGTCACTGGGTTTTGAAGCCACAGAACAGCGTGCTCTGGTACAACTCGTTTCTGGATTGGATCGGGGAGTGGACCAAGAAGGGGTCGGCGCCAGCGGACGCGGCGCGGTAGGAAACATGGCAGGCCGGGGACCGTCTGCGACCTGGCTCACCTTGCTACATTAGCTGCGATGTCCCAACCTCGACTGATGGAAACGGCCCGGCTGTTCCTGCGCGTCGGCACTACCGCTTTCGGCGGTGGCGATCCGACCATCGCCATTTTGCAACGCGAGTTTTACCGGCGCCAGTGGCTGAGCCCTGACCAATTCGCGATCGCATTCGGGCTGGCGCGCCTGACCCCGGGAACCAACGTCCTGGCGTTTTGCGCCGCGGCCGGCTGGTATCTCATGGGGGTCTTGGGCGCCATCACGGCCGTGCTGGGCCTCACGATTCCGTCTTCGATTCTGGTGATCTGGTTGACCCGCGTCTGGGAACTGGGCGTGGAGCATCCCGCGGCGCGAGCGGTATTCGGCGCCATGATCGCCGCAGCGGTGGGGACGATGATCGGAGCGGCGGCCATGCTGGTGCGGCGGCAATGTTCCAAACGAACCTGGCTATCGCCGGTATTGATCGCCACTGGCGCGTTCGTTCTATTTCGGGTAGCAGGCATATCGCCGCTGCAGGTTATCGCCATCGCAGCGGTGACGGGTTTCTTCTGGGTGCGGCAGTGAACGTCGTAGTTCTTTATCTGCTGCTGCTCAAGGCCACGCTGACCTCCTTTAGCGGCTTGGCATCGCTGCCGATGATCCGAAACGATTTCGTTGTGCATTACCACCTACTCACGGACCGGCAACTGAATACCGCGGTGGCAGCGGGACGCCTGGGTCCGGGACCGTTAGGAATTTACGTTGTAAGCGTGGGCTACCTGGTGGCTGGCGTTCCGGGCGCGTGCGCCGGCTGGCTGGCGATGATCACCCCGGCGTTTCTCATCATTCCGATGCTGCACTTCATTGGCAAGCGCGCCGAGCATCGCCGCATACGGTCGGTCACGCGCACAGTGTTGCTGGCCGGCGCAGGACTCATGGCCGCGGCAGCCGTGCCGCTGGCTCGGGACGCGATTACAGGGCCCATGACGTTTGCGATCGTAGTCGCAAGCTTCGCGCTAATCGCCCTGACGCGCGTCGACACGCTGTGGATCATGCTGGGCGCGGCGATCGCCGGGTATTTGTCATTCCAACTTTGATATACTCAGCCGAGACCCCCGATTTTTCCTATGTCAGATCACCGGTTAGGGGATATTATCGACGATCACTGCATAAAGTGCCGCAGGATCACAAACCATGCCATCGTATCTTTAGTCAATGCCGAGCCAGCCAAAGTCCGCTGCCGGACCTGCTATCACGATCATGACTATCGACATGAACAGGCTCCACCCTCCAAAAAGGACCTGAAAAAGCAAGAGCTGTTCAAAGAAGTATTGTCGTCCGTGAATACCGGTCCGGCACTCGTCGCCGACGATCCCGCGCCCGAACCAGAGGCTGCTGCCCCAGCGAAAAAAACCAAGACACGCACGAAAAAGGCGTGAGCACCTCCTGGGACGCGGAGCAATACGAAGGCAAATATTCGTGGGTTTGGCGTCTGGGCGCCGGCGTAGTCGAGTGGCTGGCTCCAAAACCGGGTGAGCGGATTCTGGACGTAGGTTGCGGTACCGGCCAACTCACCGCGGAGATCGCCAAACTAGGCGCACAGGTGGTGGGCCTGGACAGCTCAGTAACCATGATCGGGCAGGCGCGGCAGAATTATCCGGGACTCACGTTCGCACTCGGCGATGCCGCGAATTTCCACTTTGAAGAGCCCTTCGATGCAGTTTTTTCCAACGCCGCGTTGCACTGGGTGAAGCAGGCCGATGAAGCGGCCGAGTCGATCGCGCGGGCGCTGAAGCCCGGTGGACGATTTGTGGCGGAGTTCGGCGGCCACGGTAACACCGGATCGATTTTGAGGGCCTTGCGCGCAGCTCTGGGGCCAGAGTCCGACGCGCGTTGTCCCTGGTATTACCCGAGCGTTGCCGAGTATGCGGCGGTACTGGAGCGGCACGGGCTGGAGGTGCGGCACGCCGAGCTGTTCGACCGGCCGACACCATTGGAGGGCGAGAATGGTATGGATGACTGGCTGCGGATGTTCTGCGACAGTTATTTCAAAGGTATGCCCGCCGATGAAACCCTGGCTAAGCGGCGCAACGTTGCCGGGATTCTGCGGGCCGAGCGATATCGTGACGGAGTCTGGACGGTGGATTACCGGCGGTTGCGTGTCCTGGCTCTCAAGATCGCTTGATCAGCGAGTGGGCTAACCCTTCCGCAATTCGTTTTTCAGATCATTCAGCAACTGGTCGCGGTCACCGGTGGTGAGATCTCTCTCCAAACGCCGCAACGCTATCCCGACGATATCCCGGTGATGGAGCTTCGCGCCGACGCCCTCGGCATCGCTCAACCGCAGCCAGAGGTCATGCAGCCGATCGACGTCCTCGGGCCACAGGCGCGGCGGATGCGGGCCGAGATTTACGTAAATGGACGGTCGATCCGGACTGATAACTTCCAGTGAGAAGGCGTGGCGCGGCTCAGGCAGGCTCTCCCAAGCCAGACCGATGCGGCGCGCAAGTTCCTCGGACGGCATCTTCGCCGAAACTCCGGTGACCAGCCGCGAGGCCTTGAGTTTGGCGGCCGACTGCACCATCGCGTCGAAAGGATTCACGGCCGGAACCTCCAGAAGTTCCACCGGCTTGCCTTCCTTTTCCGCGATCTCGACCACGTGGCTGAATAGTTCTCTCTCGTAGTCGCTAAACATCTGCTCGTCGGAGAGGTCATATTCGCCGGCTCCCGCGGAAATGGTTCGTACAGTCATAACGACGATGTCGTGCCGCCGCAGATTTGTTTTTTGGAGGACCTTCCGAAGGTGCTCCATATTGTGATAGTCGCGCACCGCCACCAGGACACATCCGGGCCGGGCGTGCAAAGTGCCGGCGCCGACTTGAGGCTGATGATCCAGATTGAATTCTTCGAGCGGCTTCTTCTCCAGATGTTGCAGACGCCGCTTGCGCTCGTTGACGCGCTCGGAAATGGTGAAGACGACGAAGAGCACAAGAGTAAAGGCCACGCCATAAATGGTCGCAATCTGTTTAGTGAACAAATTGGCGGTAGCGACGAAGCCGAGGATCAAGGTGGTGATTCCCAACCCGATTGGAATCTCCACGCCGCCCATGTGCAGATTGAACGGGAATTTGTATTCCTGATCGTGACGCTGATAGCGCAGCACCAGTACTCCCAGTGACTTCAGGAAGAAGCTCCAAACCACGCCGAAAGCGTACGCTTCTCCCAACAGATACATGTCGCCGCGGCTCAGAATGATGGTTGCAAGCTGCAGCAGCGTGATCAAATTGATGATCCGGTAAGTGGTCCCGAAGCGTTTCTGGGGTTTGCGAAACCAATCCAGCAAGACGCCATCTTCGGCCACGCGGTTCAGGACGCCATTCGCTCCGATCATGGACGTGTTGACAGCGCCTGAGAGAATCAAGATGCCCACGATTACGACAAAAATATGGAACGCCAGCTTCACCAGCTCAGGTCCTGCCAGTTGCATCGCCAGGCCGCCCAGCAGATTATCGGCGTACATGTTCCGGATGTCCTGCGGACTGATGATCATACCGGCAAATACGGTGATGACACCGGTACAAATGACTGCGTACCAGCAAACGATGTTCGCCGTGATGCGAAGATTCTTCATCTTGGGATAGGCGATTTCGCGATAAACCTGCGCGAGGGTTTCGAATCCGCTCATGGAGAGAAGCGAGTGTCCGAAGGCGATAATCAACGCGATCATCGGAATAGACGGCCAAACGGTTCCCTTCAACCAACCCAATGCCTCGGCGTTGAACTGGAGATTGCGCGGTAGAGGCGCAGGCGGAATGTAAACGTGATTGCGCAAGAAAATCGTCAGCGGACACCAGATCACGAGAGCGATCACCATAATGGTTGTGATCTGCATAATCCGCAACGCTTTACCGCTCGATTCGTGGATACCCTTAAGGTTCTGCCACCAGAAGTATCCGGTAACCAGCACCGCGAAGAAGGCGGCGAAGTGATTCACGTTGAAAGGGAACGACTGTCCGAGCATTCTGGCGACTTCGTCCAGAAGGTGGCCCAGATACTGGCCGGCGCTGACGACACTGATAGGTCCAGTGAGGATGTAGTCGAACACCAGAGCCGAAACGGACATGCGGGCCATGAAAGGGCCCATGCTATCCTTCACCACGATGTACACGCCACCGCGCACGAACATGCTGCAGCTTTCCATGTACACCGATCGCACGGCGAAGCTGAAAAGCATCACGCCCAGGACGAACCAAGGCGCCGCGGGTCCGATGGCAATCTCCGCAATGCCGCCGGCATAATAGGCGGACGAAGCCAGATCGGAAAGCACAATGGATGCGCCACGCCAGAAACTGATGAAGGACAAGGCTACGGTCGTGGCCACCACGACTTTGGCCGACGTCATGGTGGGTTTGCTAACTTCGCTCGACATCTAAGGGGCTATTTCCATTTCCATTCTACTCGGGCGTTCCTTATTACGCGCTTGTGACACAAGTTATATCCTACGATGATCACATGGGGCGTAGCACGGCAGTTCAAATTGCTGGAGAACTTCGGGCGCACGGGTTCCAAGCCTGGCTGGTGGGCGGGTGCGTGCGAGACCTGATATTGGGGCGCGAGCCGGCCGACTACGACATCGCTACCGACGCGAAGCCGGAGCAGCTAATCGAGATGTTTCCGAAAGCCCAACTGGTGGGCACACAATTCGGCGTGGTGCTGGTGGACGGCGTGGAAGTTGCCACATTTCGCAGCGATCGTTCTTATCTGGACGGCCGGCATCCCGTGGAAGTCAGCTTTGAGACCGATGCGAAACAGGACGTGTTGCGCCGCGATTTCACGATCAATGCTCTGCTGCTGGATCCTGCGCTGGCATCATCCCCGGAGTTGGCATCCAAGGTGGTGGATTACGTCGGGGGCCTCGATGATTTGAGAAAAGGGCTTATTCGCGCGATCGGCGACCCGGAGCAAAGATTTGAGGAAGACCACCTGCGCATGCTGCGCGCCATTCGATTCGCGGCGCGCTTCGGTTTTGAAATCGAACCGGCGACCATGGCCGCGATCCAGAAACTGCACGGCCGGATTGTGCGGGTCTCACCGGAGCGCATCCGCGATGAACTGGTTCGGATCCTCACCGAAGGCGCTGCCAGGCGGGGCCTCGAGCTGCTGGATTCATCCGGTTTACTCAGCGATATCCTGCCCGAAGTAGCAGCCATGAAGGGCGTGGAGCAGCCGCCCCAGTTTCATCCAGAGGGCGACGTGTGGACCCATACGTTGCTGATGTTGGAAGGCCTCCGATCTCCGACGGCGACTTTGGCGCTGGGCGTCCTGTTGCATGACGTGGGCAAGCCCGGGACCTTTCGTATCGCCGAGCGCATCCGCTTCGATGGCCATGTGGAGCTAGGTGAGAAGATCGCGCGAGACATCCTCACACGGCTGCGATTCTCTAATGCGGCGATCGAACAGGTGATCGCGCTGGTGGCGAATCACATGCGCTTCGGTCACGTGCACGAGATGCGCGAAAGCAAGCTCAAGCGCATGCTGCGCATGGAGCGCTTCGACGAACACCTGGAGCTGCACCGGTTGGACTGCTCGGCCAGCCACGGCAATCTGGAGAACTATAACTTCGCAAAATCCAAGCTCGAGCAATTACTGCCGGAGCAATTGCGTCCGGCTCGGCTGCTCACGGGTCGCGACTTGATCGAGGCCGGCTATGCGCCAGGCCCGGATTTCACGCGCATGCTGGAAATGGCCGAGGATGCGCAGTTGGAGTCGAAGATACACAGCAAAGAGGACGCGCTGGAGCTGGTAAAATCGGCGTTCGGGCGCCCAAATCGAGTAATCTGAAGTTATGGGAACTGCTGCCACTCTGATACCGGTGGAAGAATACCTCAACACGAGTTATGACCCAGATCGGGAATACGTTGACGGCGAGGTTGTGGAGCGGAACTTGGGAGAGAAGACGCATAGCACAATTCAAGGGAATCTTATCCTTTGCCTCGGCGCTCGGCGCATGGAATGGGAGATACGGGCATATCCCGAGCAGCGGGTGCAAGTCAGCCGGACTCGATTTAGAATCCCTGATGTTACCGTGGTGAAGGAATCCCAGGAACAAGGCGAGATCTTCACCAGCCCGCCACATCTCTGCATCGAGATCCTTTCCAAAGACGATACCATGCAGTACATGCAGCAGAAGATCGACGACTATCTGAACTTCGGCGTACCCTACGTGTGGATCATCAATCCGAGGAATCGAAAAGGATATGTCGTCACGTCAGAAGGCATGTTTGAGGCGAAATCGGGCATCCTCGAAACAAAAGATCCTGCGATCAACGTGCCGCTACCGGTTTTGTTCGAATAGTTACTCACGTCGGCGCCTCACAATTCTCCCGTAGACCTTGTTACACTTTCACCGTGCCGGCTCACGCAACCAAGCAGGCCTATTCGCGCGAGGAGGTACGCCGGTTGCTCGACGTTTCTGAGCGGCAGCTTCGCAGCTGGGAGAAACAGAAATTCGTATCCGCCAGCGGATCTTTCAACTTCTCCGATATGCTCGCGCTACGAACCCTTATCGGATTGCGTAAGAGCAAGATTCCGGCGACGCAAATCCGGAGAGCTCTGGACGCGTTACGCGCGCGACTTCGGGACGTGACCAATCCGCTTACTGAGCTGAAGATCTACTCGCGAGGGAAAAAGATCCAGGTGCAGTTCGCCGGCCAACGGATGGAGCCTATTTCGGGTCAATTGCTGCTGGATTTCGACGAGGCCGAGATCAGCAAGCTGCTGTCCTTTCCAGGGCAGAACGCCGGAGAGAATGTTGGAGCCCGCAAACATAAGTCGCGCGTCGAGGCCGAACATTGGTTCGAGAAAGGACTGGAACTCGAGCAGACTGGCGCGCCGATGGAAGAGATTATCGAGGCGTATCGCAAGGCCTCCGAAATCGACCCCACGTCCGCCGGAGCGCTGGTCAACCTGGGCACGGTTTATTTCAATGCGCGCAACTGGCGCGAGGCCGAGCAGCATTACCGTAAGGCGCTGGAGGTCGACTCCCACTACGCGCTCGCCTATTTCAACCTGGGCAATCTCTTCGATGAAAAAGGCGATCGCTCCGAGGCGCTGGCACATTACCTGTCTGCGATCCGGTTTCAATCGAACTACGCCGACGCGCATTACAATGTCGCGCTGCTCTATCAATCCACCGGGCAGCCTCTGAAGGCCATGGGACACTGGAAACTTTATTTGAAGCTTGATCCGAGCAGCTCCTGGGCCGCTATCGCTCGCCGGGAACTGGCCAAGCTGAAAGAGTCCACTATTGTGAGGGGGCCGCGGCCGGGTTAGCAAGCTTCGACAGGAACCAATCGCGCGCCAGTACGGATACTTTCTGGAGCGCACCCGATTGCTCGAACAGGTGGCCGGCCCCCGGGATGATCTGCAACTGTTTCTCGCAGCGCAGGAGTGCTAGGGCCTTGCGATTCAAATCCAACACCACTGGGTCCGCTGCTCCCACGATCAGCAGCGTGGGCGCGTCGACGCGTGACAGCGCAGCCCCGGCCAGATCCGGCCTTCCGCCACGCGACACGACCGCGCTTACCAGGCGCGGAACTTCGGCTGCGGCGACGAGGGCAGCGGCGGCGCCGGTACTCGCTCCAAAATGACCCAGTTTCAAATGGCGTACTTCCGGACGACGTGAAAGCCATTCCGTGGTGGTCGTCAGGCGCCGGGCGAGAAAAGGAATGTCGAAGCGAAGATGGGCCGTCTGTAAATCCACTTCCTGCTCGTCCGCAGTCAGCAGGTCGATGAGCAGCGTCGCCAATCCGCCCTCGTTCAGGACATCGGCCACGTAGCGATTTCTCGGGCTGTGGCGCGAACTGCCGCTGCCGTGCGCAAACAACACGGCACCCTTCGGCGCGGTAGGCACGCTCAAGTCCCCTTCCAGACGGATCGAATCCATAGCTATCGAATCCATAACTATCGAATCCATGGCCACGCTAACCGGCGCGTGCTCGATTGCCAGACCGGCGCTTCCGTGCGAGATTCTCGTATCGTTCATAGCGCTTCTCCTTCAGCCATAGCGCTGCTCCTATCGAGTTAGTCGTTAGCGTGCGGACGCGTTGTGGGTCGCCGCAGCTTCCAGCAAGCTCCGGACTTCCTGGTCCGTAGTCTGAGAGAACTCGTTGTACCAAAGGCTGACTGCATGAAAATCCCGCGGAACAATCGCGCAAACGACTTTGTCAGCTTCATCGCGCAGGCTTCGACAAGTGTCGGCCGCGCCAACTGGAACCGCCACGACAATACGAGCAGGGCGGCTCTGGCGGAGGGCACGCACCGCAGCCCGCATGGTGGACCCGGTGGCCAGTCCGTCGTCCACGATGATTACGGTCCGCCCGGCCAGATTCGGAAAAGGAACGTCGTCCCGATAGGCGCGCTGCTGCCGCTCCAGCTCTGTTTGTTCGTAAGCGGCAACGGCATCCAGGATGGGTGCGGAGATCTGCAGCGAATCGATCACGTCGCGATTGAGAACACGGACGCCGCCGCTTGCGATCGCTCCCATGGCCAGCTCGCGGTGACCCGGCACACCCAACTTGCGCACTACGAACACGTCCAGCGGCGCATGCAGCGCCCGAGCCACCTCGTAAGCAACCGGCACTCCTCCGCGAGGCAAGCCGAGCACCAGAACCGCCGGATCGTTGGCATACGGCGCGAGCTCAGCGGCCAGTTGGACGCCGGCAGCCTGGCGGTCTCGGAAAATGCTGGGCATCACTAGATTGCTTGCAAACGAACGTCCACTCCGGAGGTCACTTGCCACGGCCAGTGTATCCTAAAGCTTAGAGGACCATTTGAGTAGGATCGTACTCGCATTTCGTAGTTTTTTCGCAATCCTGTTTACCGGGCGTCTTCCGGGTGATATCGCTCAGGCGTTCGGATTCACGCAGGTGAAATCCCCAACGCCGGCGGCCAAGCCTGCTGCTCCCCAGGCGCGTCCATCCGACGGCGCGCTGCAAATCCTGGGCCTGCTGCAGCGCGACTCGCGGCTAATCGATTTCATGATGGAGGACATCTCGGCCTATTCCGATGATCAGGTGGGCGCGGCGGTTCGGACACTGCACGACCAGTGCCGCGAATCATTGAATCGCTACCTTCGCCTGGCACCCGTGATCGATGCGGTGGAGGGCAGCTTCACTAAACTGGAGACCAACGATCCGGCGACCGTGAAACTGCTGGGCAACGTGCCGGTGAGCGGCAAGGCGCCGGGTGGGATTCTCCGACACAAAGGCTGGCGGGCCGAGAAGATCGATCTGCCGCCCACTCCGCCGGCACAGAGCGTCACGGTGATAGCTCCGGCGGAGGTAGAAGTCGAGTAGCGGCCGATGAATATCGGCATCGACCTGGGCACCACGAACTCGGCTCTCGCCTACATCGCACCGGTGCAGGGAGAGCTGCCGGATTACCCGGAAATCAAAGTGCTGCAGATCCCGCAGTACGTGGCCCCGGGCCAGGTAGAATCGCGCCGTACCTTGCCATCGTTCCTGTTCCTGGGCGATCAAACGTACGTTGGAGTTTACGCGCGCGAGCAAGGCGCGCTGGTGCCCACCAAGTCGGTCCACTCGGCGAAGTCATGGCTCTCAAATCCCGAAGTGGATCGTACCGCCAAGATCCTTCCGTGGGACGCGCAGGAAGGCGGGCGCATTCTTTCGCCAGTGGAGGTTTCAAGTGCGGTACTGGCGCATATTCGCGAGGCGTGGAACAAAGAATATCCGAATGATCCGTTAGCTGACCAAGATATCGTTCTGACCGTCCCGGCTTCGTTCGACGAAGAAGCACGGGAGCTCACGGTGCAAGCCGCGCGCGACGCCGGCATCGAAAAGCTGACGCTGGTGGAAGAGCCGGCAGCCGCGTTTTATTCCTGGATCGCGAATCACTTGGCGCAATCGCAGAAGAGCCTGTTCGACGGGCAACTGGTGCTGGTGTGCGACGTGGGCGGCGGCACGAGCGACTTCACGCTGATCCGCGTGCATCGCGATGGCGACCGGATAGAATTCACGCGCACGGCAGTGGGCAAGCATCTGCTTCTCGGTGGCGACAACCTGGATCTCACGCTGGCGTGGCTGGTGGAAGCCAAGCTCAATACGCAGCTCTCCATCCGGCAGCGCAGCGGGCTTCGGCGGCAATGCGCGGCCGCCAAGGAACGGATGCTGGCCGATCCAAGTCTTAAGAGCGTCGAGATTACCGTGCTCGGCGCGGGATCGTCGTTAGTGGGTGGCACGCTCAAAACCGAAATTTTGCGCGAGGAAGCGCTCGAACTCACGCTCGATGGTTTCCTGCCTTTCTGCGCGATCGACGAAAAACCGGCGGAGGAAAAACGCAGCCTTTTTCGCGAACTGGGTCTTCCCTATGTTTCCGATCCGGCGATTACGCGGCACCTGGCGGCGTTCCTGAGCGCCAATGAGGGCGCGCGGCCGGACGCGATCCTATTCAACGGCGGTTTCTTCATTCCCGACATCTGTCAGCAGCGCGTGGCCGACGTGATGGAGCGTTGGTACGGGCGCCGGCCGCTGGTGCTGGAGAATCGCGACCTGGATCTCGCAGTCGCGGTGGGCGCCGCGTATTATTCGTACGTTAAGGCAACCGGCGCCGGTCTGCTGGTACGTGGCGGTCTTCCGCGCGCATATTACGTCGGCGTCGGCGACAACGAGGCGGTTTGTCTGGTACCGCGCGGAACTGAAGAGGGCCGCACGCTGGAGCTCGACAGTCAGGATCTGCATTTGGTCGCGAACAAGCCGGTGTCGTTTCGCCTGTACAGTTCGCTCACGCGCGTTGACGATCCGGCCGGGTTGACGCTCGGGCCGGCGGAAACGGGCGAACTGCATCTGCACGCACCGCTCAACGCCGTGATCCGCTTCGGCAAGTCTGGCGAGCGTCTGGTTCCGGTGAAGCTGCGCGCGCACCTGACAGAGGTCGGGACTTTAGAAGTCTGGGCCGATTCGAAGATCAGCGAACATCGCTGGCGTCTGCAGTTTGAATTACGCAAGACAGCTTCCAGCGCGGCAGGCAAGCCGGCCGCTGTTGTGAGCGACGAAGCGGTGGCCCAGGCCGAAACCTTGCTCAATGCCACTTTTCGCCACGGAACGATGGCGCCAGAGGAACTGCCCGGCAAGCTCGAGCAAACCCTCGCACTGGGACGCAATTCCTGGCCGCTGAGCGCGATCCGCCGCCTGGCGGACCGGATGCTCGATCTCTCCGAGGGCCGTCGTAAATCTGCAGCTCTTGAATTGCGCTGGCTTAACCTGTGCGGATTCTGTTTGCGGCCCGGCTTCGGTTTTCCGGGAGACGATTACCGGATCGAGCAGGCGCGTCGAATTTACGCCGCCGGACTTCAATTCGGCAATCAAATCCAGAACGAAATCGACTGGTGGATTTTTTGGGGCCGGCTGGCCGGTGGACTGAACAAGAACCAGCAGGTGGATATCTTCCAGAGGCTGTCGCCGGTCCTGCTGCCGCGCGGAGCAAAAAGGCCGCGCACCAACAATAGCCTCTTGCGCGAGATGTGGCGCACCGCTGCCAGTCTGGAGCTGTTACCGCTTCAGACTAAGACGCAGCTCGGTGATGCATTGATCGTTCAGGTCAAGCGAGGCGAAATGGTGGACACGGGTTTCTGGTGTCTGTCACGAATCGGCGCGCGCAAGCTCTTTTACGGACCCATCAATCAAGTGCTGCCGGCGCCGGTCGCGACGCGCTGGGTGGAGGCACTGCTCAAAATCGCCGGCTCCCAGGACGCTCTGGTTGCGATTGCGCGGCGCACAGGCGACTCTACGCGCGATCTTGCTCCGGCAACGGTGGACCTGGTCCGCCGAAAAATCCCTGAGCCGCTGATCCCCGCGCTCGAGGGCGAAGTAGAGGAAGATCTCGGCAAGGTCTTTGGCGAAGAGCTGCCGTCCGGCCTGGTTGCGGCCCTTGCGTCGTCACCCGCCGCGCCGTGACCCGCCGCTTCGTGACTGAGGACGCAATCGTCAGCAAGCTTCGGCGCCGTGCTCCGCTGATCGGAGATGACTGCGCGGTAATTGCGACGCCGCCGAACTCCGATCTTCTATTCACCACCGACTTCAGCATCGAAGGCGTGCACTTCACGCGTAAATCGACGCCGGAAGCGATCGGATACCGGGCCGTAGGGCGCAGTCTGAGCGACATTGCAGCCATGGGGGGCACGCCGCTCTATTGCCTGGTTTCAATCGCCCTTGCCCCGTGGACAAACCAGCGCTGGATTGATGGGTTATATCGCGGTATCCACAAAATGCTGCGCCAGGCCAAAGCGTCGCTCGCAGGCGGCGACATTTCGCACGCCAGACAATTTGTCTGCGACGTGATGGTGTGCGGCGTCGTCGGCAAAGGGAAAGCGTTGCTGCGCTCAGGCGCGCGTAGCGGCGACATTCTCTACGTTTCCGGCGCGCTCGGAGGTTGGCGGCACAAACGCGTCATCGTACCCCAGCTGGATGCCGGCCGAAAGCTCATCGGCAAGGCGACCGCCTGCATGGACATCAGCGACGGGCTCGCGCTCGATCTGCACCGGCTTTGTAAGGCGTCCGGTGTTGCCGCACAGCTCGAATCGATCCCGCTGCTCCAGGGCGCGACGATCGAACAGGCATTGCATGACGGCGAAGATTACGAACTGCTGTACACGGCGCCACGAGGGGTGCGCGTTCAGGGGCTTCGAATTGGCGCGATCGTGAAAGGCCAGCCCGGAGCGGTCACCTTTCAAGGAAAATTAGTATCAACGCGTGGATACGATCACTTGCGGGCTATTACGACGACCTCCCCACAATAGCGGCGCAAGGGCGGGCAAGCGTTCAGTAGCACCGTGTCGGCGAGCTCCAGGGATGCCAAAATCCAGCGGACTGCGCTGCTCGTGAATCTACCGCGAAAGAATCGCTTGGCCATCACGAGAAGACCCAGGGGCATCAGCGTGACTTCCCGAAGGCGCGAGCGAAGCAGGTTTACATGTCCGTCGTTGAAGAGTATTTCCTCCCCGGCTTCGTCGGGCTGCCTGCTCAATCTCCAGCGTAACCGGCGCAGGAAGTTGAGAATCGGATTGTTGCCGTAAGTTTCCGCCAGCACCAGTTTGCCGCCGGGCCGCAAGACACGCAGCAGCTCGTCCAGCGCATTCGGATACTTCAAAGTGTGGTGGACAGCCGCGCTGGCGTAAATCAAATCGAACTCGTCATTGGAAAAGCAGCTTAGATCGCTGGCATCTCGCGCGATGCCCTTTACGCGCCCAGCGACACCACTGACGTCGGCACGCCGCAGGGCCAACTCAATCGCAACCGGAGAAAGATCCAGCAAAGTTACATCCGCGCCTTCGCCTGCCAGCATCAAGCCCCAATCGCCGGTTCCGCAGCCGTAATCGAGAACGCGCTGGCCGGCGGCGGACTCCGCCAGCAACACTTTCAATACGGTCTCGTAAAGACGCCGACGCTCGTAAATGGCACGGGCCGGATTAGCGAGATCGGCTTCGATCGTCCGGCGATTGCAGATGAGTTGACTAGCGGGGAGGTTCAGGTGCTGCGCGTAGACGCCGTCGTAGAAGCCGCGCTCCTGGTCGGCAGTGATGCTCACGACTAAATCCTATTTCCGCAAGTAAGCGTCGTCGCCGCGAATCCAGTCTTCCCGCGGTGGAGAAAACAGATCGACCACGATACAATCCTCCAGCGCCTCGGCACTGTGCGGAACGTGCGGGGGAATTTGCAGGACTTCCCCGGCCTTCACGACCTTTTCGACTCCGGCTAAAACAAACCGCATCGATCCCTTCTCGATCATCGAGATCTGCTCGTTGTGATGGCTGTGCTCCGGCACTGAACAACCCTTCCGAATATTGAGGCGCGCCACAGTCATTGTTTTTCCGTGAATAACCTGGCGCACGAACAGCGGATTCATCTGCTCTTTCGCGACTTGATCCCACTCATAAAGCTGCATGGCGGACCGATTGTATCATGCAGGCCCAGCTCGTTGTTATGATGTAGATTCTGCATCCAGCACCAACAGAGGAGTCTGAATGAAAGGCGTCGTTCTAGCCGGCGGCACGGGCAGCCGCCTGTTTCCCCTAACCAAGATCACCAACAAGCACCTGCTTCCAATTTACGACAAGCCCATGATTTTTTATCCCATCCAGACACTGGTGGATGCGGGAATCAAGGAAATTCTGCTGGTGACTGGCGGCCGCAACTCCGGCGATTTTTTGCGGTTGCTGGCCAATGGGCGCGAATTTGGACTGAAACACATCGACTATACCTACCAGGAAGGCGAGGGCGGAATCGCCGATGCGCTGGGCCTGGCCGAGCATTTTGCGGACGGCGACAAAATCTGTGTGATCCTGGGCGATAACATCATCGAAGGGACCATACGCGACGCGGTCGACGATTTCAAGAAGCAAAAGAACGGAGCCAAGATCCTGCTCAAAGAGGTCACCGACGCCGAGCGGTTCGGCGTTGCTGAGCTTCGCGACGGCCATATCGTGGGCATCGAAGAGAAGCCCAAGAAACCGAAATCGAACCTCGCTGTAACTGGAATCTACATGTACGACGGCACCGTTTTCGAAAAAGTGCGCGAGTTGGTTCCCTCCGGCCGTGGCGAGCTGGAGATCACCGATGTCAATAATGCTTACATCCGGGAAGGCTCGATGACGTACGCGAATCTGGATGGCTGGTGGACCGATGCGGGCACGTTCGATTCCCTGCTCCGGGCCGCCAATCTGGTGGCCAAGACGCGGCCCAGCAACGATTCGGACAATGAGGAAGACGCTAGCGCGCGAGTGCCGCCGGTTTCGGCCTAGATCACGTCCGCGAAATTTTTCCGCAGTTTGTAGAACCAGGCATAGCCGAGCAAGAACACCACCAATGCAACCGCCCATAATTTAACGAGCGGCAGCAATTCCGGAGCATGGTTTTCCAGAAATATCGCGCGATATCCGCGGACTAACACGTAGAACGGATTCTTCCGTAATATCGCAAATGCCCCGGCGGGGAGAGTCGACAGACTCGACTCGGGATAGCAGATGGGCGTAATGAAGAACCACAACGTCAGCAGGAATCCCATGATCTGGCCGAGGTCGCGCACGTAAACGCCCAAGGCTGAGAGGAACCAGCAAACGCCCAGCGTGAAAAGCAGTTGGGGAACGAGCAGTACCGGCAGCCAGATCACCGAGGAAGGAACCGCTCCGCGAATTAGCAACAACGCCGCAACGAACACGGCGGCGCCGAAGACTTCTGTGATCAATCCCGCCACCACCTGATTTACGGGCAGCGTTTCCAGCGGAAATATCAGCTTCTTAACGAAATTGCGATGTTCCAGAATCACGTGGGGCGCGCGTCCTGCAGGCTCGGTAAAAGCCAACCAAGGCAGCATCCCGGCCAGAAAGTAAAGCGCGAAGCTGGTGGAACTCTGATCGGGGCCAAATCGAGTTCGCAATACAACCCCGAACACGAAGAAATAGGTGGCCATCAACAACAGCGGATTCAAAATCGTCCAAAAGACGTCGCCGAACGAGCCTCGATAACGCGCCAGTATGTCGCGCCGCGCCATGGAAACGATCAATCGATGATTCTCTGCGATGGTTCGGATCGGACCCGAAACAATCTTCGGCAAGGCGCGCCACAGGCGGCGCAATCGAAGCGCGCGCGTGGTCGCGATCTCGTGTGCCAGGACGTCCACCCTGTCATCCGAAGTCTCCGCTCGAATCCGCAGGAACGGCCGGCCCCGCTGATAGGCCCAGCCCTCGGGCTGCTCGATGGGCGAGACATAGACATGGTACCCGCCTGTATCGGGTGGAAACGGAATTGAGATTTCGAAGGATGCTACTTCGCCCGGCCGGATCTCGCGCGCCACCGGAGTCCAGTCGCCTTCCAGAATGAAGAAGTCTGTCTCGGGATCGAAGAATTGCCAGCCCACTGAGAAATTCTCGGGCTTCCACGTTTGGCCGGATCTGTTTTCCAGCGCCAGATGGATTTCGAGCGCGCATCCCTGCGCTCTAACCTCGACGTCACGATATTCGGCTTCCGCCATTATTGATATAACCAAGCCGGGTATCGCTCGCGTACCGGGCCAGTTTTTCGGCCCACGGCGTAGATGCCGTCGCCGCGCAGGTCCTGCGAAAGTTCATAGCGCTGGAGCAGATGTCTTACCCAGGCCAATTCGGGCTTGGGCTCTTCGCGGAATGGGCCGGTCTCAAGCAATGTGACTTCGAATCCGGAATCGAGCAGCAATAGCACGATCTCTTTGGGCGTATATTCGCGATTGTGGCGAGCCTCCGGCTCCGCTCCATCCTCGGGCGCACGAATATAGGCCGGGAAAAACCCTGGATGATATCCTTCCAAGATCGCCGCAATTGCGCGCAAGGATCCGATATTCGGCGTCGTGAGAACCAGGTGACCGCCCGGCTTGAGAATCCGGTTGATCTCCGACATCATGTGCATCGGATCTTCGGTGAGATGTTCGAGCAGCTCGCAACACAGCACGGTGGAGAAGTATTGGTCGTCGTAGGAGAACCGATCCTTCTCCGCATCGAATAATTCGATATCGCAACTGAATTGTTGGCCTTCACTCGACGTGCTGGTCCGGGGCTCGACCTTGCCGGCGGGCCCGTAATAGCAGCCTCGCACTTCGCCATAGCCCAGCCGCGCTTCTAGCGCCGGCGTAATTTGCAGGTACGCGCCCATTTCGAGAACCCGATCGCCGGTCCCGCCAGGCGGCGTGATCGCCAGTGTCTTTTCCAAGCGCGTCAAATGCGTTTCAATATAGCTCTTCGCCGCTGGATCCGGCGACCAGGAAAGAATGTACTCGGGCTCCACGATCACGCTTTCGCGCGCAGGCTCGGGGGCCAGGGCCGGTTCAGCAATCACCGCGGGTTGTGAGACGATCGCATGCCCGTTCGCGATTTGCTCCAAAAACTCGGCGTACTTTTTCGCGACCTTCGGCCAGGCGCACTCCGTTTCCACCCATTCCCGCGCTCGGGCGCCCAAAGCAGAGCGAACGTCGGAGCGGCTCGCCAATAGATTCAAGTATTCGAACAAGTGGTCTTCTTCGCTTGCATCCACCGGCGCTTTCAGACAGATGCTGTCAGGCAGCTCGCTGAACGATCCGACCGCGGAGACGATCACCGCTTTGCCCAACCCCAGCGCGCGCATGAGCGTTCCAGAGTTTTCGCCCACGGTTGGATAGCGAAGATTCAAGACGATGTCGCAGGCCGCGATATAACCTACGAACTCTTCAATGGGCCGGAAACCCAATATCCGCACATGCGACTGAAGATCGAGCGAGCGGATCAAAGAGTCGAGCGCGAACTCGGGATGCGGCTCGCCCACCAGAATCATCTTGACATTCGGCTGCACGCGCACCAGCCGGCGTAGAGCGCGAAGAGATTCGGTGATCCGTTTATACGGCTTCAGAAATCCGAAGATCCCGATCAACGGCGTGGTTTCATCCAGGCCCAGGCGGGTACGATAGTCCATACGGCTGGCTTCCGGAATCCAGGCGCCATGCGGAATTCTCGCCACCGGACCCTCGAAGCCCGCATTCCGAATCTCCGACTCCACACATCCGCTGTGAACAATGGCGGCTTTCGAGCGCGACAGCAGCCGCCGCAGCATGGGCACGCCTTCATAGTCCGGCCCGATCTCTAACGCGCGCACGCGCTGGGCATATTCGAGCGCGGCCGGGCCACCCTCTTGCTCGATGGCCTGCATATATGCATCCCAATCGCCGCGCTTAATCGTCATGTCGGCGATTAAGTGGTGCAGATTCGCTTCATGGACGACCACGACGCCGGGATGCTGGAGCGCAGTCTCGTAGCAAAAGTCGTGATGGGCATTGTTGCCGACCTGATAGAGCACGGCGTCGAAGTTGTTCGGATCGAAGCGGGTGGGTTTCGACGAAAATGTTTCTATCTCCACCAGCCTTTCCAGTTCGTCCAACAAGGCAGCGGAGTAGTCGGCGATCCCGCTCCGGGCAGGCGGCAGCGGAGAAAAGAACGCTAGCTTAATTGACACGGAAGCTTGATAGTGACACGGATAACTACGGAAGAGTTCTCAATTATCTTACAAGCTCCATCGAGAACGTGCCTATCGCCAGCGGGACTCGCACCAGAGCCGGAGTGCGGGCTGGATCTTTCAAGAAAAACACTTCAAAGTTTATCTCCGATGACGGACCTTTCACCGACGCCGTCACCCGATCCGCTTCCGCTTGCTTTTCCCCGAGTGGAATCTTTTGCGTGCCTATAAACTCGATCCGGATTTCGTAAGACGCCCCAAAAAACATGGTCTGCCGCGGCGGCATGCGCCCCTGGCTCAATTCATGACGCACATAATACAAGAACGTAAGCGCGTCCTTGGCGCAGGCCGGCGTCTGGAGCTCAGATTTGCCTCCCCCCGGTGTCTCACGACTCGCGGTCCCGTTTTGCTGATCGAAGGTGGTCTTTTCGTCCGTCTTTTTCGGTCCGTGCGTGGTTGTCCTTTGAAATTCCGCCGAGCAGAAATCCGTCGATGCTTCCGAACGGTATTGGTCGGAAACAGCGAAGCCGGGAATTCCAGCGTCCAGAGTGAATTCGAGATGCAACCGGCCGGGCACATCGGGCGCCGGCTTAGAAATAGAAGCTCGCAGTTGCGCCTCGCCGAGACTCAGCCCGCTGGGCCAATTGATGTTGTAGCGGACCTGTTCATTTTCGATGACGGGAGCATTGGCCGGCGCCGCCGAAATCGCGATCGCCGCGGCGAACAGCATCGGACCGGTCAGTTTTTGAAACGGGTAGCGCATCAGTGCCCAGCCGAAATCGTTTTCATCGCTGCTTCAGGCTTGCGGCTGGCCTCCCCGGCGACCGCGTAGTAGAGATCCAGCGTCTTCCCGGCGGTATTATCCCAGCTAAATGTCGCAGCGCGCTGCATACCTAGACGTTCCATGCGCTGGCGTAGTTCGGGGTTCAACAACAGATCACGCAGAGCCAGCACAATCTCGTCCTCCACATTTGGGTCGAAGAGAATGGCCGCTGAATCGGCTACCTCGGGCATGGCGGAAGTATTGGAACAAGCTACCGCGCGGCCGCAGGCCATCGCTTCCAGGATCGGCAATCCGAACCCTTCATAGAGCGATGGATAAACAAAGAGTTCGCAACCTCCGTAAAGGCGGAGCAGACCTTCATCGGAAACGAAGCCCGTGAAATGAATGCGGTCCGCCGCACCCGATCGCTTGGCTGCGGCGCGAACTGTCGAGGCCCGCCAGTTTTCCTTGCCGACGATCACGAGTTGATGCGGTAAGTGTGGATACGCATGCACTAGCTTCTCGAACGCTCGAATCAGCCTGGCATGATTCTTCCGAGGCTGCAAGTCTCCCACCGTGAGGATATAAGGCGCACGCAATCCAAACGACGAGTACACCCACCGCTGCGCCGACTCACGCGGCATGGGACGAAACGCGGATGCCACCCCGTTGGGCAGAACCACTATTTTGTCGTCATCCAGCTGGTAGGAGCTCAGTATTCTGCGTTTCGAAAACTCGCTCGGGGTAATCACGCGCGCAGCCGATTTTACCGTCCGGCTCACGGTGCAGCGAAGTTGCAGCGCGCGAAAAGGGGTGAAATAGGCCGGATATTCCAGAAAACTGACATCGTGAACGCTCACCACGATCGGAGTGGAGCAGAAGACGGGCGCGGTGTACTGCACATGCAGAAGGTCGGGCTTGTCTTGCCGCAGTCTTCTTGGAAGATCGAAACCCAGCCGGACGAATGGATTCACAGCGACGCGCCTCTTCAGGAAACGCCGGGGCACGTCGGTAAAGGCGTCTTCCCGAGACAAGTAGGTCACGAAGTCGGCGTCTTGATCCAGCTCCGCGAAACAATTCAGCAGATTTCGAACATATGTCTCGTTCCCTGTTAAGTGCTGGCCGATCGCATGAGCGTCTACGGAAAAGCGCATGACCTTCTCCAGTATAGAGTGTTTTCCAATGCCAGACTGCTGTTTACACAACGTTTACAGATCGAAACGCTATCACCTTTGCTCTTATGTTACCTGCAATTGCTGATCCAAGTGGGCGGCTTCGGTTTCCATCGGTTAGACGGCTCTTCTTCGGTGACTGTTTCCAAAGATGAGGTCCAGAGTTCGCCAGGCCGCCGGCCATGTATACCGCTCCTCAAATAGCCGCCGGCCTGCGGATCCGATTCGCAATCGCTCCTCCGGCGACATGAGCAACCTCGTAATAGTATCAGCGAAGTGTTGCGGCTCATCGGCCAGCAAGAGATCCGTCCCGTCGGTGCAATCGAGCCCTTGGGCGCCTATTGTAGTAGAAACGACCGGCGTTCCCGCGGCCCAGGCCTCTAAGATTTTGACGCGTGTACCGCTCCCGGCGAGCAAAGGAATTATCGCGATCTGGCACTCCGCCAGCACCGCCACTGCATCTTCTACAAAACCGGTTACCTGGATTCGTGGTTCACCGGCGACAAAAGGGCGAACCGCCTCGGGGTTCTTACCGACTATTTTCCACTTCAGTTCGGGCCAGCGCGACTGCAGAACCGGCCAAATGCTCTGGTGGAAGAATCGGACTGCCGAAATGTTAGGCGGATATTCGAGATTCCCGCTGAAGACAATCTCAGGGCGCTCCAGCCGGGGTGGTTGAGGGGTTTCCGGAAGTGCGTTCGGGTAAACTGAAACGCTCGTCTCCGCGGCGAGGTGGCGCGCAAGTTCAGCATCGTTAGTTGAGGTGGCCAGAATCGAATCGAATTTGGGCAGCCACTTGCGTTCCAATGTCACGCATGCTGTGGCGAATCGTCTCAACGCCCAGGAGTGCAGCGCGGTTTCAGAATCAGCCAGAGTCCGATGCCAGGCCGATTCGATGTTGTGGAGATCGAGGATCACGCTGTTCGAATGCGGCCGCACCTGTTCGACGTAGGGAGCGCACCAGAAATGCTCGAGGACAGCGGTCTCATAGTGCTGGCCGGCCAGGAGCGTCGATAGGCGACCGCCAAATCCGGAAAAACGATCCACCAGAGGCGGCCGATTGCCGACCAGGCGGGCTGCGTTACGAATAGCGCGCGCGACGGGTCGTTTGGAATGATAAGGCAGATCGATTACATCCAACCGCTCGACTCGGCCTGGGGGAATTGCCAGGTTCGGGTCGGCTTCGCCGGCTTGGCGAAACACGATGGCGTGCACGGCGTAGCGACCCGCCAGGTATTCGAGCAATGACGCCGAACGAAGTGGGCCGCCTCCGATAGCCGGATAGGGCGCTTCCGCCGACAGGAAGAGGGCTTTAGTTTTTTTTCCGGAAGCGCTGTACGGCCTGTCCATAAACCTCTCTAGTGAGCTTGGCAGTTTTTGTCCAAGAGAACTGAGCCGCTCGAGCGAGCGCCCTTACGCGCATTCCCGGGAGTTGTTGAGGATTCGCCAGCACGGATTCTAACGTTTCTATCCAGGCGCGCTGGTCGTTGGGATCCAGCAGAATTGCCGCGTCGCCGGCGACCTCGGAAATCGCCGGATCGTTGGATGCAATCACCGCCGCGCCGCACTGCATGGCCTCCAGCACCGGCAATCCGAAGCCTTCATAGTAGGACGGGTAGAGGCAGGCCAGAGCCTGGGAATAAAGCGGTGCCAAATCTTCCTCAGGCGTGAGACCGCGCAGATAAAGGCCTGCCTCGGAGGAAATCTCCGGGAAATCCTCACGTCGCCGCCCGGCGAGAACGAGCTCTATAGGATGATTCTTGCGCACTTCGCGCCAGACCCCGAGCAAGAGACTAATGTTCTTTCGCGGCTCCAGAGTGCCTACATACAACAGATACGGCGGACCCTCGCGTGGCGCGGCAACCGGATGAAAATGCCGCGCGGCCGCCAGCGGCACCGCAACCACGCGGTCTGCTTGCAAGTGAAAACGCTCGACTACCTGTTTTTTCACTGCTTCGGAGTGGGTGATCAACATAGTCGCCAGACCAAGCCTTAGCAGCATGGGCGTGCGGTTGCGCACGCGGTCGGCTTCGGCATGCCAGGAGGTGTTGAGCCACGGCGATAGATCGTGAAACGTCATCACACTGGGGCGAACCGGCAGATAGGGAACCGAGAAATCGGTGCCGTGGAAGACGTCGATGCCCAGCCGCGAGATCTCACCCTGCAAGCCCCACAGCCACCATCGCCGCTCCAGCAGATTTCGCGGACCGCGGCCGGTCTTCAGATTGGATGGGACGTTCGGGGGCCCATCGAAAGGCTGATCCGAGAGCAGCCAGAATTCGTCTTCAGGAAAATTCGCAGCCAGCGCGAGACTCAGCTCCTCGGTGTAGCGTTTAGCGCCGCCGCTCGGAACCGTCAAGGGAGTCGCG
>Ga0210386_10001056_pt1 | contig 24900 bp, 24 predicted proteins | sample IncBWH32OmetaG_FD_160091 | JGI IMG/M metagenome (GOLD analysis project Ga0210386, IMG submission 160091) | Forest soil microbial communities from Barre Woods Harvard Forest LTER site, Petersham, Massachusetts, United States - Inc-BW-H-32-O ...
CGCTCCGGCGCAGTCAGGACGCCCCGTGGGGGATACGACGTGTTCTTACTGCGCCTCGCGCTCGCAGCTCAGAGCACACTCTTTCTCACTCAGTGACCTCTACCCGTCGCCACTCCGATGCCCGCTGTCTACAAAAAAACTAAGTCTCACTGACCCTTAATCGATCAGACCTATCCGTAGGGGTCAAGAAAAGCTCTTTCGGATCGGCGGGACTCGGGAGAGTCCTGTGAACCGGCAGATTCACATTTTAAACACAAGGGAGAGTATGCGCATGAAGAATCTTGTTATTGGAATTGGTTCGGTCTTGCTCTTTAGTTTTTCGGCATTAGCGGAGGAGAACGAGGCGCCACGTATGGAGACATTCTTGGGTTACACGTTCACGCGAGCCAACTCAGCCACCAACATCCCGGCGTTCAGCGCGAACGGCGGTAGCGGCCAGTTTGTATACAACTTCAACAACTGGTTGGGCGCTGTCGCTGACATGGGTGCTGTCCACAATGGCAACATCCACGGCATTAGCTTGGATAGCACAGCAGCGAACTTTTTATTGGGCCCGCGTGTGGCGGTTCGCAAGTGGTCGCGGGTCACACCCTATTTCCAGACTTTGTTCGGTGGCGTCTACGCCACAACGAGCACGGCCGTCCCTGAGTTGGAGTTGACAGAGGGCCTCCCGGTAGGCTTCAATCTCCGGGCGACCAGGGCGCAAACCGCCTTTGCAATGACGGCCGGCGGAGGACTGGACATTAAGATGAGCAAACATGTTTCGTTCCGGCCTGTTCAGATCGAGTATTTTCTGACACGTCTGCACGACTACCGATCGGCGACTGATAACACCCAAAACAATATCCGCTACAGCGCTGGCTTCAACTTCACCTTTGGCGAGGCCCAGTAGTCAAGCCGCTCGGGAGCCGACCGAAGGCCTGTCGACAAGTGGCGAATCCGCCGACGAAAAACATGGGAAATAGTTTTGTCTGACTGGATTGCGTCCCCACGGTTGGCGGCATGGAGACGCGTCTTGTCACTTCATCAATTCACACTTTTGAAAAGGAGCTAGATTCATGTTAAGAAAAACTCTAATCACCATTGGCTTACTCAGCACGGCCTGCGTTATCCCTATACAGGCGCAGAATCAGAATGAAGAGGGTAAGTTCAACTTCAGTATGGGCGGCGGCCTATCGGTGCCCTTGAACCCGATCGCCAAGTACTCTGGGGTCGGTGGCAGTTTCGTCGGGGGCGGTGGCTACAACCTCGATCAACATAGCTCGATCGTGGGGCAATTCATGTGGGCTGGGCTGCCGCCCTCCGTTGGCGCCATCGCACAACTGAATGGCATTTCTCAGAGCGTCAATCTCTACAGCATTACCGCGGACTACAAGTATAGGCGCGGTTTCGGCAAGACCTTTGGCTATTACTTGATCGCCGGCGGTGGGTGGTACTACAGACATGCGTCGATTTCTAAAAGCACGTTTGTACCCACTGACACTGTTTGTCAGCCGATCTATGGCTGGTATGGATATACCTGCAGTAACGGCTTCGTGAATACGGTAGGCGTGGGCGCTGGGACCAGTTCCTTCGGGGGTAATGGGGGTGTCGGTCTGACGCTCAGGATCAAGGACACGCCTTGGAAATTTTTCGTGGAGTCACGCTACGTCTATGCCGCCAGCCGTTTCATCGCGACACAGGTAGCACCTGTAACTTTTGGATTCGAGTTTCAATGAGAGCTCACAGTTTAGCGGCGTCTACGCCAGGAGCGATGAGTCGCCCGAAAATTCTTCGCATCCGGCGGCCGCCTTTCATCATCGACAGCGTACGGAAGCAGTAGCAAACTTCTCCTCACTCGCCGGCGATCTCTGGGAACTGGATCGCCGGCATTTTTTGATTTAGTTCGTCGCTGGAATAACGGACGCCTGGCTGTTTATGTTCCGGAGTGAGCTTGCGGTAAATAGATCTGAAACATCGTACCGATTCCGGGCTGAGTGTCTACGACGATGTGTCCGCCGCTTTGCTGAACGATTCCGTATACGCTGGAGAGACCTAAACCGCTTCCAGTACTCTTAGTGCTGAAAAACGGCTCAAATAGGTGAGCTTGCACTTCCTGGCTCATTCCGACACCGGTGTCGGCGACGGCCAGCAGCACGTATTGGCCAGACGCAATGCCAGAGAGCCGTGAAACGATACTTTTGTCAAGTTCAATGTTTGACGAATGTATAGTCAGGCGCCCACCTTCTGGCATGGCGTCTAAGGCGTTTGCCGCCAGATTCAAGAGCACCTCACGAAACCGGGAGGAATCGGCGCGAACCGGCGCGAGCGCGGGGTCCAGTTCGATCTGCAACGTGACATTTTCGGGAAGCCGGGGCTTAATGGTGCGGCCAATCTCTTCGACGAGAGCGTTCAGATCCAACAATTCCGGACGGAGTTCCTGCTGCTCGCTAAATGCAGACAGTTGCTGTGTTAAAGCCGCTCCACGCTCGGCCGCTGCTTTGATCTCCATCAATGGGATATACACCGGATCTATGTCCTGGCGATCTTGGAGCACAATATCACAATACCCGCCGATAATGGTCGTTATACTGCTGAAATCGTGCACCAATCTGTCCACGGAATGCCGGATGCTATCCAGTTTCTTGGATTGGATGAGCTCATCCTGAAGAGCTTTAAATACTGTTACATCGCGGCCGACGCTGGCGAAGCCTGAAACTTGGCCTTCAGCATCGTGCAAGATTGTGCTTTCCCACGCAATGAGCCAGCGTTCCCCATTCTTGCCCAGGATTGTACTCTCGAAATGACGCGGCGCGAGCGAGTTAACACGGGCCGCGGCAAACTCTGCCCGCAAATTCTCGCGCCCCTCGGGAGGAACCATAAGGTCGAACCAATTCTTGCCGGCAATTTCGTCCGCCCGCCAGCCTGTTAGCTGCAGCATATAATCGTTGCAATATCTGATGGAACCGTCACTGTCCAGCATGACAGTAAGAAGGTGCATGCTTTCGAGCAACTCGCTCAACCTCCGTTCCGAGGCCTGCAGCGCGTTCTCCATCCGCTTCATTTCTGTGATGTCCCGCGACGTGCCCCAAAAGCGCAGGAGCTTGCCGTCCTCGATGACGCACCAACTCGTTCGCAATAACTGCCGGGTGTGTCCATTCCTGTCCACTGGGTTCGTTGCGGCAGTCTCGAAGCGGTACCCCGAACGAATGCTGGAGCGCAGGTCTTCCGGCAGACGGGGATCGGCGTGAAGGGCCAACTCCTCGAATCCAGTGCCGATAAGCTGCGACGCTCTTTCATAGCCGAGCAGGCGCGCCATCGCGTCGTTGCACTCGGCCAAATAGCCGCAACGATAGATACGCTCGATCTGTTCCTCTTCCGAAAGGTCGGTAGAGATCGGATTTTCAAACTCGATTCGCCACATCCCATCCGTGTTCTGCGCAATGAAGGCTTGATACCGCTGTTCGCTTTCACGGAGGGCTGCTTCGGACTGCTTCCGATAAAGTTCCGCCGCGGCCCGCGGAGCGAACTTCCCGAGCATCGATTTCGGTAGCCGTGTGTTATCGAGGGAATGCCGGAAAACGGCCATCATCACCCCCGAGGCCTGCTTTTGGCCGTCCAGGATGGGGACAGCAACGCAAGCTTGCGCCCCGATTTGAGAGAGCAGCGGGTCTGATGGAAATCTCTTTAAAACGCCCCGCGTGCAGGACCACGGTTCACCGGTTGCCACCAGTGCCGCGACGCTGCCTGCCAGGACATAATCAGGGCTGCATTTAGGTTCGCTGTTCACAAACGATGCCAACGTCCTGACTCTTTCAGTCTGGCCGCCCACGAACTCACCGAGGTAGACACAGTCCGCGGTCAGAGCTTCCGCGAGGTTTGTCACCAAAGATTCGAAAAACTCCTCACCGATCGCCGCCGAAACCTGGCTGGCTATCTGGGAGGCAGTTTTGTGCCTACTCGTACTGGATGGATGTGTGGTGGTTGAACTCATCGTGATTTAAGTGCTGCGAGCATACGCTAAGCGGCCATATCGTGGCTTGTATGTGAGTGTGCTCAGGCCTTTTCGTCCGCAATGCTTCCGGAGCCGAGTCCGCAACTCAACTCTGGCTCGCCCCAATCGTGATTTCGCGGCCGGAACCGAGAGCCCCAACCGGGCCGCGACATCCGGCATCGGTAATCGCTCAACATCGCTGAGCATCATGACGTCCCGCAAGAGGGGCGGAATCCTTGAGATCTCTTGCCGCAGGAGGTTTTCGAGCTGCTGATCGCCGAGTTCATCTTCGGGACCCGGCACCTGCGCCACTAGCTCGACACGAATATTTGATTCGGTGGATTGGTCCAGGTACAAGAAGTGAGCCTGACGATCTTCGCGGATTCGCATGAGGCATTGATTCTCCACAATGCGGCTTAGCCAAGCGGCGAACGTTCCTTCGCCCCGAAACTGCGCTAAGCGCTCGAAAGCTTTCCAGCAAGCATTTTGCACTTCATCCTCGGCGTCAGTCTGGTTGCGAATAAGAGAAGACGCCCGTTTAAGACAACTAGCGTAATGCCTTTTGATGAGTTCTCCAAAAGCCGCCGTATCACCTTGCCGAGCCGACGCGATGAGTTCTGGCTCCGCACCAAAAGCATCTGTTGTATCAGTCGTGGCTGTTTCTGCGAACACAGTCTGGTTTTCTATGGGGCGTTGTGGATGGATTGTCACAGCAAGCAAGGCTGCGTCTTCGCCCTGAGACACATGTTCGTTTAAATGCTCCAGCATGCATTTCGAGAACGCACTCGGAAGACCATCCAAGTGTTTGTAGCGGGCGGTCTTAGAATCAGGTGCTTACAAGAATCACCGCACACGCGAAGATTTGCGATTGAACATTTTGGTCCAGCGCCACTGCGCCCGCACTACGTTTTGGAACAGTTGCAGCGTAATACCGGTCTGCGAGCGCGCCTGTTTTTGGGGGTTGAAATTTAATGCGTCCGAAACAGCTGAGATGGAATCGTGTGTAGCGACCGTAGCATCACCCAAAACCCCTCTAAATGGAGAAATACTATGCCCGTAAAGAATCCAAAAGAACTCTTCGTCTTGCTGCTCAGTGATGTGCGGCAAGCCACCGAGCGAACGACAAAGATCTTTCAGGAAATGAGCCAAGCCGCTCAGCATCCTGATATTAAAGAAGCCCTGGAGGCACGTGTCTTTGTATCAGACAAAATCTTGAACTCACTGGATGAGTGCTTTAAGCTCATCGGAGAGAAGCCAGTAAAGCTTAGTGGCCACCTTCACGATGTCTTTGCAGAAGACTTCCGCAGGGAACTCGCCGAGATTCAGTCTCCGGAGGCAAAGCGCCTCTTCATCCTGGTCAAAGCCAGTCACCTGATTCATCTGCGCGTGGGTGAATACGTGGCTATGATTGCCGCGGCGGATGTGACCGGCCATTTCGGCGTCGGCGTATTGTTGGAAAGCTGCCTGGCGGATACACTTTCCTTCGTTGAACGAACTCGCCGTCTGATTCGGGACCTTTATCGGGAGCGTGTCGCGGCGTAACCCCTTGACTTAAACGAAAGGCGAATGGGCGTGGGAACGAATCTGTCATCTGATCGTGTGGAATTCCGTTGGCATCGAGGTGATGACGGTAGCTGCCATGGCGGCGGCAATTGTTCCCTTCGCCCTCATCAGGCACGCTGTGCGCTATATCCCGCAGTGCAGTACTTCCGGTACTGCCGGTACCGCCGAGAACGAGAGTCCTTCTTGAGCCAGCCCCCTTTAAATAATGTCGTAACTCTAGCCCGCCTGATTCTGGTCTGCGGACCAAACGTCGCAGAACGACGCGATCGAATTCTCTACAACCCCCGGCCGAGGGGATGCATCTGTTTTCCGGCGATGCAAAGGACTCCCGTTGCGCTGTCAGGTCCTCAGGTGCAGCGGGGGTCCTCCTTTTCACTCCGCAAGTAGACAGGGCCTTCGTCCAGTCCTCGGTGCCTCCCGAAGAGTATGAATGAATTAGAAATGCGGTCGTGGGACGATCTCGTGGCCCGGATGGATGGGCCATTGGCTTTTCGATTGATTATTCAACCTACAGCTGCCACCCTCCTCGCAATCCGTGCAGGAGTGAGGGATGCACGGTCGGGACAACCGGCCTATGGTTGGGCGATTGTCACCGATCCTGTTCGCGGGCGCAATCTGCTCCAGGAAGGTTTGAAGGAGATCACAAAGGTTTTCCTTGTTGCAGTCGTCATCGACCTTATCTACGAAATTATCGTTTTTCACTCCATTTACGTTGGTCAATCGCTGATCGTCACTGTAGCTGTTGCGTTACTGCCCTATGTGTTGATCCGTGGCCCTATAAACAGGATCGTACGGCGCTGGAATCGTGCGCGCACTCCAGCAGGTACTCTTACGGATCTACACGGAAGGATTCAGGATCCAAAATAGTCGCGCACATCGGACGAGTACCCCCTCCTGAAGATGTGCACCGCCGATGTTAGGATACCGTATGAGGATTGCGTAGCTCGATTCCCAACATCACCAGGAGCACACCGATGGTCAGGGCATATCCAGCGATTACCCAAACCAACGCTAAGGCCTCGACTCCTGCCCGCAGCATCAACATGAATGCGAACAACACCGGTGCCAAGCCGCTGAGTACCAACCAGACCTCACCGGAAATCTCCTTCCTCAGCCGGATAGCCCCCACGATTCGAAGGAATCCGGTCGACATGGCCCAAATCGATATGAAGAATACGACTTATTAGCGAAAACGCGCCATGACTCCGGGCCACGCGAAAGCCAGCACTCCAAACGCGATTGCAATCAAACCTCGCATAAGCACCGCCCACCAGCGCCCCGCGAACAAACTCGTAGACTGTTGTACAGAATAGTCGCTCGCCATAAATGATCTCCTCTAGCTAGCTCTCTTGATGCGAGTCTGAAAGAACGGGCAGAAAAGAAAGGCTCGAGACTTAGCGCCATGACAACAGATGAAAAGTGAGTCATCGGTTGCCTAGGGGAATCCTTGCCGAATAGGAGGCGTGTTATGCCCGCATCTTCTTTGCTGATGGTAATACTCCTGCTGTGGTCGAGCCCGGTACTCATCTACGCGATATTATTCTTCCCAGAACTGAAACAGCTCGTTACGGGCGAGATTTGTCCGGACAAGGACGACGAAAGCGACAAAGCGGGCAGCGAATTGCCGATTGAATATCTGTTGCCAATGGTGGCAGGGGCAACCGTTGCGTTGATTTTTGGTCTTCTTGTGGCCGCGAGCTGGCCGGTGTGTCTCATGCTAATGGGCGCGGCGGCCGCGCTAATGGGCGGGGTGGCATTTACAATTACCCAGCTACAAAGTCTCGGACTCCCACGGAAGCCTCGCACTCCAGACCAACCCACGCGATCAGTGGAATCGAAACTAAGGGCCCAGCGACAAAAGCTAGTGAAGCAGCCATCCGACAAATATGAACCATATCCGCATCATGAGAATTACCCTGAAAGCCCGGGGGAGGATCAAGGGCAGCTTACATCGCATCTGCCAGGTTCGACGCCCTTCTTTGGGGAGTCGAGTGTTCCTACAAGATGGCGAATCATCCAGCGCTTCTTGCCTCAGAACCCGACCAACATGTGGAAAGAAGATTAGCTAGGGTGGTCGCGCTGTTCGATTGGGGCGCTTTGATTCTCCGGTGTGGCGAGAGTCGGTGGCGGCGTGCGGGGAGCCACGTGGACGCCTTCGGGGGTCACAACCAGTGATTTAACCTCCCCGTGGGCACCCGTCATAGCGACTGGTTTTCCGTTCACCGCCATTGTCAGGCCCGCCGCATTTCCAACAAGGACCGCCATTCTGGCGGACGCATCAAATTCTTTCCTCTGAAGCCCCTCGATCATTCCGCTATAAGCGGGTATCCCATCGGTTTTGATCGATAGCCATACAGGCTCGGTGGCAGCAAACACCACGTGCAAAGCAGCGACACGGGACTCCAAGCGAACCTGGTTCGCGGACGGCAACGGCAGCGGCTCTTCGACGCGGTGAAAGTCTCGTTGCAGCGGTGGGGCAGATGTCACGGCAAGGTGTGGATCAGGGCTCGCCCGTCTGCGGCGCGCCACTGGGCCCGGACCAATGGTGCTGGTCTCGAACAAACTCCGCTGCATGTTCTCCCACAGCGTGTAGATACCGCCGCAGCCGAACATGGCTATTCCTAACCATGCCAATGCAGGCAGCCGCGGAAGATACGATAATTTATACCGGGGTTTCGGGTCGGATATAGGAACGGGCGGTTCTTCGAACTGTTGTTTAAGCGATGCGATGATCTCCTCTTCGTTCAGTTCGAGCGCGTGCGTATATTGCCGAAGGAAACTCCGTGTAAAGAGGCCGCCGGGAAGGCGATCGAATCGATTCACTTCTATCGCCTGCAGATAGTGCAGGCCAATCTTGGTATGCGCAGATACTTGTTCAAGCTTCAAACCGCGGCGCAAACGTTCGCGTCGGAGTGTATCGCCGATCGAATCCATAACGGACTCCCCCTGGCCGCTCTACGGCCATAGTCGGGGATTTCCGGTTTGGCTTTCCGGATTCATTAAATTGTACGCGCGGGCTCGCGTATTGCTGCTACTTGACCGCCTTCGGCTACGATCTGGGCTGACGTTCTCGACGGGTTCTATTTGAAAGTGGCGCAAGAAGCACAGGACTCGAACTACGTAGCGACGTGTTTCACGAAATGGCGGTACGCCGTGATAGCGGTCGACCATGGCTGGACCGGCGTTGTAGGCGGCAATCACGCGCGGCAAGGAGTTGCCATACCGATGGTATTTATCCATCAAGAAGCGCAAGTAGTGCGTTCCTGCATCGATATTTTGCTCTGGGATGTTCGGATCTGCGCCGTATTGCCGGGCGGTCTCCGGCATCAATTGCATGAGACCGATAGCCCCCTTTGAGGAAATCACATCGTAATTGAAGTTCGATTCTGCCGCGACTATGCTCTTGACAAATGCCGCAGGTACACGGTGCTTCGCGGCGGCCCCGAGAATGAGGGCCTGGGTATCCACTGGTTTTACAAACGCCGGCCCAGGCGCCGCAAAAGGCATCGGTACACTGTCCTGAGGTGTGAAGAACCTCTGGCCGAGTAGTGCGAAACCGATGTTTGGCAACCCGAAAGGTTCGAAGGCAGGGGCTGGGCAGACCAGGAATACGAAGCATATAACAAACTTCATCCATTGTTCCGGTTATAGATTGTGCAAGTACAAACTGGTTGACGCGCAGGGAGGGTCGTTCGTTCAAGCCAGGGGGATAAATCTCCAGACCTTATTGAAGAGATGCCTTTTGGGGCTGGAAGAGCCATAATCTTTTCCCTGGGAACGCAAACAGGTCAAATAATCTACGCCCGCTTTCTCAGAGGTCCATCTTCGTTTCCAGACTGATCCGAGCGCAACGGCGAAGCCGGGTCAACGCAACACAGGAGATGTGAGATGTACCAGCCGGTTCCGTTACTTGCACTTATTTTATTCGTGGTGATACCGAACATCTATTCTCAAACCCAACTAGGTATCAACGTACAGAAGCCATGTGACGTCTGGGGGCAAGTAGCCGGAGATGCCCGTCAACTCCAGGACGGTCTAGACGTAGAGCTTATCGGCCGGGATAAAACAGCCAAACAGAGAGTTCACGTATCCAGTACCGGGAATTTTGACTTCCAACCGGTACCGCCCGGTCAATATCAATTCCGCGTAATCGATCGGGCCGGTGTGGTAATTCACGAACAGTCCGAGCTGTTGGGCGGCAGGCAGGGCTTTGTACTGCTTCTTATACCGGATATGCGCTCAGAGAGTTCCACCAGAAACACTGTGTCTTTCGCAGCCTTAAAGCACAAGACGCCGAGCAAGGCATGGGATGCGTTCCGGATGGCGCAAAAATCCGGCATCGCAGGTGAGACAGAGAAATGCCTTCAGCACTTAAACGACGCTCTCTCAATCGACCCAGAATTTGCGGAAGCTCACAGTGATCTCGCGGCCAGATACGCGAAGATGGGTCGGGTCGACGAAGCCCTCCAACATGCGCAAATGGCATTCAGCCTAAACTCCGCGCTGCCCGAGGCCGGCTGCAACTTTGCACTGATGCTAACGAGCCTGAAAAGATACCCGGAGGCCGAAATCGTAGCTCGGCGCTTGCTCACCGGCTCGTCCTATCTCCCGGTGCTGCATGGCGTGCTTGCGATCAGCCTTATAGGGCAGGGACGAAAAGTCGACGAGGCATTTGAGCACTTGCGACTGGCCGCTACAGAAATTCCCTTCATCACATTGCTCGCGGCGCGCGCCCTCGCCGAGGCGGGTAAGGCTGCGCTTGCGGTCGATCAAGTGAAGACGTACCTCCAATCGTCGGCTCACGAGTGCGAGCGCCAGGAATTGGAGGCTTGGGTTTCCTCAGTCCAATCACAGATCGCGTCACGAAAGTGAGACTGTGTTGTTGTAGTTAGCGGCGAGGGACAGCATCGAAATTATCCCAGCGCTGCTCACCGATGCGTCGGCTGGATTGCCACTGCTTCAGAACAGAACGCATACCAGCGGGTTCCGGGACAAACTCCATGCTCCCAGCGCCTGCAAACGTTTACTGTGGAAGCTTCCCCAGTGCCGTCGCCGGCGGATTTCGCGAAGCCCCAACCCGCCGTTGCACTCCAACTGAACGCGGCTCCGACTCCGTAGGTGTGCGGCTGGGGCGCCCAGTCTGCCGAGCCAACGTAAGGCGTGTAGCTCCATCCCGTTCCATATACAACAATGTTGTCCTGGGAGACCACCGTGCCACAGTAGCCCGGGGTGTAACCCATGTAGACGGTAGTCGACGTATAGCCGAAAACCTTAACATAAGTCACATAGTGAATCGGACAGCTCGGCGGTATGGTATAGATCGCCCGAGGGATAGAGACAGCCACGGTCCACGGACCTGCAGCGTTGGGCGATGCAAACCAGACCGCGTTCTGGACTGCATAGTAGGTCTTGCTGGCGGGTACGTAGACAATCGGGGTGGTCGCGTTGACCGCATAGAGAAGATGGGTGCCTTCAATACGCTGAAAATCAGGTGTGCCATAGAATGCCACACGGAGTATTGTTGCTTTTCGCGATATGGCTACTGCTTGTGGAATCTGGTTTGCGATCAGAGCTTCCTTGGCTTGCGGCGTTCCCGGAACGGAAACGAGGACGCTTGCCTTGGGACCGAGGGCAGGTATCTTGGCGAAGTCAGATGGCAGATCGGTGGCCGTTACGTAAGACCATTGGCCGTCCTGCAAAGAATTAGATCTGAACCAGCGGCCAGACACCAAAATGTAAAACATCTCGTGAGAGGCGTCCAGAAAGATGTTGTTACTTGAGTTTTCAACGTAGAGGAGCTTGGTGCCCGTAACCTTCGCAAACTTCGGTTGGCCGTATGTCACAAGTAATTCAGCCGGAACAGTACTCAGGTAGATTGCAGGAACCTGCCCCTTTTCAAAAGCCTGCTTAAGCGACTGCTTAGGACTACCGAGAGGGTGATTCCGACTCGTCTGGCGCGCGGCCCGTCTCAACGTGTCAAGCGATTTTGCTTGAGCGTCCTTGACCAGAGACCATTGCCGAGTCTCAGCGGAAGCCCGCAACCAGCCATCCATCAGAGCTAGGTAGTACACTTGCTTGTCTGGATCAAAGGCGATAAGCGCGCGCGTGTTGATAATCGTTTGCAGGTGCTTGCGGGCTTGCCGAAATACGGGATCGCCGTCAATTAATACGAGAACCGCCGGCCTGCTACTGCAGATTATGCGGGGTTCCTCATTCTCGAGCTGATAAGTTTTCTCCTCGTCCGTAGTCTTCGTCGCGATAAATGAGGGCACTAGCAGATCTAGAGGGATAGTCTGCATCGACGGCGGAGATCGAAAGGCCGCGAGATACTGCAAACCATTGTTGACAAGCGATGGAAAGTTGTATCTCGTAACCTTAAAGTCTTCCAGCGTGACCAGGCGACTCACTTTATCCACTTCGGGGCGAGCTTCAAACCAGATCACTCCCTTGGCGTTATCGTCGGAATCTTGTTTTTGGATCACGACGGCCGCATGCGCTTCCAGTGTGTTACCGGACCATCGATCCAATTGCGGCTGGAAAATCGCAATGGTCGTTCCCGCCACGACAACTCGACGTGGCCACGAATCAAATCCCGACCGAAGGCGCGAAACGCTCGCCGTTTGCCAAACTCCGGCTCCAGGTAAGGTGCGACAGAAAATTATGAGACCGAGGGCTATAGCCGGCCCGCGAACGTTCGGTGCGCGCATATTTCCGACGATCGTTTAAAGGGGTTCAACGGATTACCCGCTTGATTCAGCACTCACACGGAACGGCGAATCAGATGGTATGTGAATAGAACCACGATGGCGCCAACGACAGCCACAAGCAGACTATAAATATTGACACCACTCACACCACTCGCGCCCAGGAGCCCAAACAGCCATCCGCCTACAACCGCGCCAACGATACCGAGGACGATATCGAGAAGAAATCCTTCCCCTTGCTTATTCACGATCTTGCTGGCAATGAAACCTGCCACTAGACCTAATACGATCCACGCTAAGAACGACATAGAACACCTCCCGCATTGTTGGTGATGAACAAACAAGCTAGGCGGCTCAAGAAACGCCGTTACTGCTTGGTTCGGATGTTTGCGGACGGATCAGACTCATTCCGCTCGAGGGCGAAAACAGATGACCGATCGTAAAGCCCTTGGTTCGCTTCCGTGAAGTGACTTCCGCCGTCTTTACTCCGCAGAATGCCTTCGTCAGTAGCCGCGAAAACGTGGCGTGGGTCCGCGGGGTCAAAGGCGACCGACCGAGTTGTTCGCCTCGAAAGATGGCGCCAGGTAGCTCCTCCATCGGGCGACTGTAGCAGTCCTGCATCGGTTCCAACGAACAGGGCGTTGGCGCTGTGAGGAGCGTGGGCGACCACGTAGGTTCGAAACTGCGCGCCCACGGTTCGCTCCAGACTGGCCCAGGTGTCGCCACCATCCAAACTGCGGTAGATGCCACTGCAAGCGCCAGCGAACACGCGCCGGGATCGCGTCCCATCTACCACGATCGAGAATATATCGGAGTCTTCTGGCATGCCCCGCTGGAGCGCATGCCAGCTCGCGCCGCCGTCGGTCGTCTTCCATGCCAAGTGAGGTGTCCCCGCATATAAGATGTTTCTGTGAGACGGATCGAACGCCAAGGAAACCACGGGCTGGGGTCCGGCATATCCACTCGCAGAGACGTGGATCCACTTATCCCCCCCATCACTTGTGATGAATATGCCGTCCTCCGTTCCCGCAGCGATCACCCGTGAGTCGGCCGTCCAGGAGGCGAGCGACCACACTTGCTTTTGGCGGAGATCGCGCAATTGCTCCCAGGTGGCGCCTTCGTCGGGGCTCCGAAATAAGCCAGCATACCGGGGTATTTCGCTTGTGACGCCAACCAGGTAGACATTGGTCCTGACTGGATCGATCATCACGGCATGCAGGGTAGACCGCAATTCGGCTGGAAAGGGGATCCGAGTCCAGGAATCGGCTCCATCCCGCGAGCGATATAGCAGGGCGGTAGCAGTTCCAGCCAGGAGCGTGCCTTGGTGGTGAGGATCCGCCCGAACGATCGTAACCGGAGCAGGAAGTGCGCGATCCACCTGGCCATGTAAATGCGATACACACGTTGATGCCATAGCGAAAGCCGTCAGTCGGACGGTAGTCATCGGAATCCAGTTTGGAGACAAATTCTTCAACGGTGGAGGAGATGCTGAAGCTGCGAGCCTGCCTTACGAAATCCATAAGAGAGATAGAAACCGCTTCGCAAAAAAATTAGAGCGCCTTCATGCCCAACTCATCAGGCAAGTAGTCTCGGGGTCGGTTCAAAACGGTCCTTGAAGGACCTGCAGGCGAAAGCAAAACCCGAAATCTGTTTTCAAGGAGATTATCTCGAATGAAGCGCTGCATTAGTGTTATCGGAGCTGCCGTGCTGCTTGTATCTGCCGGGGCCGCGCAAGATTGGCCAAAGTATGAAACGTCGCTGGATTATACCTTCACTCGCTTTAACTCGGCGACCAATGTACCTGCGTTTAGCGCGAATGGCGGCAGTGGCCAGTTTGCTTACAACTTCAATCGGTGGTTCAGCGGGGTCGTTGACCTCGGCGCCGTCCACAATGGCAACATTCAGGGATTTAAGCTAGATACCACCATTACTAACTACGTGGCCGGGCCGCGCATAACGATTCGCTCGGGCTCCCGGATCACGCCTTACTTCCAGGTTCTGTTTGGTGGGGTGTACGCCACTACCAGCACGGCAGCATCCCTCGCGGCGATAACGCAAGATGCCGTAGTAATACCAGCGCGAACCACTATCCGTGCGACCAGGCAGGAGACCGGCTTTGCCATGACAGCTGGAGGGGGGCTGGATATCAAGATCAGCAAGCATGTGAGCTTTCGGCCGATCCAGGTTGAGTATTTATTGACTCGACTCCAAAATCTCCGCACGTTTGACGACAACAACCAGAACAATATCCGATACTCTGCCGGCTTTAACTTCACGTTTGGCGGCGAGGAGCCAACGCCGCCACCCCCACCGACTCAGCCCCAGAAAACGTGCCCCGACGGGACCAAGGTTCCGGCCGATGTAGCTTGTCCGAAACGGAATGTAACACTCAGTCTGGCAGCGGCCCCGCAGGAGTTGTGTCAGGGCGAGAGTGCACAGGTGAATGCGTCGATCGCCGGCGCGGACAGCGGCCAGTTGAGTTTCCAGTGGTCTGTCAATGGTCAGCCGATCGGCCAACAACATGCCTTCGTATTCGGTACGGACGGCCGGGAACCTGGGACATATACCGTTGCGCTCACCGTCCATAGTGACACCGTTAACGCGGCCACTGCACAGACCACTATTAGCGTACGCGAGTATCGCGCGCCCACCGGCACGGCTCAAGCAGATCCTGCCGAAATCTTCGCTGGAGAAAAGTCTACGCTCTCTGCAACCTGCCAGGGCCAATGCGGCGGAACCATCCAGGCGCCCATCTTTACCGCATCCGAAGGTTCGGTGCAAGGAAATCAGTTCGATTCAACGGGCGTGCAATTCGATGCCTCGAACAACTCGGAGCAACGAAAGGCCGTGACCATTACCTCCGCCTGTACGGATAGCCGAAGCACCGGAACAGCAACCACGACTATTACAGTTATTAAGAAAGCCGTGATCACACCCATACGGTTGCCGGATGTATTGTTCGATGCCAATAGCGCCCGTGTGAACAATTGCGGCAAGCGTATTCTACTGGAGCAGTTACGAGCCTATTTCGAGAGGGACTCAGCCGGTAAGGTCGTGCTAGTTGGCCATTCGTCCAGTGATGAGACGGCTGCCAATCTGGCTGAGCAGCGCGCTTTGAATGCTGCAGCGGTGATCACCGCTGGCACCGGAGTCTGCCTGTCGATTCCTCAGTCCCAGGTGCTAGTAAGCTCGCCCGGCGTCGAACAGAATGGAGTCGGCTTCGAGCCCGGCTTCTGTAGTTCTTCAGTACGCGGGGGTGCCTCGGCTACCGCGGAGATGCGCCGCGTCGAGGTGTGGTTCGTGCCCAATGCCGGACAACTTCCGTCCTCATTGAAGACTTACCAGGACGCCAGTGCTCTGCCCGTCAGCAGTCTCGGCTGCCCAAAGTAATCTGGTTGCATGAATTGGCGGATCGGCGCTGCGCTGCATTTCCACAGCGCAGCCCGATCAGCCGAGAATAGGCGAACCCCCGCCGAGCCTCCGAGCCTGCCACACCAACGGGGATTCTTAGCGTTCTGCCCTATGATGCCAGCGCTCGGCCAGAAGTTGTAAGAAATTATCGAAATGCCGCTCAACTAATAGTCGTTGGCTCGATTTTCAAGTTTCACGGCTCTGCGAGTCATCAGCTTTATGACCTTCTGCTTCTGTTTGGGACTCAGGATCGAAGCGATCTGCCGCCGAGTCTGGACTCGAATCGTTTGCTCTTGGGAAAACACCCTTGCCACCGAGAGATTCTGGTTCCCGCGCGCCATCTGCAACTGTAACGCCTCGCCGGCCATAATCTGCTCAACCTGTTCTCGCTGCACATGGGTCAGGTTCAGTCGGTCGAGCGTGTCCTCGAGCCCTATCTGCAGTGTTTCCAGATTTGGAGCACGAACGCCCGGGCCCATTTGAACCACGTCGGTGCCCGCGTTTGCACAGAGGCTGTGACGGGGAGCGATGAAAAAGCTGGCGACTGCCAGTGCCAGAATCGGGCCTTTGATCATATTCGAAGAATTGGTTTTCATGTACTTGAGGATTCCCGGCGCGGAGGTTCGTCGTAACAAAATGCGACATCGAATCTCACTAGTCCCAGCATGAATTGTTCCAAAACGTAGAGGCGCGTTAACATTCCTGTACCAAAATGTCGACGAAACACGTCCCGCACTTCCCGACGGCCACGTAAGTCCGTGATTCCAGAATACGCGACCTGCCGGTCTGTGCTGGTCTTCCAGATGCCTTTCAACAGGCATGCTAGAGCGATTGAAGAATTTGGTTCAGAACGTTGGGGCAGGCTCCGAAAGCAAAGAACAGAACGACCGAACGTTGAAAGAGTGCGCCGGAGGTGACCGGAACGCCACCGCCAGCGAGCCGGATTTGATTGAACTGGCACGGCAAGGCGACACTGCTGCGTTCGGCGAACTCATTAAACGCCACTACAACATGTGCGTCAAGCGAGCGGCGTCTTTCATCCGTAACCCGACCGATGCCGAGGATGAAGTTCAGAATGCGTGCTGGAAAGCCTTCGAGCGATTAGCGCAGTTTCGTGGTGATGGAAGCTTCTCGGCTTGGCTCAGCCGTATCGTGGAGAATCAGTGCCTCATGAGAATTCGCGAGGACCGACGGGCGAGGTTTTTGTATCTGGATGATTCAACAGAAGCAAATGTCCGCGCCGAACTGATCGCTCAGGTGCCTGGGCCGGAAGATGAGCTTGGCGATCACCAAGTCGAGACCCTGTTGCAAAGAGAGATTTCACGGATTCCCCCACTTCTAAGAAACGTCATGATGCTCAGCGATGTGGAACGATTACCCATGCCAGACGTGGCCGCTCGGCTGGGACTCTCCGTCCCGGCGGCGAAGTCCAGGTTGGGGCGCGCCAGAGTTGAATTACGCGCGCGCCTAAGGAAGTTTTGTGGGCGGCGTGGCTTCAGCACTCTTACTCACAAGACGCGCTACGGACGCCTGGCATATACGCGCAGCGCTTAACAGCCTTGCGTCTAGTCATAGCTGGTGCCCATACGGAACCGAAAGTCACTCCACCGGCGCGTAATAGCCACGCCTCCAAGAGGCCTGAAGTTTCTGAGAGCGTTTGGGCTGCACCAGTTTCACTTCCACGCGGTGATACTTGCCGTTCCGCGACATTGATTTGGGCGCGTAACCCAGCACGTACTGAGCGCGCAGCGCCTCGGCAATCTTGGATGCGACTTCGGGCAACTGATTTACATCTTCGATCTCGAACAAGCGTCCCCCACTCTGTTTAGTGACGCCGCGGAGCAGGGATGGCCCATCGAGCTCCTCGCGTGTTTGCCACCGTGTCTCCCACCTATCAAACATGCCCATAGCGTAAATCTGAATGTCCGCTTCGCGCACCAGATTCTTGAGTTCACCCAGCGTATACCTGCTACAATTGTCTCCACCGTCTGAAATGATGATGAGCGCTTTTCTCGCATTGTTTGCTTTCTGCATGCGGCGGATTGAGAAATGAACTGCGTCCAACAGTGCCGTGCGTCCAGACGGCCGAATGTGGGCAAGTTGCTTTTGAACTTCTCCTGTCGATTGAGTCAGATCGGTGGCTAGTTCGGCCCGTTCATTGAACTGGACCAAAAAGAATTCATCACCCAGGTTTGCGGTATTGAGAAAAGCTGCAACTGCTTCGCGCGATTGACGCAATTTGTCATGCATACTTGCGCTGGCATCGAGTACAAACCCTATCGAGATGGGAGCATCTTCCATCGCGAAATGAGTGATTACCTGCTCAGATCCATCCTCAAACAGCCTGAAGCGCTCTTTTTCAAGTCCAACGATCGACTCACCGTTTCGATCAAGCACGGTTACCGGGATTTCTACCAGATCTGAATTCACGCGAATCGCTACAGGCTTGCTGGCGTGCGGTTCGATGGAGAAGCCGGCGACCTGTGCCAGCGCAAGAACCCCGGATGATACGGGAAGGGCGCAAAAAAACAGCAGCCACATAATCACCGGCTTGATTATGGTGGGCGGGCAAGCGTTATGGTCAACCTCGAGTCGCATGGTTCGCTCCTCTGAGTGTCGATGCGTCTGGAACAAGGGCCGCAGTATTTTTTTGCCGAATTAATGTGTCAGCCTGAAACGCCACAGACTTCGTGTTTCGTGATTATTCTTCAGAGATCTTCCTCGATGGAGGGCAAGAAACTGGAATTGGCCAAGGTGGCCGTGCTTCATGTTGTAGAGAATCTTCCGCGTGGCGATGCTCTCGGCGTGCTGGCCTTCGCTGATACTGCTGAGTGGGCGGCCCCGGTTCACAAAACTGCTGACAGGACTTCATTAATGATGCGTTCGAACCAGTGAAGGCTGGCGGAGATGCACGGATCGCACCGGCGTCCTCCGAGGCCTTGAGCCGCGTCCTAGCGCTGGATGTGTCGTCCAAGCATATTATCCTGCTCACGGATGGCTATATCGAGGACGTTGCACTGGCCCGGCAGGCTGCTGCATGGGGAGTGACGATCTCAACCTGGGGATTAGCAGAGCGCACGAATCGGAGCTACTTTAGCAGATTAGCCCAGTGGGCCCATGGAGAATCTTATTATCGTCAACAACCCTTGGGAACTTAAAAGCGACCATTTTTCGAGACGCACTCGCGAATAGAAGTTCAGCCACACTTGGTCACGGTTTCGAAGAATTCGTTCCGAAAGAGGGAGCTCAGCTTGTCATCAGCAAAGAGCCACGGGATCCGCGTCTGATCATTTGGCCATATGGGCGCGGCCGCGCCTAAATCTTCAGCTCAGCCGCTATCCGCCTGGTAAGGAATCCGACCCCTTTCGAAAGTGGATGATATTTGGAAAAACGCGGGTTAGTGATCTTCCGGACGTACGGCAGGTCGGAATCACTACTGACTACGATAAAGCAAATGATGAGTTCGTAATTGACTACAGTTTCGCTCCAGACGTCTACATTTCATTGATCGACACTGGGATTGTCGCCATCGGGCCTGAGGGTTTTGGAAAGCCTCTTCCCGTTGGAAAGTTGTCAGAAGCAGTGTTCCGGGTTCTCAACGGGCGGGCGCTTCAATCCCGAGCTAGGTTCTATCTTCGTTCCGGATGGCCAAGCAGTTGTCCGGAAGCTCCGGTTATGGCCAGCACTCGTCGTTTTGGCCGTTTTTCTATTTCTCATCGGATGGAGCCCCGGCTGTCGTCTTGATGTCTTCGATCGGATCAAATCTGGTTTGTTAATGCCGGTGGGCATAGTAGCCGAGACGGGTTCGGACACGGTATTTCTTTCCTGTATCGGAGACAACATCCACGCTGATTCTCCGGAAGCCTTCGTTGAAGCTGGTAGCTGGATAATAAGCCACCGTGTAAGAACTGGCCAGATCTTCACGAATCAAGGTGAACGCCTCAGCTTGCTTCTGCCAAGTTCGTGCCCAATACAACTCGCCTCCGGTCCGCGTCGTGAGGCGCTGGAACACATCGGCTGATATCTGATCCTGTTGCGCCCCGCAGGTCGAGACGATGTAAATGGGAATTCCTTCGTCCTCCGCGACTGTCGCGACGTCGTCCGGAGCAACAATGCTGGCGTTGTCCGGCCCGTTCGAAAACACAACCACTGCCTTTCGGCCGGCAACCTTGGCGGCATCGCGCAACGTCAACAGTAAAGTGTTGTAGAGCGCAGTGTCATCACCCGCAACGGCACTGCGCACTCCAGATAAAGCCTGTGCGCGGTCTGTTGTCAAGGAAACCGAGCGAAATAGGTTGCGACTGAATTTGTAGACTGCAATCGAATCCGCATGGTCCAGGTGCCGCACGAAGTCGGCAACGGCATCTGATGCGTACGGAAAGCCCGCGTACATCCAGTTGCTCGTGTCAAACAGTATAAAAATCTTGTTGCCCGCGAGGATAGCAGGGTGCATTTCGGAGGGCTGGACGGATGCTCTGCCGCCCTCGGCAAAAGCGGTGATTTTCTGAGTAACGCCATCCTCGCTGATGCGAAGATCTTCCGGTTTCAACCCGCTCACATACTTGCCTTTGGCATCAGTCAGTGTGAACGTAAGCACCACCATATCGACATTCACGCGGAAGTGTGTGGATGCCTCTTCCTGGGCGTAAATGAGCTGCACGCATGTCAAACCTAGAATGCCGGCGTTTGTAAGCCAGGTACTGGTGGGCACAAGTTTTCTCCTCGCCGTCTTCTGAGCTGCGAGCGCGAGGCGCAGTAAGAACACGTCGTATCCCCCACGGGGCGTCCTGACTGCGCCGGAGCGGATAGTGGACCGGGGACAATCATCCAGCCGGAGCTGGTGGTTTGCCCTCCCGGTGCACTACCGATGCGCGCTCCCAGAGCTACTTCTGCGGTTGCGCGGCGTCTGCGCTGGCGCTGGCAACATTGGAGCCGGCACCGGGAGCGTACAGCCGAATGCGCACTCGTCGAGCCAATCCGCGCCGCTCCTGTTTGCTGGCGTTGGGATTGAAAGCCTCCACCTCGGCGGCCAACAACTGCGGTGTCTGTTCCTTGCCCAGGCCGAGCAGCGATATGCTCTTGAGCGGGACATTGTTCTGGACCAGATAGCGCGCCACTGCTTCGGCGCGGCGGCGGCTGAGCGTCAGATTATAAGAGGTGGGGCCGATGTCGTCGGTGTAGCCCAGCACCTCGACCAGCGGCCGGGGCGTGGCCGCGACCTTCTGGATCATCAGGTCCAGGGCGACCTTGGCCTCGGGTGTGAGTTCCCACTTGTTGAAGCGGAAGGTAACATTGCCGCTTTCGACTACGGTGTAGTTGAAATCATTGGCCAGCTTCACCAGTTCGGTGGAATGAGCAGCGAGCACGGCGCCGCCGGCCTGGAGGGCCGCCGTGTTGGTTTGGGTCTGCTGCAGCGCTTGACCGGCGGTTTCATTGGCCTGCTGGGCCGTGTTGGCGACTGCCGACAGTTTGTTATCGGTGGTGGTGGCACGTTCATTGAGGTACGAGATTTCACCCTGTTGTTTCTCCAGCTTCTCGTTGGTCTGGGTTTGAACTTTGGTGAGCCGCTGGTCCACCACATGGATCTGCTGGCCGACATACTTCTTGGTGGCGCAGCCGGAGCCAGCCAGCACCAATAGTAGCGTCGCGGAAGCGATCCCTATAGAACTTGATCCAGAAAGTTTCATAAGTTCTCCATCCTCGGCTTTACGGTTGAAAGCGACTGCGGTCCGCAATCTATCGCGTCTCGAGCGCCTCCCTAGGCCGTTATTAGCGTCGACGTCACGATTTCCGGTTAGATGCAGATTGTGGGGATGCACCGGTTAACGACTTCCCAGCCCGGTTGAAATTTCACATCCGGGTCAAGTGGAACTGCATCAACTCTCCGGCCTAACGTCTCGCAAGGTAGGTGAAGGAGGAGGCAATATGACGATGAAGTCCAGCCGGCGGAGCTTTGCCTGTGCGCTGAGTATCCTGGTAATCCTGATGATGCTGTTTGAAAACTTATGGGCCCAGGCCATCAGTGGAGACATGCTCGGCACCGTGATCGACGCCACCAAAGCGGTGGTGCCCCATGCCGCTGTCACGGCCGAAAACACGCTAACCGGCATCAAGACCAGCACCAAGACCAACTCCAGCGGAGATTATCGCTTTACCGATTTGCCGGTGGGAACCTACACCGTGACCGCTACAGCGACCGGCTTCGGCACCACCAGCTTGCGGGATGTGGCGGTGAAGCTGAATCAAACCATTACCGCCAATATCACGCTCGAGGTGGGCGTTGCCTCCACCACGGTGGACGTGATCGTCTCCGGGGTCACCATCGATACCACTACCGCTCAGATTCAATCCACTTACACCCAGACCCAGATTACGGATTTGCCGCTGGCTTCGACCGGTCAGCCGGGGACCAACTTCGGAGCCCTGAATCTGTCGCTGTTGAGCGCCGGAGTCACCAGCAGCGGCGGCGTGGGCGTCGGAATCGGGCCTTCGGTGGGCGGCCAGCGTCCCCGCAACAACAGTTTTACCGTCGAAGGCACCGACAACAACCGCAAGGATGTCACCGGACCGGTGGTCTATATCCCCAATGAATCCACTTCTGAATTCGCCCTGCTGCAAAACCAGTTTGCGCCCGAATACGGCCACTCCTCCGGCGGCCAGTTCAACCTCATTGTCAAGAGCGGCACCAATGCCTTCCATGGCCAGATTTACGAGTACTTCCAGAACCGCAATCTCAATGCGGTCGATCAGCTGCTGGCCAATCAGGGAACCTACTCCAATCCCCGTTACGATCAGAACCGCCTGGGCGCCACCTTCGGGGGCCGTTTTATTAAGGACAAATTGTTCTTCTTCGGTAGCTACGAATACAATCCCCTGGGCTTGTCCAGTGTCCCGCCCGGCGTGTTCGGCCCAACCGCGGCCGGCTTCGCGGCGCTCTCCAATATCCCCGGCCTGTACCAGACCAATCTCAATATCCTCAAGCAATACTTACCCGTCGCGCCCACCGCCAGCTCCTCGACACTCATCTGTCCGGCCGTCCCGTCGTCGGCTTGCGCACCCAATAGCGCCGGACAAGGACCCGCCGGCAGCGTCTCCATCCCCATCGGCCCCTTGCCGCTGGCCTCGCCCAATTACACCAATGAGTACACCTGGCTGTACAGCATGGATTACAACATCTCCAACTCAGACCAGCTGCGCGGCCGCATGATCAGCAACCGCATCACCGCCATCGACAACACCGCCAACCTGCCCCAGTTCTTTGGCATGCGGCCCACTCATCAGTACCTGTTCACGCTGGCCGAATATCACTCCTTCACTCCCAACCTGACCAACGAATTCCGCTTCGGCTACAACCGCTACAACGATAAAATTCCGGTCCCCACCCCGCCCTATCCGGGCTTAGATACCTTCCCCAACATCACCATCGACAACGATCTGGGTATTCAGATTGGTCCCGATCCCAATGGCCCTCAATCCACGGTCCTCAATACTTATGAGCTGGTCAACAATGCCAGCTGGGTAAAGGGCAGCCATAATCTCAAGTTCGGGTTCGACGGCAGAGACCTCATTGCTCCCCAGCAGTTCACCCAACGCGTGCGCGGCGATTACGATTATTCCAACCTCAACCAGTATTTGAACGACTTCAGTCCCGACGACCTGTCCGAGCGCAGCCTGTCCATCAGTCCCTACTATGGCAATCAGATCGCCCTCTACTTTTATGCCAACGACAACTGGCGCGTTCGTCCCAACCTGACCATCAACCTGGGGCTGCGTTATGAATATACGACGGTGCCGGAAAGCGAGCGGCTGCAAGCCCTCAATCAGGTCTCCGACGTGCCCGGCGTGATCACCTTCCGCGCGCCCAAGTCGCAGACCACCAACTTCGCGCCCCGCGTCGGCTTCGCCTATTCGCCCGGAACCAGCGGCAACACCGTAATCCGCGCCGGATTCGGCATGGCCTACGATGTGCTGTACGATAATCTCGGAATTCTGTCGCTGCCCCCTCAGTACTCCACCACCATCGACACCAGTTTGACTGCCAACACGCCTCACTTCCTTCAGAACGGCGGTATCTTGCCGATCTATTCGCCTCCCACTACTCCCGCACAAGCCCGGGCTTTAACGTCGGCTTACGTTCCCAACCAACAACTGCCTTACTCCATCCAATGGAACTTCGGTATTCAGCATGTGTTCGCCAAAGACTACACCTTCGAGGTTCGTTACCTGGGCACGCGCGGCATCCATCTGCCGGCCCAGATTCGCCTCAACCGCACCTCCCCGGTGACTCCCGCCAACCAGCTGCCCACCTACCTCACCGCCCCCAGCCAGGCCCAACTGAACGCTCTCCCGCTGACGCTGAACGCTCTGGAAGCAGTCCAAACCAATTCTTTGGCGCAATATGGATTCTTAAGCAATATCACTTCCTTTGAAAGCTGGGGCAGCTCTACCTATAACGGCTTGGCCGTCCAAGGCACGCGCCGCTTCGCCGCCGGCTTGCAGTTCGTGGCCGCCTACACCTGGAGCCATCTCATCGACAATTCCACGGCCGACGTCTTCTCCACTATCCTGACGCCCCGCCGCCCCCAGGATTTCCAGAATCTGGCCAACGACAAGTCCAGCTCGGCGCTCGACCGCCGCCAGCGTTTCAGCTTCGGCCCACTGTGGGACTTGCCGTTCTTCAAACATTCCGAGAACTGGTTCGAGAAGAACCTGATTGGAAACTGGCTGTACACCACTACCTATATTTACGAATCGCCCGAATATGCCACCGTTCAGTCCGGCCTCGACTCGAACCTGAACGGCGACAGCGCCGGCGACCGCGCCATCGTCAATCCGGCCGGCAATCCCAACCTCGGCAGCGGTGTCACGGCTCTGACCAACAGCGCCGGCCAGGTGGTCGCTTATCTGGCCAATAATCCCAACGCGCGCTATATCGCCACTGGCCTGGGCTCTTTCGGCAACGCCGGCCGCAATACCCTGCGCATCAATCCTATTAATGATTTTGATATGTCGCTGGTCAAGAAATTCTCCATCCGCGAAGCGGTCAACCTGCAATTTGGCGTGCAGGCCTTCAACGTCTTCAATCATCCCCAGTTTGTGCCCGGCCAGTTGAATAACATCAACCTCACCTCCCAAACTTCCACTCGCAACTTCCTCGTTCCCGGAACGCGCAACTTCGACGACTTCTCCAGCGTCTTCTCCAGTAACCCCAGAACCCTCCAACTCGTCGCCCGCTTCGTCTTTTGAGGC